>Ga0310690_10005177_pt1 | contig 17870 bp, 17 predicted proteins | sample AusTroGonzalo_MG_2_FD_207661 | JGI IMG/M metagenome (GOLD analysis project Ga0310690, IMG submission 207661) | Bovine rumen microbial communities from tropical cattle in Woodstock, Queensland, Australia - Gonzalo_04 (v2) (version 2) | ecosystem: Host-associated > Mammals > Digestive system >...
GATTTTTATATCATTTGTTCATTAGGAGGATTGCGGACTCGTGGTCTAGGGGTTATGACGTCGCCTTCACACGGCGGAGGTCGCCGGTTCAAATCCGGCCGGGTCCACCATCTTATTTTCTAAAAATATGTATTTTGTACACATGTGTGCATTTTTAGGCTTGTATAATAGTTGCTATTAAATATCAACAATTATTACGTGGGATTAAGCATCCATCCATGCGGCTGTGATGGGCCGAGAAGGCATGAATGATGCAAGATCGCGGGCGGTTATTCCTCCTACTTTCACCACTCCCCGCCCGCGTTTCCTACCTAATTTTCCTCTCAAAACATCCATCATATCCATACTAATGTACATAACTGTACATTATTTTGTCAACTTATCAGGTTATTATATATACATCATAGTGTTTACTAGGATTATACATCCATCCATCAAGTCTCCATTACGATGGGAGGTTGTATGAAGTCGCGGGCGGTTTATTCCTCCTTTCCTTTACCATTTCCCGCCCGCGACCTCCCTCAAATTTATCAAAAATTAAATACGGTAACCTATTCCAGAGACATATCGGACTCGTGGTCTAGGGGTTATGACGTCGCCCTTACAAGGCGAAGGCCGCCGGTTCAATTCCGGCCGGGTCCACCATTATTTTCTGATCTTGAAAGAATAAATGTACAATTTTGTACATTATTCTCTTTATAAGCGATAAACCTAATTATGTTAGTGGTAACAATTTCCTATATCGTAAAATTTGTCCATTTCGTTCCAATTTTCCGCCGAACGTGAGAACCTGCGAAAAAGGATGGACATAATTGCCTACCTAAACATCATACCGCATAGTTTTATCCAAGTGATAGATACCTACACACATCATGGCAGACGTTCCCGATTTCCAGACCACCGAGGAAGGCAGGCAGTATGAGAGTGAGGTAATGATCATCCTCAGCGCCGAGAAGAAGGACTACCCTAACTATTTCGGGGGACTCAAGGTCGCTTCAGGCCGCGAGTTCAAGATTTGCAGCCCCATCGATCCCACAATTGAGTACGGGATCTTCCAGGAGCCTGAGGAAGGCACGATGGAGGAGGCCGTCGGAGCAGCGGTCAAGGCAGCGGAATCCTGGGGAAAGGTCGACATAGCGGAGAGGGCCAGATACTTCCAGGCAGTCCCTGGAGTCCTCAAGGCCAGAAGGATGCACTATGCCGCGTCCATCACAGTCAGCTGCGGAATGATCCGCCAGGATGCTCTGAAAGAGGTCGATTCTGCCATAGAGGCCGTCGAGAGGATCCTGAAAGAGGCATCGGAGATCGGAAAGAGGAAGCCCATGGGAGTCTGGGCCGTCATCAGCTCGCCCAATTCCCCGTTCGCATCGCCTGTGGCGTTCGCCGTTGCCGCCATGATCGCCGGTAACGCCGTTGTGATGAACCCTTCCAAGTACTGCCCAATGCCGATCCATCTGTTCTACAACCTGATGGAGAAATATCAGCTCCCGGACGGAGTCCTCAACCTCATCGTGGACAGGAAGGAGTACACCACGCCCGAGCTGGTGGACGATACCCGCATCGCAGGAGTGGTCGCCACCGGAGGAGGGGACAGGCTCGAGGACCTGATGTTCATGCAGATCGATGACGACCTCGCATTCGTCAACGAGCTGAAGGGAATGAACCCCGTCATAGTCTACAGGCCTTCCGACATGAAAGCCACCGTGAAGAACATCATGGATTCCGCATTCGCATACAGCGGACAGAGTATATTCTCATGCTCCAAGGTCATCATGATGCGCGAGGACCATGCCAAGTTCACAGAGCTCCTCTCGGAGTACATGAAGGACTTGAAGACCGACGATCCCGTCAACGACACCACTCAAGTCGGTCCGCTCATCAACAACGACGAGGCCAAGAGATTCAATGATCTGGCTTTGCAGTACATGCCGTTCACTATCGCCAAAGGGATGCCCGTGCCGAAGGACCTTCCCGAGAACTACGTTGCACCCATCGCGATCAGCGGATTGGAGAAGGAGGATGACCTCAACTACATCGATACCGCCCTTCCGATCCTGAACATCGTGGTCGTGGATTCTGTGGATGCGTTCTTCCAGGAGATCGAGGACAGTGAGTGCGGACAGTCCGCAGGCCTGTTCACGAAAGACCCCAAGCTCATCGAGCGTTTCAAGAACGAGGTCGATGTGCCCCAGAAGTTCATTAACGAGAGCAGTCGCAGCCTCAGGCCGGCATTCGATGCCAGGCTGGAAAGGTTCGTCAAGTGATCATATCGTCTTGACGTTCCAGGTACAGGCCTTTGCGGCCGATGTCAGAGGGGACATCTCGTTCCTGTTCAAGGGTTTGGATTTGTCCTGTCTGAAGATGAACATGCAGCATCCGTCACATTCCTTCGCTATGGCTGAGATCGAATCTTTGTCGTGCTCCCTCGCGTTCACCGTGACGGCGTACTTGAGACCGTTGTCGTTCAGGATGGAGATGCATCTCCTCTGATCCTCCGTCATCTCTCTTCCTATCAGAAGGTCCAAGGTGTGGGCGTATCCGGCACCGATGAGGTCGTCCAGATTGCCCGGGTCCCTTCCGTCGGTGATGATCAGGACCCTCAGTCCGCGGGGTTTGACCTGCTTGATCATCTTGTAGAGGTCAGGGAATGCGAGGGGATCGGAATCGGAAGCGACCCCGAGATAATCTATCGAACCCTTGTCCCTCTCCAATATAGATACTATATTATCAATATCGGACTCCGCGCCTTCCGATACATGGATCACTGACATGAACTAGTCTGTGACAGTGACGGTGTCTATCCTGGTGAAACCGGTGATGGGCATGCTGTCACCTTATTGATTTCAGAAGCGCTCCGATGGTCTCGCAGCTGTCTGCATCGAGGTCGTCGGCTATGACTATGGCATCGTCCACGAGGAACGAAACCAGCGCCATCGTCATCGCATATTCTCCTGACCAGGTCCTTACTGCTACGGGATGCCTTGCCTGCGGTATCTTCTCCGACAGCCTTTTCAGGTCGGTGCAGAGTTCGAGGCATTGCTTCATATTCCTCATCACAGGGTCCAGAACGAGATCCTCCAGCCCCATGCCCTCTGCCTTTTCGGCCAGGTCCATGAGTCCTTCCAGGTTCTCGGAGCTGAGGCACAGGGGGCAGCCGAATGTCTTCGAGATGAGCGCGAACTGCTCCAGATTCGCCTGGTTGGCCCCGATCACGATAGGCCTACGATCCATGACATGGACAAGCGCCTTCGAGATGTTGGCGGGATAATCGGATTCTATCATGATAGCTCCGTCCCAGAGCTCTCCTACGAGCTGGACCAGGGATGAGAACGGTTCCGTAGCGAAGCTGTCGTTCCTCACGCAGATGGCGTCGGGGATTCCAGATGATCTCTTCCTCTTGGTGAGCTCGGCTATCCTCTTGCATGCCGTGTTGGCATCGGTCATGTCGGAGATCGTGAGGGCCATCATAGGTCTGCAAGCTCCTCCCCGTAGACGCGGGCCATATCTGCCGCTCCGGGGCCTTTCATGACGACCATGTCCGCTCCAGACATCATGACGGCAAGGGCAACGGTTGCCTCGTGCATGGAAGCCATCCTTGCGGTGACATCCTCGCCGTGCGCATCCCATGAGGATGTGACGTCGCATACGATCGTGTGATTGGAATCCTCCTGTCCGCTCAGGCCTCTGAGCCTGTAGGAGCTGATCCTTTCCCTGAGGCCCTTCAGGACCGGGTCCATTATGCCCTTCCCTAGGTCCACCATGATCCTCTCAGCGCCTTTCGAGGCCATTTCCTTGCAGAGCTCTTGCGGGGATGTGCCGTCGCATTTGGCGACTATGATGTGGCGGTTAGGGCAGTCGGCCAGTTCGAGGCTCTGCTCCCTGTCCCTGCAGCCTATTATCATCACGGAATCGTCCACCAGCGTGGCTGCTTCCCTCAATATCTTGGAATCGCCGCAGATCATGACCGGCAGTCTCGTCTTGTCGACGATCCTCTTCACCATCTCCGGTGATCCGTTGTTCCCGAGCCTGAGGCAGACTCCGTCCGCTCCCAACTCCTTCCACATGACCGCCCATTCCTCCGGGTCTGTCTGGCGTCCCGAGAACATGGATGCTGCGGATTCCGGATAGCCTTCCAAGGTGTCCAGAACCTCTCCGTAGATTACCGGCCTTCTGTGCCTGGCGTTGTCCAGGTCCAGGAATGCGGGGCTCCTCGCTCCGCCGATGACGTAGTCTCCCCTGCCGACTATGAGCTCTTCGATCTCCGCCGCATAGGTACGGGAGGTCTTCGGGAGACGCATCGTATCACGCGAGTTCTGTGAATTCTTTGAGTGTGAATATGCCGTTGAGCTTCTCCAGCTCCTTCGGAAGGAGTTCCTTGATCTCCGGGATCGTCTTGTTGCTCATACCGACGTCCATGACGAGCTCGAGGCTCATGGTCTCGTAGCAGATCTTGACCTTGCTGAACACAGATATGAGGTTGACGTTCCAATTCGCCAGCACTCCCAAGGCATCGGTGATGCTTCCGGGGCAGTCGGGGATCTCAAGACCCACTTTCACGAGCTTGGTCTCCTTCTTGAAAAGTGTGATGGAGCAGACCCAAGAGTCGGCGTCCATGGTGATGAGGACGTTCTTGCCGTCGATGTCCGGCAGGATGTCTCCGTAGACCTTGCCTATGTCGAAGCAGCCGTTCTCGATCGTGGTAGGGTATCCGCGCCTGATCTCCTCCTTTCCGCTCTCCTCGACCTTGCCCTTGAACAGTCTTCCGATGTCCGCGGGTTTCAGCTCGATCCTCTTGATCTTGGAGACGGAGGGGTCGTTGGCCGCCTTCAGTGCCCTGAACTGCTCGAGCATGAGCTCTCCCTCTCCGGCGAAGTTCATGTCCGCCATGAGCTTCCATACGATGACCGTGTCGGATATTCCGTTGAGAGAGACCGAGTTCAGGATGTTGATCTCCTTCTCGGCGAGGAAGTGTGCCGCCTGAGCGCTCGATCCGGGCACATCGTCCATGTACATGGTGATGTGAGTGAGGGTACGGTAGTTCTCCTGAGGGAACATCGAGAGCATTATCTCGTAGTCCTTGGGTCCGTGGGCCGGATGCTTGAAGAGGGTGCTGTACACGCAGCCCCCGTCTACGATACCGATCGTATCGGATATCCAGTTGTCAACCTTTATGGACGAGCCATCTACCTTCGCGAATTCCCAAATCTTCATCGGAGACCCTTCGACACCCGATTGGTATCTTTCATCATATAACTTATGCCCTGATGGGACCATGGCAGTTTTTTTCTATGTTTTCTATAATTCTTAGAGTATGATTGATACCTACGGTCTGACCGAGCTCCTCAGGAAGCTTAGTACCCATTCTACCAAGGTGTTGATCATAGCCATGGCATTGTTCATGCTGGTCTATTCGGTCTCGTGCATCTTCCTCCAGTTGGATTCAGATCTGTTCGGCGGGGACCTGATCATCGTAGCCTTCGTCATCACGGTGGCCATGTCCGTGCTGACGATCTTCACGAAGAAGATCGATGTTTTCAGATTAGTAGGATTGTTCGCCCTGATGCTCGCCATTCAGAGGTTCTATGTCAAATTCATGGGCTTCTCTTGGGATAACAACACATACACGGTCCTCTTCGACCTTTATTTCATGGGCCTGGCCATCAATCTGATGGTGACTGGTGTATCGTTCACGTTCGGGAAGGTGATCAGACGCAACTCGATGATGATAACCTCCATACTCATGGCCATATACGAGTTCATCGTCCTGGAGTTCTTCTCCGCTCCCCCTACGGTAGGAGAGGAGGGCTTCTACTATGCGTACCTGATATGCCTCATCGGGATGTATCTGTGCATAGCGGGTCTGATGGATATGGACCTGATAAGGAACTCCACCAGGGACGCAAGGTACTCGAAGTCCCTGGAGGCGTTCCGTAACGAATATCAGTACGACCGCGGTTCGGCCGTCACGCCTGAGGTCGCGAGGGCTTTGGTCGATCGCAGTTCATCTCTTTGGAAACCCGGTCCCGGGGAGCCCGTGGAAGCGGAGATGCGTTTCGTCATCGAAGGATTCAGCACGGTCACTTATGTCATTGTTCAGAAATGGTACGGGGACGACAGGCTGTTCTTCACGGTCCACGATTCTCCCGGGAGCATACTTTTTGCTAACAGGTTCGCAGTGGACGGCATAAAGCTCGCGGACAGAAAATTGACATTGGTAGGAAAGGACGGCACTAACGCCACCATATGGGTGAGGGATTGACATGAAGGTCGCCGAGGCATGGAAGGAACATCAGGACAACAAGGGCCTGAACCTCTACTCCCGGGCGGTCATGGTCGTTCTCGGAGTGGTAATGATAGTCGTAGGTCTGGTGACCCTGACCAAGATGATAATGGATTCGGGGTCCACTATCGACTTCAACGCCTATCCGATTCTCATCGTGTCGGGCGCTCTCGTGATATTTCTCTCGAACAAGCCGGCGAGCAATGCCGTCCTCATAGCGGGCATATCGCTGGCACTGTGCGTCTTCGTGAGGATGCTGTATACCATCAACGACCGTCCGCTGACCTACACGATCCCGGTTGCAGCATTCTGTTTCATATTGATACTGAGCTCCGTCTCGTACTACGTCGGCAACCGTCACAACGCCTGGAGGATCATGGTCCTGGTCATCGTGCACATAGTGAACTGCGTTGCCAACATCCTGTTCGTGCTGTATATGACGAAATCATGGAGCAATGTGTTCGACGGATGTCTGGAGGATATAATGGCCATCTTGTTCTGCTGCGTATTCGTCTATTTCCTTCAGCAGCCGGCGGTTAGGGAGGATTCAATAAACGTCCTGATGAGGACCGGCGTCGGAGCTCTGGAGGCCGTTGCGATATCCCGTTCCACCATCTACATAACCGAATCGTCGCTCTCGGAGATGCTTGGCCAGACCAGGACGACTTGGACGTATTTCGAGGACGGCCCCGTGGCCTCCGAGGGAAGGTCGGAGATAGTGGACGGGAAGAAGACGTTCCAATGCACCAGCAGGATATGGAGGGATGAGGACTTCATACGCGTTTCACTGAACCGCGACGGGTCCGCGCTCACTTACGGTTCTGGTTTCGAGATACGTTCCGTTCAGTATGCGTATGAGGAAATGGGACGGTTCGTCTATCTTTACGGCAGAGAAGGATACTTCGTCAAACTGATGCTGGTCAGTGATTTGGAACAGATGGTCGAGGTCGATGAGGACGACGATCAGGATCAGTTCTTCTTCCCCGAGAGGTCGAACTGATTCTTTGGGGACGTCAGAGGCTGAGTCCAGACGGGCTGTTCCTCCGATTGGTATTGCATGTCCTTGGCAATGTTGTGCAGGCTTCCGGCATAATCCCTGTCTGAGGCTATCCTCCTGATGGTATCTGAGTCGTTGCCGGAACGGGATTCCATGCCCGACATCTTCAGGGCCTCGTCCATAAGGTCGGCGGCCTCGTTGAGCAGCTGCTCCGCTTTCAGGAGTTTTTCTGAACGGTTCATCTTAATCCTTCCTGGTGATGATGTACCTTGCGGGTCTGGATGCATCGCTCTTCGCGGAGTATCCGCATTTCTTGCAGTCCCTGGAGATCTCCACAGTCTTCCAATCCAAGGTCCTGTTCTTCACGGATTCCAGTTTTCCCCTGCACACAGGGCAGACCTGATACGGGACGGAACCGTTCTTGTGGGCGTACCTTATCTCAAGGTCGAAAAGTCCTCTCTCGATCCCCACTTTGCGTATCCTCTCCCCGCTGACGCGGAAGTTCTCATCCACGCACATCAGCTCCGTCAGGACCAGCTCGTTCAGGACGTTCTGGGAGCGTACCCTGGGAGAGCGCGTGAGACAGTTCTCTATCGCTTTTGCGATATCATCGTCTTTGGGGATCCTGTAGGACATCGGGAAGACATCGGTTTACGGATATATCGACTCTACCATGAGGTTAGTCCCGATGTTCTAAACCTTTTTAGGCTGAATAGTTCATCTCCGACCGTTCCCATGCGTGTCGACTTCATCCAGGACAAGGAGGCCGATGACATCAGTGTCATCGTGCACGCCCCTTCCCGTTCTAAGGACGTGGACGAGCTGATAGAGGCCATCAGGAACTATGCGCCCACGCCGCTGTCAGGGTATTCCGAGGGAGTCGTCACCAAGCTGAACAAGGATTCCATCATCCGCATCTATTCCAAGGACAAGAGGGTGTACGCGGATACGTCGGAAGAATCCTATCTGATCAAGAGCACGCTCTATCAGCTGGAGGCAGACCTTCCCAGGCAGTTCGTAAGGATATCCAATTCGGAGATTGTCAATTCAGACAAGATAATCAGATTGGATCTGAATCTGGCAGGGACCATCAAGGTGTATCTCCAGGGCGACATCCAGACACGTGTATCCAGAAGGTACATCTCTAAGGTGAAGGAGGTGCTGATGTGAACGTCAGCAAGGATCTGATCAGGCTGGCGGCCCTCGGGTTCGTGCTGGGGATGGTCATCGGCGACATCATGGTGGTTGCTTTCACCGCTTCCGAGGGAATGTCCTTGGCGGCACCCGAGCTCATCGATGAGTTCGGTGAATTGCCCGCAATTATCATACAGACATTGCTCTCAGGGGTCTTGGGATGCATATGTTTCGGTGCGACCATAGTGTATTACAAGGATGAATACAGCATACTTGCGGCCACGTGCATCCACATGGTGATTGCATTCCTGACCCTGATCCCGATTTCCAATTTCCTATGGTGGACCGGACGTGTGATGGAGGGTAACATCGTCGTCCTGGCGATGGGAATCTGCGCGTATGTGATGGTTTGGTTCTCAGTCTATATGTCGTACCGCATTCAGATTCAGAAGATCAACGAGGCTCTCGAAAGAAGGAATTCCGGCAAGCAGTGATGCCGTTTATCTTCGTATAGATACCGTCCGTCTTCGTGTCGGAATAAACCTTTATCTCACCATCTTAGAATCAATTGATAGGTGATGTGATTTGGACATGAGGAAGATGATTCCTGTCGTTGCTATGATCGGCGTCCTGGTGATGCTTATCTGGGGTTATCTGGATTCTTTCAAGTATAGCTGGCTGGCCATAATGGTCGCAGGTATAGCCATCGTAGCCATCTCGATTTATGAGAAGGACAGACAAAACAAGCAAACAAAATGACATTCGGGCCATCTACAGCCCGATTCAACTTCTAGGGTGTCGAACATGACCTCGATCAATGAAGATAACGGAAGATATTGATATACCGTTCATCCTCTGATATCAACCATCTGTCGTTCAGTCCGATGTAACACTTTTTAGAATGTCAGTCGTCAGACATCCAGTAATCTTCTGAAAGGGAAGGATATGATGAGTGGCAATAGGCTGAACAAGGGAACGTCCGGCTATGAATCGGATCGTTCTGTGATAATGCCGTTCGCAGTGATCGCATTGCTTGTCATGGCATCCGCTATGGTTCTCCTCGTCGATGATGGAGTACAGGTGGAAGCGGAAGGCGGCAGCTGCGGCAGCGGTTTGACATGGGAACTTAGCGGTGACACGCTCAAGATTTCGAAGACAGGTGAAGGCACCGGAGAGATGACTGATTTCCACAAGGACAACAAGCCGCCATGGTATGAGAAGGATTATTCCAAGGCAGTCATCGGAGACGGAGTCAAGTCGATAGGTACCTACGCATTCCGCGAATCGAAGATGGTGGAGATCACCATTGCGGATTCGGTCGCCGCCATCGGTGAGGGCGCCTTTGCCCTGTGCGGATCGCTCGAAGAGATTGAGGTGCCCACATCGGTGAAAGCCATCGAATACGGAACGTTCCTCAAATGCGTGAAGCTGGAGGTAGTAAACCTCCCGAGAACGCTCACTTCGATCGGGGAGGATGCGTTCTACGGATGTCATTCGCTTCCGTATGTAGAGCTCCCAGCAGATCTGGAAGTCATTGGCGAACAGGCATTCGCCGACTGTCAGAGTCTCATCACCGCATTGATCCCGTCTAAGGTCAAGGAGATAGGGCCATGCGCCTATGCGGACTGCCCCGATCTGCAATATGCCCTCTTCATGCCGGGATGCACGATGATAGCGGAGGCGATGTTCTACATGTCCAACGGCCTTGAGATGGTCTACATACCGTCGACCGTGAAGGATATAGGCGAGAGTGCGTTCGACAGTGTCGCATTCTACGACAAGGACGGTACCACCCTTCTTTCCTACAAGGAGCTTCCCGGATACGAATACAAAGGCGGGAACGAGAAGCTGGTGAGGGTCAGCGAGAGGAGCATAATCATAGCCGAGGGAGAATGTGGAAACGGTGTGACGTGGACCTATGACGATGCAGGCAATCTGACAATCTCCAAGACTGGAAGCGGCAACGGTGCCATGTGGGACTACGATACCAAAGAGAAGAAGACTCCCTGGTATCAGCAGGGTTTCCAGGTCAATACAGTGTTGATCAACGATGGCGTCACCAGCATAGGGAACTATGCGCTGAACGGCGCCGCTACCCTGACGTACGTGTCGATATCTTCGTCCGTGAAGACCATCGGGGAAAAGGCATTCGCATACTGCGTCCAGCTGTCTGAGATCGAAATCCCTGAGGGAGTGACATCCATAGGCGCCAACGTATTCGACTGGTGCATGAAGCTCAGCGATGTCTCCCTGCCGTCGACCCTGGAGACATTCGGGGACAAGGCGTTCTCTGGATGCAGGAATCTGGAAGAGATAACGATCCCCGGAAGCCTTAAGAACTGGGGTAAGGAACCGTTCGACAGCTGCGGACTCGTCAAAGTGGTCATATCTGAAGGTGTGACGACTGTGGGAGCGGACGCATTCAACATGAGCATGGACCTCAACCAGGTCATCCTCCCCTCTTCGCTGAAGTCGATCGGCGACAGAGCTTTCAAGGACTGCATGGACCTGAATTCGATCACATTGCCATCCGGATTGGAGACCATCGGTGCCGAAGCGTTCGCCATGGGCGACCTGGAAAGCGTGGAGATACCTGGTTCGGTTAAGACCATAGGGGAAGGTGCCTTCAAGAGCAATTGGGACCTCACGGCTGTGAAGCTCAACAGCGGTCTGGAGACCATTGGTCCGAGCGCATTCTCTGGAATCGACATAACGGAGATCACAATCCCCGATACGGTCAAGACCATCGGCGCCAGTGCATTCTACAACTGCAAGTATCTTGTCACCGCTAAACTGTCCTCATCTTTGGATACCATCCCTGAGAAGGTATTCAACGGCTGTACCGCTCTGAAGACCGCCAGCATCCCCGCAGGGGTCAAGACTATAGGGAAGGCCGCATTCCTGGACTGTCAGAACTTGGAAGCTATACTGCTTCCGGACAGTGTCGTCGATATCGATGACGAGGCATTCAGCGGATGCATGCACGCAAAGACCCTCGCCCTCTCCTCTAACCTGAAGACCATTGGTAACAAGGCATTCTATAAGTGCGGGGACCTTGAGAGCCTGCAGCTCCCTGATTCGGTGAAATCGATAGGAGAGTACTCGTTCTACGGCTGTACGAACCTTTCAACGATCGCCATCAACGTTGGAATAACCGAGATTCCGCAGTATGCTTTCGCTGAGTGTCTGTGGACGCTCAATCTGATATTGCCTTCGGGACTGAAGACCATCGGCGACCATGCGTTCTACAAATGCGCATTCGTCAGTAAACTGTCCATTCCAATGACCGTGACGACCATAGGTCCGAACGCATTCGAGCTCTGGGAAGGGATCAAGTCTGTGAAGATCCCGGCCAGCGTTAAGACCATCGGGGTCTCCGCATTCGGAGAGACGCAGTTCTATGATACCGACGGTATCACCGCTCTGAGTTATGCGAACCTGCCCGGACACTCCTATTCCGGAGATATTAAGAAGATGGTCAGGGACCAGGAGAGGTCGCCTCTCGTGGATGAGGGAGACTGCGGAAACGGAGTCAGATGGATGTACTACTCCGACGGTGCATTGGACATCGTGAAGATCATCAACAGCACCACGGCGAAGATGGACGACTACAGTTTCGACAACCCCGCACCTTGGGCCGAGTACGAGATTTCGAAGATCGGAATCGACGGAGGAATCACCAACATCGGTTCATGTGCATTCGTGTACTGCGGTTCCGTGACTGAGATACAGTTCCCAGACAGCATCAAGCAGATAGGCGACTACGCATTCTACAGATGCATCTCGCTGGTCGACTTGGTCCTTCCCAAGGATCTGGAGACCATAGGCAAAGGTGCATTCGCTGGATGCACTGCGATCGAATACATCAATTTCCCGTCGGTGAAGACCGTCGGGGACGGTGCATTCGAAGGACTGAGCTTCTTTGTGGGAGACAAGGAGGTCGAGCCGACCGCCAAGAACCTCTCTGGTAGGATCTGGGAAGGATTGGGCGACGGTCTCCTCTACACCGAGGATTCCCCTTCGTCCGGAATCGATCTCTGGATAATCGTGGTCGCAGTGGTCGTGGTCATCGCCATCATTGCGATAGTCCTCTATATCAGGTCTAGATGATCAATAAACCCTCCCGGGCGACCGGGAGACAACTTCTTTATTGAATGTCTACAATCCTTTGATGTCATGAAAGATGAACGGTTCGGGCGGTTCAATCATTACTTTTTGCGGTTCTCTCTGACGTTATGTCTCTGTTTGGCCGTATTCCTGACAGGATGTGCTGTCGAAGTCGAGTCCAGCGATGCCGATGAGCAGGACATGGCTGAGCCGGTCCTGCTGGACTCCCCCAGTGATACTTCCAATTCGGACAGTTCATCTATCTTTTCATACGAATCCATCAAGAAGACGATCATCAGGATAATCGATGCCGCCGTGGAATTGGCCGATTCCCACGAGGGCAAGACCGGAGAGACCATCAACATCAATTCTCAGATCGATGTGACCGCATCCAGCGGCCCTTACAAGATCTGGAGCGGAAACATATACAAGTTCTCGAGCAAAGGTTCCATCGACGTCAAAGAAGGCGGTGTGCTATGGTTCGGGACCAGTTTCATGGTGGAGGGAGAACCTGCGACCATCCACATGGATAAGGGTTCCTTACTGAGTGTGTTCGGCGTCAATATCGAGATCCCGGCGGATGTCGACATAGTCCTCGACGGGTACCTGAAATTCGACGTGGACCTTATAGCAGATGTCGCCGCGCTCAATGTCGACACCTCGATCAAAGGAGATGTGGACCTGGAAGGTACACTCAAGGTCAACGGTTATACCATTCAGGGGAGGGACGGGAGTGAGTTCTCTATCGATTTGCAGGTCATATCGACCCTCGATTCCGGTTCGGCGATCAAGAACCTCAAGGACATAACGGATCTAGTGTTCAGCATCGAGAACGGTATGACCTTCGATATCAAGCTCAACGAACTGAATGTTAACTTCGGGGGATCGCTTTTCAATATCGATGCCTCCGGAAGAACGGTTGAGGTCGCGATCGAATCCCCGTTGGGTGAGGAAGGTTTCATAGTGAAGAAGATCAACGTGGCGCGTCTTGTCGGCGAAGTGAAGTTCCTGATGGGGATCATGGATAACATCGTACTGGCCATCAGCAACATCTCAACGATTGAAGAGGGCGGGAGAACGATGTTCTCCATACAGGACTTCAAGTATTCCATAGAATCGCTTGCCGAGGTCAGGGAGAACATCAGGTTCAATTACGCTCAGATCTCCCTTGATTTCGGTGAGAGGGCAGAACTCACAATCCACAGCGGGAATATGAATACGCTCATGGGCTATATGGACATGGACGTCACCGTTCTCGAAGGAGGCTACTTCTACTGCGGTTCTACGAAATATACCGGCAGTCTCAATGCGGCCAACAGGGATTGTGTCTCAGGCGACCTGGAGGTGCCATACCGCAGCATCACCCATCTCGTCATAGGGGATGAGATGGACATTCGTTTCGCAGGGGATGAGGATGCATACCTGTCTATCTTTGTCGACCTGAATCTGCAGACATTCATCTATCCAGCAGAAGGATTGGAATTGCTGGAGTTCCATTCGGAACGTTACGTGGAGTATGTCAAGGACGAATTCTTCTCATACGCCGTCCCCGTATCGCTGAAAGGGATATATCATGCAGAATTGGGGGAGAGGGAGTATACCATATATTTCGATGATACGGAAGTATTCAAGAAGGCCCGTGCGACCACTGTGGTGGACCTCCCGCAGCCCGAGCCTCGGCTGGGGATGAAGTTCCTCGGATGGAACGACAACATCTTCACCTACAGGGACAAGTACGAGATGCCGGCCCATGATGTCTTCATGACATCGATATGGACAGGGTTCGACGACAAGATCACGATGGGAGAGGACTATCTCAAGGTCACCTCCAATCACGATGCCGTCGAGATCAGAGAGGACAGGATGGGGCTGATAAGGTCCTACTTTGAGAAAGGGCAGGTGAGCTTCCTGCGCATACAGACTCCCACAATCCTCATCGATATAGACGGGGCCTCAGTGCTGAAGACTGAAGGTGCGGTCTCACTCATCCTGACGGTCTGCTATCCAATCACGATCCCCGAATATGAGAAGTCTATCGAACCGGGGATGCTTTACATCGTCGAGTTATTGGACGATAACGGTGTGTTCGAATCGACCACAGGTACTTACACAATCTCAGTGACCTATCATAATCTGTTGGAGAAGGACAACGTCGTCAGGATGTACAGCATGGATGATGTCGGCCGTCTCACCGAATTGGAGGGGACGTACGAGATCATCAGTGGCACGGAAGAGGAGCAATCGTACGCGAACGTAACCTTCACGACGAATTCGGTCCCGTTCACTGTCATAAAATCATCCTATGAGCCTGACGTCGGTGCAGCCAGGACGATGCTCCTGATATCCCTTCTGCCGGTCCTCATCGTCGGGCTGATCCTAGCCTTCATCACCAGGAGGCGCTGAACCCATGCAGAGAGATACGCGGGGCATGAGGATACTTAAGAGGTCTAAGGGTTGGGCAGTCTACATGCTGGCTGCAGTCCTGATATCTGTCGGCGCCTATGAGCTCTACCTTGTTTATACTGCGGATTACAGCGATCAATGGGGATTCATCGATGAGACGTATTCGGCGATAATCAAGATAGTGATGGCGGAGTTCATCCTCTTCGATCCGAAGAAGAACGTCCTAAGGGCGGTGGGATTCTACGCCATATCCTTGGGAATAACTAGGGTGATTTCCGCGATCTCAACGCTGTCCTTCGTGAGCGACATATCGCTGGCTGTCGGCGGCATAACCCTGTTCATGGGAGCGAACATCCTGATCTCAGGATACAGCTACCTGAAGGACACCACCCGCGGGCGTACGGGCATGATCATTGGTACCGGATCCCTGGCCCTGCTTCAGACAATCATGCTGATGCTCTCCTATGAGTCGTACAGGATGACGGGATTCATCGAGTTCGATGAGCTGATCCCGTCGATACTCCTGCTGTTCCAATACATCGTTCTCCTCCTAATCCTGGATACGGAAGAGGTCAGGTACGGTACCCTCATGGAGAAGACCAACACGAGGGTCGAGAGCATACGTGTGACCAACACCGTAGAGAACGACTTCGCTCTCAGGAAAGAGGATGCAGAGGTCATGGTCAACATGTTCTCGGACAGGAGCTCATGGCAGCAGCCGACCATCGGCGGGAGGGTCGAATCCGAGAAGAGGGTCCTCATGGTTGACGGCAGGATACAGTCCTGGATGATCCTCCAGAAGTGGAAAGGCTCGGACAAGATCTACGCAACCATGGCCAACGATCCCGACGGTTCCATACTCGCGGCGAAAAGATTCACGATACACAGGGCGGTATCAGACAATGACGGTGAGGAGATAACCTCTGTGCGTCTCTATGACGATACCTCGCTCATCATGCAGCTCGCGGTCGAGAGGCCCAAGAAGAATAGTGGAGGTATGCATCAATGAACCGCACAGAGGCGCTGACCTCCCTCATGGGCATCATCATTGTGATCACAGGCGCGTATTTCCTATACGTGGCCTTGCAGCCGGAATACGAACGTTATCCCGGTGAGCTGACGGCAAATATCATCCTCATCGCAGGAGGAGCGCTGCTGGCCCTGTTCCTGAGGAAGGATCTGAGGAGATCGACGGTCTTGGCCATGATCACCATAGCTCTTTCCACCATCGCAGGGTCTGTGTACTATATCTTCTACACGGATGAGTCCATGCAGATCATCCTGTCGAATGTATTCGTCATCCTCAGCGTCGTTCTCATCTATTACTCGATCTCGCTGATCTTCAATACGACTGCAGGGAACACCAAAGGACTGATTTGTCTGGGTGTACTGGCACTGGTGCAGCTTGCTCCCATCGTCTACAAACTGTACATGGGCGACGATCCCATTGAGCTTGTCAAGGACAATGTGGATAGGGTAGTCCGCGGATCCTCATTCCTGATAGTCATATTCATCCTTACCAGAAAGGACATGACCCTGGAGAATCTTCCCAGAAGGATGGACCGTAACTCCACGTATCTGTATAGCGAAGAAGCGACCTCTCCGAACGCCTTCATCGACAAACGCGACTTCGAGAAACTCATTGACATTCCGAAGGATGGCTGGAAGATCTGCGAGTTCGGCCCGGTGGATTCGGAGTACATCATCCCCCTATACAACACATCCTCGTCGCTGCGCCTCCAGAAGTGGAAGGCAGGGGGCGATATCCAGATGGCCGTCTGTTCCGGAGACGGGGAGTCATACACGGTTTCGATGACCATTCCGATGAGGTCTGTAGTTCTTGATGACCCGGACCGTAATAAGGCCAGCAAGATAAGGGTATACGGTGACGACGGGGTGTTCGTGGACCTGTTGATACGCGACCTCGAGGATCTGCCGAAGGGCTACATAGAGAACTACAGATACAACAAGCGGAAGGCCCGTGCAAGAAAGAAGAAAAAGAAGTGATTCCGCTTAGGAAACGGTATTCCGATTCCATTAATTACGGGAAGTCCATAGGCCCTTTGAAGCGGGGGTAGCCGAGTTGGCCAAAGGCGCGGGACTTAAGATCCCGTCCTTAGTGGTTCATGGGTTCGAATCCCATCCCCCGCACTTCTGATCCCGGATGCAGTGAATAAATGTGAAATACGGGTTGTTTTCGTCTCCTTCTTTATAAGGCCTTTAATAGGATGAGGGTATTCGAAATTCAACGGAGTAATACGCTTGCCTGGTGAAACAAAGAAATCAAAGCCTGTTCAGAAACCCGCACAGAAGCCGGACGCACAACAGAAACCTGCATCTCAGAAGGCCGCCGCACCTAAACCGGCACCGAAACCCGCTGCACCGAAACCAGCAGCACCTAAGCCCGCCAACCCCAAAGTGGTTGTCGCGAAGACCGTCCCTCAGAAGGTCGTATCGCAGGCCAACTCATATTCCGGCGAGAAATCTGGAGCGAAGAAGAACAAGCCTGTGAGGACCAAGGAGTCCACGAAGAAGCAGTCGATGCTGAACACCCATAAACTGGCCCCGTTCAAGTATGACATGAACGAGATCCTGTCCGCATCGAGGATGGACCCCGCTAAGGCATCATCGTTTTTAGCCTCGGTCATCGCAAAGGCTTCACGTATCTCCACAAAGACAGCGAAGGAGTTCGCAAAGACATACCTCGACGAGGGAGACCTCACTAAAGATGAGTATGATAAGATCTGCAAACTCCTTGACAGGTACAGCAAGTTCCGCTGAAAGGGGTAATGCCCATGGCTTCCGAGGAGATACTCCAAAAGACCCTGAAGAATGCCGACGGCAAACCCTTCCAGAAATACAAGGGTCTCCAGAACAACTTCGTGCTGGAGAACTACGAGATCATTTTCGACGACATCCAGAACGACAGGGCAGGACACACTGCCATGC
>Ga0310690_10005179_pt1 | contig 17864 bp, 19 predicted proteins | sample AusTroGonzalo_MG_2_FD_207661 | JGI IMG/M metagenome (GOLD analysis project Ga0310690, IMG submission 207661) | Bovine rumen microbial communities from tropical cattle in Woodstock, Queensland, Australia - Gonzalo_04 (v2) (version 2) | ecosystem: Host-associated > Mammals > Digestive system >...
CTCCAGAAGTTGGCGCGATGAGTTGTTGATGTTGGCTCTTGGTGTATCAGGAGGTTCCCTTTATTTCCTGACGGAGAACAGCTCGATGAACTACACCACCACAACTAACACCTCACTCATTGTCAGCCTCTCGCCATTGGTTGCTACAGCCCTTATCTCCATCTTCTACAAGTCGCAGCGACTGAACCGCCTACAGATTATCGGTACGCTGATGGCTGCCATCGGTGTGGTTGTCGTCGTGCTCAACGGACATTTCGTGCTTCATCTATCACCTCTGGGCGATTCCCTGGCCTTTAGTGCTGCACTCTGTTGGGGAGTCTATTCCTTGCTGATGATTCCTGCCAGCCAACGTTACGACACAATGTTTATTACCCGCAAGGTCTTTTTCTACGGCCTGCTGTCGATGATACCTTATTTCGTCATCTATCCGGGCTTGAACCTTTCTGTGGTCTTTCATCAGCCCTCCCTGCTTTGGAATCTGCTCTTCCTTAGCTGTGTGGCCTCCATGCTTTGTTTCCTTCTGTGGAACTGGGTGCTCAAGAAGTTGGGTGCCATCGTTGCTACCAACTATGTCTATTTCAATCCCGTCACTACGATTCTCTTCGCATGGGCCATTCTGTCTGAGCATATCACCCTTTACTTCGTCCTCGGCACCATCCTCATTCTTGTAGGTATGTATCTCAGCGAGAGACGAACCAAAGCTTATTAGAAAATAAAATAAAAGAGCGCAAGTCATGAACCTGCGCTCTTTGTTTATCTGATTATCGTCAAGACTTATTTGAAGATAAGCTGTGCGAAGTTATAAAGGCCGTACTTCCAGACTACGAAGTTATGACCTTCACCAGGATAGTTGATGAGGGTGCAAGGGATGCCCTTCTCGTCGCAGAAAGCCTTGAGCTGTGCGCTGTTGTTCATCAGACCGTCTGCACCACCACAGACCATCCACAGCAGTTTGTTTTCCTTCTTCACCTTATCCACATCGGGAATGAGTTGAGCAGCACGCTGGGTGTTGGGAGCTGACGAGAAACCGCCCACGTAAGCAAAGACGTCCATGTGACCCAAGCCGAAGTTGAGCGACTGTCCGCCACCCATGGACAGACCGGCGATGGCGCGATGCTCTCTGTCGGCATAGACGCTGAAGTTCTTCTCGATATAGGGAATGAGGCTGCCGATAAGGTCTTTGTCGAAGTCGCCGAAAGCGCGGAATGAACCCATACCGCCGGCACGAGAGTCATCCTTCTGTGCACGTCCGTTAGGCATCACCACAATCATGTCGGCAACCTTGCCGTCAGCATAGAGGTTATCCATGATGATGTTGGGCTTGCCGCCGTCACGATACCACTCGTTCTCGTCGCCACCGATGCCGTGAAGTAGGTAGAGCACGCTGTACTTCTTGCTGGCATCGTACTTCGGGGGCAGATAGACGTTGGCCTTGCGGACAGTTCCTACTGACTCAGACTGATACTCAATGAGTTTCACGGTACCTTTTGCGATGCCTTCGCGCTCCTGGTCGAAGCCCTGAGGAGCTGCAACGTACTCATTGAAATTCACGTCGATTTGCTGCTGGCCGCCAAACATAGGGATATTTGGCTCCTGTGCATTGGCTGCCAACACAGAGAGTGACAGCGCTGCTGCTAAATAAACTTTTTTCATTTGTGTAGAATTGATTAATTAGTTAATAATACGTAAGAGTTATTCCTTAGAGCATACCCTTGGTAGAGGGCAGCTGATAGTGGTCGATATCACGACGGACGGCTGCACGCAGCGAGCGGGCCAACGCCTTGAAGATGGCTTCTGCCTTATGATGTTCGTTGTCGCCCTCGGCCTCGATATAGAGGTTCATCAGGGCAGCGTCACTCAGGCTCTTGAAGAAATGGAAGAACATCTCGGTAGGCACATCACCGATGCGCTCACGATGGAAGGCCGTCTTCCAGACGAGCCAAGGGCGTCCGCCAAAGTCGAGTGCCACATGAGCATGACAGTCGTCCATAGGTAATGAGAAGCCGTAACGCTCGATGCCGCGTTTGCTGCCCAGCGCCTTGAGCAGACATTCGCCCAGGGCGAGACCTGTATCTTCGATGGTGTGATGTTCATCAACGTGGAGGTCACCTTTGGTGTGAATGAGGAGGTCCATCTGTCCGTGACGGGCAATCTGTTCGAGCATGTGGTCAAAGAATCCCAGACCCGTTTGTATGTCGGCCTTACCTGTGCCGTCGAGTGTCAGTCTCACGTGGATGTCGGTCTCCTTGGTGGTGCGTCGCACCTCTGCAGTACGTTCTCCGTCGAACACCTGTTCGGCAACCTGTTTCCAACTTAGGTTATCGCCCAGTATGAGTGCCTTGCAACCGATGTTCTTGGCAAAGAGCGCATCAGTCTCACGGTCACCGATGACATAGCTGTTGGCAATGTCGTATTCCGGGTCGTTCATATACTTTTCCACCAGTCCCGTCTGGGGCTTGCGTGTGGGTGCGTTATCCTCAGGGAAATGAGGGTCGATAAGGATATCGTCGAACTCGATACCTTCACCTTTGAGGGCGTCGAGAATAAAGTTGTGCGAAGGCCAGAACGTATCTTCAGGGAAGGCGGGAGTGCCCAGTCCGTCCTGATTGGAGACCATGACGAAACGGAAGTCGGTCTTTTCTCGCAGGAAAGCCAGCCAGCGGAAGACACCGGGCTTGAAGCGGATTTTCGAGAGGTCGTCGACCTGCTCGTCATGAGGTTCTTCTACTATGGTTCCGTCACGATCGATGAAGAGAATCTTTTTCATTTTGATGGATTGTGGATGGTGGATGGATTACTGGAACTTCTTCTTGAGCTGTTCGCGCTGGGCAACGGTGCCGCAGGCGTAGTAGAGCGGGAAGATGGTGACCAGATGGACGTAGGCTTGAATGAAGCCTGCGATGGTAAAGGCCACGAAGGTCAGCGTGTTCAGATAGTCGGGCAAGCCCAGCGGGTCGCCCATCGCAGCACCGGCATAAGCCTTGATGTTGGCCACACCGATGATGATACCCGGCAGCTCGCAGAAAAATGTGAGCAGCGATGTGATGATGCCTGTGAGCAGCACTGTGGCGAAGAGCAGTCCGAAATAGCTCAGTCCGCGAAAGAACGAACATTGTGCATACTGCTTACTGCGCAGCGGACGGAGCAGGCAGGGAATCGTATGATTAGGCATCAGTCCCCACCAATGGGCGGGACGCTGGATGGCGTCGGTAGTGCGGTGCTCGTCGCACACCTTGACAGCACAGGCTGCCAACAGCAGGGCGGCGATGACGAAGGCCAGACAGTAAACTGCCTCAAGGATCCAGTCGCCAGTAGTGGCGGTCCAACGAACTTCCAACGAGGGGTAATGACTCATGACGATGAGCGGCAGCACGTCATAGATAATACGGCTGGTCATCCAGGCAAAGGCCAACGCATAGAGTAGGGCGTAGGGCCATGAGCCTCGGAAGATACGTTTGAAGTTGCTGGTATAGAGCAGATAGCCGTCGCGTATGACAGCCCCCACACTTCGTACATGATGTAAGCTTAAATCATTTGTGGCATTCATGATGTATCTGAAATTTTGTGCAAAGATACAAAGAAAATAAGAATAAGGATTACGAATTAAGAAATATTTTGTACCTTTGCACAAAATTTGGTGATATGAAACAGTTAAAATGGGGATTTATAGGCTGCGGAGAGGTCTGCGAGAAGAAGAGCGGTCCGGCATTTGCTGAGGTGGAAGACTCGACCGTAGTGGCTGTGATGAGCCGTACGGAGCTCAAGGCCCGCTCGTATGCCGTCCGACATGGTGTGCCCCGATGGTACACCGATGCCCAGGAACTGATTGACGATCCCGAGGTAAACGCCGTCTATGTGGCAACACCGCCCAGCAGTCACGCTACCTTTGCCATTATGGCTATGAAGGCCGGCAAGCCTGTATATGTGGAGAAGCCGTTGGCTGCCAACTATGAGGACTGTGCCCGCGTGAACCGTATCAGCGAGCAGACCGGCGTTCCTTGCTTTGTGGCTTATTACCGTCGTTACCTGCCTTATTTCCTGAAGGTGAAGGAGATTGTAGATAACGGACTCATTGGTGATGTTATCAATGTACAAATCAGGTTTGCGTGGCCGCCGCGTGAGTTAGACTACGGACATCCTGAGAACCTCCCTTGGCGCCTTCAGCCCGATATCGCGGGCGGTGGTTATTTCTACGACCTTGCTCCACATCAGATAGACCTGCTACAGGAGATGTTCGGCGTCATTGTAGAGGCTCGCGGCATCTGTGCCAACAGAGGTAAGCTCTATTCTGCCGAAGACTCGGTAAGTGCGGTGTTTGAGTTCGAGAACGGACTCCCAGGCAGCGGCTCATGGGTGTTTGTGGGCCATGAGTCGGCGCGTACCGACCGCATTCTGCTCATCGGCAACAAGGGCTCGCTCAGCTTCTCTGTGTTTAACTATGCCCCCATTGAGGTGCACACCAGCGACGGCACTCAGCACATCGAGGTGCCCAATCCGCAGTATGTACAGTATCCGCTCATCAAGAATGTGTGTGAACATCTTCAGGAACGAGCCGTATGTACAGCCACCAGCGTCTCTGCCACCTCAGTCAACTGGGTGCTTGACCGTATTTTGGGAAAATACTAATGAGAGTACTGATTATAGCTATAGGATGGTTGTTAGCCATAACAGCGGGAGCTGCAGAGCTGACTGACACGACAGGCACGCAGGAAGTGTATTCCTCCTTGCCTGAACTGTTAGCTGATACCGTTGTGGCCGAGCCGGAGAAGCCTAAGAAGATGGGACTGATAAAGCGCATCATCCGAGGGTTCGACCGCTTGGACGAACGCTATATCGAACCACAGCACTATGTGTTTGCCGCAATGCTGCAGACCACCTATAACTATGAGCGCTACTGGCTGAGAGGTGGCGACCAGAGTCTCTCGTTCAAGCCCGACAGGAACCTGCGCATCGGACCTTATGCCGGATGGAAGTGGGTGTTTCTGGGTTATACATTCGAACTGGGTAATCTGAACTTCGGCGGTGGACGACGTGAGTTTGACTTCAGCGTGTATAGCTCTCAGATAGGCATCGACCTGTTCTATCGCCGAACTGGTCAGGACTATAAGCTGCGACATGTGAACTTCGGTGATACCGATATGTCTGCATTGGAGGATCAACCCTTCGACGGCATCGAGGTAGGCATCACCGGTGCCAACGTCTATTATATCTTCAATCACGGTAAGTTCTCCTATCCGGCAGCCTTCTCGCAGAGCACCATCCAGAAAATCAGCTGCGGCTCGTGGTTGGCGGGTGTGGGTTATACGCGCCACTCGCTGACGTTCGACTCTGACCAGCTGCAAGACCTGATTGACAGCAAGCTGGGCAATCAGACGATACCTGTTGACAGCGGTCTGAGGTTCGACGAGGTGCGCCATTATGACCTCAGCATCTCGGGCGGCTATGCCTATAACTGGGTGTTTGCCAAGAACTGGCTCTTTGGTTCCAGTCTGCAGATGGCCTTGGGCTATAAGCGTAGCTATGGCGATATGATGAACGACGAACGTGGTGGTTTTACGTTCAAGAATATGAATATCGACGGCATCGGACGTTTCGGTCTTGTCTATAACAACATGCGATGGTATGCTGGTGCCAGCGCCATTGTACATACCTATAATTATAGTATGTCGCGTTTCCGCACCAACAACACCTTCGGCAGTCTGAATGTCTATATAGGCTGTAACTTCGGTTTGAAAAAGAAATACCGCAAGAAATCATGAGACGCATACTGCAACTCTTCATCGTGCTGATGATGTGTCCTATGGCACTCTCGGCACAAGCTATCGACTACGAGTCAGCCGACAGCCTCTTCGTGGTCGATGTGCTGAAGAATGCACCGGCAGAGCCTCTCTATTTCGCCCGTCAGCTGATGGGTCGCCCTTATGTGGCTCACACGCTGGAGGTGAATGCCAAAGGCGCCGAGCGACTGGTGGTGAACACCCGTCAGTTAGACTGTACCACACTTGTGGAGAATGTGGTGGCGCTGACGTTATGTGCACAGCATGATGAGCGCACCTTTGCCGACTTCACCCGTTATCTGCAGCAGCTGCGCTACCGTCAAGGAATGCTGGACGGCTATCCCTCGCGCCTGCATTATTTTTCAGACTGGATTGATGACAAGACGGCGATGGGCTTTGTGAGTGAGGTGCAACAGAACACAGCTCCCTTTACCGCTGTACAGACGTTGAACATCAACTATATGAGTCAGCATCCGCAGGCCTACGATGCGTTGAAGGCCCATCCGGCATTTGTCGATATCATCGCCCAACAGGAGAAACAGCTCTCCGGTCGGCAGTATCGCTATATCCCCAAGGCAATGGTGAAGAATACGCAGACCTTGCGACAGGCGGTGCATGATGGCGACATCATTGCCATCACCTGTTCGAAGCCCGGACTTGATATCGCCCATCTGGGCTTTGCCGTCTGGCGTACAGACGGTCTGCATCTGCTCAACGCCTCGCTACTGCACAAAAAGGTGGTGGAGGAGCCGATGACGATGGGGCAATATCTGAAGAAACATTCATCACACACCGGAATCAGAGTGGTGAGAATAAGTGAGAAGTGATAAGTGATAAGTTATGACACAGGAACAAGATATTAAGAACGCCATTGAGGCGATGAGAAAGGGTGGGGTGATACTCTATCCCACAGATACCGTATGGGGAATAGGCTGCGACGCCACCAATGCGGAAGCCGTGAAGAGAGTGTATGAGATCAAGCAGCGCGACGACTCGAAGGCGCTTATCTGCTTGGTGGATAGCGATGCCCGTCTGCAGCGCTATGTACGTAACGTGCCCGATGTGGCTTGGCAGTTGATTGACTGTATGGATAAGCCCACCACGTTGATTCTCGATGGTGCGGTGAACTTAGCCCCCAACCTGATTGCCGAAGACGGCTCTATCGGCATCCGCATCACGCAGGAGCCTTTCTCCAAGGAACTTTGCTTCCGTTTCCAGAAAGCCATCGTCTCTACGTCGGTGAATATCAGCGGCGAGCCTGCTGCCCAGAACTACCGCGATATTGACCCGCGCATTCTGGAACAGGTGGACTATGTGTGCTGGTCGCGCCGACAGGAGCATAAGCCTCACAAGCCGTCGAGCATCATTAAGTTGAGTGCTTCGGGGGAGGTGAAGATAATTCGGAGTTAACGGAGTTATCGAAGATTTAGAAATTATTTTAGTTCGAGCTCTTTCTGCATGCGGATGATTTCGTCGCGATACTGGGCGGCCTGTAGGAAGTTCAGTTCCTTGGCGGCTTCCTTCATGCGACGTGTAGTCTCGGCGATGAGCTTCTCGAGTTGCGGCCGCGTCATGTGTTCCACAATCGGGTCGGCAGCCATATTGCCTTGCTGCTGACCACCGATAGCGGTCATCTTCAACTCCTTCACATCCGGACGGTCCTCGCGACTCAGCGAGCTCTTCAGCGTCTTCACAATCTGCGTCGGTGTGATGTGATGCTCCTCGTTATATTTCAGCTGCTTCATGCGTCGGCGGTTGGTCTCGTCGATAGTCTCCTGCATGGAGCGCGTGATGGTGTCGGCATACATAATCACCCGGCCGTTGACGTTTCGCGCCGCACGTCCCGCCATCTGTACCAACGAACGGCGACTGCGTAGGAAGCCCTCCTTATCGGCATCGAGGATAGCCACCAGCGACACCTCCGGCAGGTCAAGACCCTCGCGCAACAGGTTCACACCCACCAGCACATCATATTCTCCGCCACGAAGCTTCTCCAGAATCTGCACACGATCCAGCGTCGCCACATCACTATGGATATAAGCCGTATGTACGCCGTGATTCAGCAGATATTCCGACAGCTCTTCTGCCATACGCTTGGTCAGCGTGGTGACCAGCACACGCTCATGACGGTCTATGCGCAGCTGTATTTCCGCCAGCAGGTCGTCAATCTGATGTTCGCTGGGCCGCACCTCTATCTCTGGGTCGAGCAAACCCGTCGGACGGATTACCTGTTCTACCACAACACCTTCCGACTCCTCCAGCTCGAAATCCGCTGGGGTCGCAGAGACGTAGATCACCTGGTGCACCTCTTTCTGGAACTCCTCGAAGGTGAGCGGACGGTTGTCGAAGGCTGCGGGCAGACGGAAGCCATATTCTACCAGATTGGTCTTACGGGCTCTGTCGCCACCGTACATTCCTCCAATCTGCGGCACAGACACGTGGCTCTCATCGATAAACAGCAGGAAGTCATCAGGGAAGAAGTCCAGCAGACAATAGGGCCGTTCGCCCGCCTGTCGTCCGTCAAAATAGCGTGAGTAGTTCTCAATACCAGAGCAATGGCCCAGCTCCTTGATCATCTCCATATCGTATTCCACACGCTCTTTGATACGTTGCGCCTTGATGCCATCGCCCAGTTCCTCGAAGAACGCCACCTGCTTCACCAAATCATCCTGAATGTCGTGAATGGCCTTGTCGGTCTGTTCCTGCGTCGTCATAAAGAGATTGGCAGGATAAATCTTATACGCCGCATAGCGACCAGTACGCATCATCGTGTCGGGGTCGAGTTCCTCGATGGCGTCAATCTCATCGTCCCAGAATATCACCCTCAGGATAATGTTGTTATAGGCCATGTAGATATCTACCGTATCACCCTTCACGCGGAAGTTGCCGCGTTCCAAGGTGAGGTCGTTACGGATGTATAGCGACTGCACCAATTTTCTTAACAAAACATTTCTGTCTATATGCTGACCCTGATGCAGCTCGATGACATTCTCCGAAAGCGCATTGGGACTTCCCATTCCGTATATACATGAAACAGAAGATACAACGACCACATCCTTACGACCTGACAATAAACTGCTTACGGCCGATAGCCTCAGACGGTCAATCTCCTCGTTGATGGCTAAGTCCTTCTCGATATAGGTATCGGTTGTAGGCAGGTAGGCCTCCGGCTGGTAGTAGTCATAATAACTGACATAATACTCTACGGCATTATCTGGAAAGAAACCTTTCATCTCATCATACAGCTGTGCGGCCAGCGTCTTGTTATGACTCAGAATCAGCGTGGGTTTGTTGACGTTCGCAATGACGTTGGCCATCGTGAATGTCTTACCCGAACCTGTGACGCCCAACAGCACCTGGGCTCTGTCGCCACGCATCACACCATCCGTCAGTTGGCGGATAGCTTCTGGCTGGTCGCCAGTAGGTTTGTACTTTGAAGAAAGATTAAAAATGCTCATTTTGGGGGCAAAGGTACGAATATTCTGTGAAATCTGTATAATGAGCGGTTAAAAAATATGTAAACTCTTTGCGTTTTGAATAAAAATGAGTAATTTTGCAGCTCAAAAATGAACAATGATGAAGATTAGACTCATAGTCATGCCGTTTCTGGCCCTCCTTCTGACGGGCTGTGCGGGTGAATACAATAAGGTTTTGAAGAGTTCCGACTTAGACTATCGGTACGAATATGCCAAGCAATGCTTTGCCGAAGGAAAGTTCAGTCATTCCGCCATTATCTTACAGGATTTGATTACCGCCAAGAAAGGCACCGACGAAGCTGAGGAGTCGCTTTATATGTTGGGTATGTCGGACTATATGAATGGTGATTACGAGTCGGCAGCCGCCACTTTCCGCAAGTATTATCAGACCTATCCCCGCAGCATTTATGCCGAGCAGGCTATGTTCTATGTGGGTCAGTCGCTCTATCAGAGTGCCCCCGAGCCCCGTTTGGATCAGACGCCCACCATTGGTGCCATCAACGCCTATCAGCAGTTCCTCGATTTCTTCCCTGGCTCCGATTTGCGCCAGAAAGCACAGGACCGTCTGTTCGAGTTGCAGGACAAGCTGGTGATGAAGGAACTGCTCTCTGCCCAGCTGTACTTCAACCTCGGCGGTTATTTCGGCAATGTCAACTCCGGCACCGAGAGCAACTATTCCTCCTGTATCATTGTGGCCCAGAACGCTCTGAAGACCTATCCCTACACCAAGTGGCGCGAGGACTTCTCGCTGCTGGTGATGAAGAGCAAGTTCGAGTTGGCCGAGAACTCCACAGAGGACAAGAAGCTGGAGCGCTATCGTGATGCTGAGGACGAGTGTTATGGCTTCCTGAACGAATATCCCGAGTCAGCACAATGCAGTCTGGCCGAGAAATATATTGCCAAGTGCAAGAAGGTTACGAAAGAATAAGAACAAAACATAAGCGAATAATTTTATAAACATGGATTACAAGAAATCAAAAGCACCGGTAAATACCGTTACCAGAAACATCATGGATCTCTGCGATGAAACCGGAAACATCTACGAGAGTGTTGCTATCATCGCCAAGCGTGCTAACCAGATCTCTGTACAGATCAAGGAAGACCTGTCGAAGAAGCTGGCTGAGTTCGCCTCATATAACGATTCTCTGGAGGAAGTGTTCGAGAATCGTGAGCAGATTGAAATCTCACGTTACTACGAGAAGCTGCCGAAGCCCTCATTGCTGGCTACCCAGGAGTTTGTAGAGGACAAGGTCTATTGGCGTGATCCCGCCAAGGATTCTCAGAACGCAGAGGCATGATACAGCGCATTCAAACTGTATATCTGCTTGTTGCAGCTATCGTGGCTGTAGTCTGTGCTGTGTTCGATGGAGAGCTCATCACCCGTTTGCTGGCCGCCCTGATGGCAGTTGTGGCGTTGGTGACGATATTCCTTTATCGCAACAGAACGCTCCAGACCACCCTTTGCAACGTGGTAATGTGCGTCGGTATCATGTTCTATATCGTGTTGGCCGTCAAGCAGCCCGATATGGAGTGGTTCCTGGCGTTACCCCTTGTGGGCGTCCTGCTGACCTTCTTAGCTCGAAAGGGCATCGTGAAAGACGAAAAGCTGGTGAGGTCGCTTGACAGAATCAGATAATAACTCAAATGATTATAGGGGCGTCGAACTAAAAAGCGAGTCGCCCCTTTATTGTCTCTTTTAAACAGATGGATATAAAAACCGCGGAATTTACACTATCGGCACCCAACGTGACGATGTGCCCCAAGGACACGAAGCCCGAGTACGCCTTCATCGGCCGCTCTAATGTGGGTAAGTCGAGTCTGATTAACATGCTGTCGCGCAACAAGAAGTTGGCAAAGACGTCAGCCACACCCGGCAAGACGCTGCTCATCAATCACTTCCTCATCAATCGCGACTGGTATCTCGTCGACCTTCCGGGCTACGGCTTCGCCAAGCGTTCTAAGAGCGAGATAGCGAAGCTGGATCAGATGATTCGCGGTTATATCCTCGGTCGCGAGCAACTGGTGAACGTCTTTGTGCTGGTCGATATCCGTCACGAGGCACAGGCCATCGACCTGGAGTTCATCAACTGGCTGGGCATCTCGTCTATTCCTTTTGCCATCGTTTTCACCAAAGCCGACAAGCTGTCGGAGTCGAAGGTGAAAGCCAATGTACAGGCCTACGTCAAGAAGATGCTGGAGACGTGGGAGGAGATGCCGCCCTATTTCATCACCTCGGCAGAGAAGGCTCGCGGTCGTGATGAAGTGCTCGACTATATTGACCAAATCAACAAGTCGTTGAAGGAATAATGGCGAAGGAAATACCGTATTTGGACGTCCAGAACCTCACGAAGTCGTTTGGCTCGCTGGTGCTCTTCGAGAACATCTCGTTCTCTATTGCCGAGCGTCAGCGTGTGGGACTCATTGCCAAGAACGGTACGGGAAAATCCACGCTGCTCTCTATCCTTGCCGGCAAGGAAGGCTACGATAGCGGTGAGATTATCTTCCGTCGCGACCTGAAGGTCGGCATCCTCGACCAGATGCCACAGTTCTCTCCCGAGGACTCGGTGCTCGATGCTTGTTTCAATCATCAAGGCGACGAGGAGAAGGTGCTGAAGGCCAAGCAGATTCTCACACAGCTGAAGATTCGCAACCTGCAGCAGCCTATGGGACAGCTCAGCGGCGGACAGCAGAAACGTGTGGCGCTGGCCAACGTGCTGATTACCGAACCCGACCTGCTGATTCTCGACGAGCCTACCAACCACCTCGACCTCGAGATGATTGAGTGGCTGGAGGGTTTCCTCAGTCGCGGCAACAAGACGCTTCTGATGGTGACCCACGACCGTTATTTCCTCGATCGTGTGTGCTCCGTCATTCTCGAACTCGACGACCGCACCATCTATACCTATCGCGGCAACTACTCCTATTATCTCGAGAAGCGTCAGGAGCGTATCGACAATCGTCGGGCTGAGATAGCCCGCGCCAACAATCTCTATCGCACCGAGCTCGACTGGATGCGCCGTCAGCCACAGGCCCGCGGCCATAAGGCCAAATACCGTGAGGATGCGTTCTACGACCTGGAGCGTATCGCGAAGAGTAGGATTGAGGAGCGTTCCATCCGTCTGAAAGCCTCCAACGTCTATATCGGCTCGAAGATTTTCGAGTGTCAGTATATCTCGAAGGCCTATGATGATTATGTCATCATGAAGGACTTCTACTATAACTTCTCCCGCTTCGAGAAGATGGGCATCGTGGGCAACAACGGCACCGGCAAGAGCACCTTTCTGAAGATGCTGCTGGGCGAGAAGGAGCCCGATAGCGGTAAGATAGTCATCGGCGACACCGTACGCTTCGGCTATTTTTCGCAGGAAGGTATCCAGTTCGACGAGCAGACCAAGGTCATCGACGTGGTGCGCGACATTGCCGAATACGTCGATATGGGCGGCGGCAAACACCTCACCGCCAGTCAGTTTCTCCAGCATTTCCTCTTCACTCCCGAACAGCAGCATAACTACGTCTATAAGCTATCCGGCGGCGAGCGGCGCAAGCTCTACCTCTGTACGGTGCTCATGCGCAACCCCAACTTCCTCGTACTCGACGAGCCCACCAACGACCTCGACATCGTCACCTTGCAGATTCTCGAGGAATACCTGCAGGACTATGCTGGCTGTGTCATCGTGGTCAGCCACGACCGCTACTTCATGGACAAGGTGGTCGACCATCTGCTGGTGTTCAAGGGTCAGGGCGAGATTAAGGACTTCCCTGGTAACTACACCCAGTATCGTGAGTGGCAGGCGTTGCAGCCCAGAGAGAGTGGGGTAGAAAAGGATTCGAAAGAGTCGAAAGATACCCGCCCAGTGCGTGAGACTACTTCTAAGCGCAAGATGTCGTTTAAGGAGAAGCGTGAGTTCGAGCAGCTGGAAAAGGATATCGCCACTTTGGAGTCTGAGAAGAAAACGATAGAAGACGCGCTGAGCTCTGGCACCCTCAGCGTCGATGAGATAACCGCTATGAGTAAACGCCTGCCGTTGCTCAACGACGAGCTTGATGAGAAGTCGATGCGATGGCTGGAACTCTCGGAGATTGAGGTTTGAGGTTTGAGTTTTGAGGTTTAAGAATTAATTTGAAGTTAACGAAGCGATAAATTCGAATAATGGTTCAACAATACCCTTCACGCCTACTGGAGTCGGCAGTACAGGAGTTCTCCAAGTTGCCAGGCATAGGACGCAAGACCGCCTTGCGTCTGGTGCTTTATATGCTCAAGTTAGAGACCGACGAGGTGACGCAGTTCACGCAGACCCTCGACCGCCTGAAGCGTGAGGTGAAGTTCTGTCGTGTGTGCCATAACATCAGCGACCAGGACGTCTGTCCCATCTGTTCCGACCACCGTCGCGATGCTTCAACCATCTGTGTGGTGGAGAATATCCAGGATGTGATGGCGGTGGAGAACACCCAGCAGTTCACAGGACTCTATCACGTGCTGGGCGGCCTTATCTCCCCGATGGACGGCATCGGTCCCTCCGACCTCGAGATAGAGTCGCTGGTCAATCGTGTATCCGAAGGCGGCGTCAAGGAGGTTATCCTTGCGCTGAGCTCAACGATGGAGGGCGACACTACCAACTTCTACATCTTCCGTAAGTTGGCGTCGTTCGATGTGAAGATAAGTATGATTGCCCGCGGCATCGCCGTTGGCAACGAGTTAGAATATACCGATGAGGTCACCCTTGGTCGTTCTATCCTCCATCGTGTGCCGTTTGAAGATAAATAAACGATTAGGAATCATGAAGAAAGTAAAGAACATACTACTCTCGGTCTATTGTCTCATCCTGCTGCTGGCAGGTGTGCTCTATGTGCTGGGCGATTTCTGCGAAGTTGATATGGCTGTCCTTTCCGAAACCTCGGAAACAATGATGTATATGGTACAGATGGTGATGATTCTGCTGACGTTAGGCCTTGTGCCTCTGTCGCTGCGCCTGTTTAAGTTCGGCTTTATTCATCGTCAGCTGGTCAGTCTGCGTGAGTCTGCATTACTCAAATGGGGCATCGTCCGTATGTCTGTTCTGGGTGTGCTGCTTGTGGCCAACACCTTATTATATTATATCTACGCATACGAGCCGGCTTTTGGCTATCTGGCTGTGATGGTACTGCTCACCATGCCCTTCATCCTGCCTACCATGAGTCGCTGTCAGGCAGAGACAGAAGAGGAGAAGGCTGAAGAGGATAGGGTAGAGAATGAGGAGAAGGAGGATGTGAAAGAATGAAACTGTCTGTCATCATCGTCAATTATAATGTACGCTATTATGTTGAGCAATGTATCATCAGCGTACAGAAGGCAACGAAGGATATCGACTGCGAGATTATCGTGGTGGATAATCATTCTTCCGATGGCTCGGTGGACTATCTCACCAAACGTTTCGCGTCAGAGATAACCCTCATAGACAGCAACCATAATCTGGGATTTGCCAAAGCAAACAATATTGCTATCCGTCAGTCTGCGGGCGAATATGTGCTGCTGCTGAATCCCGATACTTTCGTGGGTGAAAGGAGCATAGCCCAGGTGTTGGAGTTTATGGATGCCCATCCGAAGTCTGGAGGTGCCGGCGTTATGATGCACAACTCTGACGGTAGCATAGCGCGAGAGTCACGTCGCGGTCTTCCCACGCCCTATGTGTCCCTGCTCAAGATGCTTGGTTTTCCGAAGCGTTACTACATGAGTCATCTGTCTTGGGATTGTCCTGGACAGATTGATGTTGTTAGCGGAGCCTTCTTCATGCTTCGTCGTGAAGCGCTTGACAAGGCCGGCCTGCTCGACGAGGATTTCTTCATGTATGGCGAGGATATTGACCTGTCCTACCGTTTGGTGAAAGCTGGTTATGAAAATTGTTATGTGCCTGCACGTATTGTTCACTATAAGGGTGAGTCAACCCAGAAGACCAGCTTCCGCTATGTGCATGTGTTCTATCAGGCCATGCTGATCTTCTTCCGCAAGCACTATGGCCACCTCAGCCTGCTGGTCACGCTGCCCATCAAGCTCGCCATCTATTTCCGCGCCTTCCTGGCGCTCATCCAGATGCTCACCATGCGCCTGCGCCATTCTCTGGGCATCTACGATAATGGCGGCGAGGAGCCCGTCTATGTGCTGATGGGAGACGATGCTATGAAGGCCGACTGCCGTACCCTTTTCCGCAAGAAAGGCCTCACCGAGGTGCAGTTGCCTACCGACCGCAAATATGTCACCTTGATTTACGATGCCGACACCTTGTCATACGAGGAAATCATCACCGAGGCCACCTGTCATGCCGGTTATCAGATAGGTACATATCACCGTGACAGTCAAGTGATTATCACACAAAGGGAGTTGTTTTTATGAAACCGTTACCAGTCATCTCGTTAAGGGCACTCGAGCCTGAGGACCTCGACCTGCTTTATCGCATCGAAAACGACGATGCGCTGTGGGGTGTGGGCATCACCAACGTGCCTTATTCCCGTTTCCTGCTTCACGACTTCATCTCAAACTCTACGGGCGATATCTATACCGACAAACAGGTGCGTCTGGTCATCGAGAACGAGGAGCACGAGACCGTCGGACTTGTCGACCTGATGTCCTTCGACCCCAAGAATATGAAGGCCGAGCTGGGTCTCGTCATCCTGCGTGCCTGCCGTCATCAGGGATATGCTGCCGCCACCATCCTGAAGATGCACGACTACGCCCGCCACACGCTCCATCTTCATCAGATCTATGTGGTCATCTCCGCCAGCAACGATAACACGTTACGTCTGTTCCAGCAAATGGGTTATCAGCAGTCGGCGTGTCTCACCGACTGGCTTTTCGATGGCGAGCGTTATCATGATGCCATCGTCATGCAGCACGTCTTATAGTCTGCGTCTGAATTCCGAGCAAGTTATCGCCGTAGCAATGGCTACGTTCAGGCTCTCCGGTCCCTCCTGGTATTTCGGTATCAGCAGTCGGTGAGTTATCAGTTTTCTTATCTCCTGCGATATGCCGTTACCCTCGTTACCCATCACGATGATACCCACTTTCGATAGCGGCTGCGTATAGATATCCTCACCATCCAGCAGCGTGCCATATACCGGCACCTGTGCCTGCTCTATCAGTGTTTTCAGGTCCGTATATATCATTTTCACGCGGGCTATGCTACCCATCGTCGCCTGAATCACCTTCGGGTTCCAGGCGTCAGCCGTTTCCTCCGAGCAGTAGATGGTCCTGATGCCAAACCAGTCGGCAATACGAATGATGGTGCCCAGGTTACCTGGGTCCTGCACGCCGTCCAGCGCCAAACACAGCTCCTTTCCTGCCTCGCCGTCATCCACTGCCTTTGGCATCTCGAATAGCGCCAGCACCTGTTGCGGATGCTGCAGGAAGCTCACCTTCTGCAGTTCCTCCTCTGTCACCTCCTGCACGCTGATGTCGCTGTGCTTCTCTTTCCACTCTTTGATGGCAAACACTATCTTTGGTCGGTTCCCTGCCGTTATCAGGTCACCCACCACTTTCGGCCCTTCTGCCACGAAGAGTCCCTCTGTCGTGCGTCCCTTTTTCCTCTCCAGTTGCCGCACGTATTTTATCTGATTCTTCGAAATCATGTGACAAAGGTAGTGTAAATCGAGTGAAATACAAAATAAAATCGCTTTTATTTTTATTTCCGAGATACAGCTTACCTTCTACCGAAGGTCAAAGTAGTGCAAATCGAGCGAAATACAAAATCTCGCTATTGTTCCATTCAGCTACAATATTTCCCTTGCAATCCAGGCACAGGCTTCTGCATCGGCGAGGGCATGATGGTGGTTTTCGAGATGATAACCGCAGTATTCTGATACAGTATGCAGCTGATGGTTGGGCAATTGTGGGAAAGCTCTGCGTGATGCCACACATGTGCAGTAGAAAGGGTAATCCGGATAGTCCATCTGATAACAACGGAATACGGCCTTCAGGCAACTTTCATCGAAAGATTTGTTGTGGGCTACAAGGGGCAAGCCCTCTATCAGCGGTTCTATCTGTTTCCATACCTCAGGGAACACAGGCGCCTCTTCAGTATCCTCGCGAGTCAAGCCATGCACCTTTGAACACCAATAGTTATAGTAATTGGGCTCTGGCTGAATCAAGGAATAGAAGGTGTCCACAATCTCGCCATCGCGCACTATCACCACACCCACAGAGCAAACACTTGTTCGCTCGTTGTTGGCTGTCTCAAAGTCTATCGCTGCAAAATCTCTCATTTGTTCTCGTCCATCTTTGCCTGTTTTTTAACTATTCTGCAAAGATACGACTTTTTTCTTATTTATCAATCATTTGTTTCTTATTATTTTCTATTACTTATGAAAGTAAAATAGCTTTTTTCTTTGCATTTCACTCGATTTTCACTACCTCTGACTTCGTCGAAGGTACTTTCGTTCGGAAAAACTCAAATAAATTTGGTTTTTCGCTTACTTATTCGTACCTTTGCAGCCGAATTCGAATTTAACAATAGTTTTTAGGAATGAATATTTCTTATAAATGGCTGAAAGAATACGTTGATTTCGACCTTTCGCCGCAGCAGGTATGCGATGCACTGACCTCTACGGGACTCGAAGTTGACGCTCTGGAAGAAGTGCAGTC
>Ga0310690_10005181_pt1 | contig 17863 bp, 29 predicted proteins | sample AusTroGonzalo_MG_2_FD_207661 | JGI IMG/M metagenome (GOLD analysis project Ga0310690, IMG submission 207661) | Bovine rumen microbial communities from tropical cattle in Woodstock, Queensland, Australia - Gonzalo_04 (v2) (version 2) | ecosystem: Host-associated > Mammals > Digestive system >...
TTCATCGACTACATGGCCCGCGAACTCCACCGCCGCGGCATCCCCGTCGTCCTCCCCCCCGGCGGCCTCGGCTGCCACCTCAACGCCACCGCCTTCCTCCCCCACGTCCCCAAAGAGCAATACATTGCCGGCGCCCTCGCCTCCGCCCTCTACATCGCCGGCGGCGTCCGCGGCATGGAACGCGGCACCCTCTCCGAGCAGCGCAACGAAGACGGCTCCGAACGCTTCGCCGAACTCGAACTCCTCCGCCTAGCCTGCCCCCGCCGCGTCTACACCCTCTCCCAAATCGAATACGCCATCGACCGCGTCGACTGGCTCTACCAGAACCGCCACCTCGTCGGCGGCCTCCGCTTCGTCGAAGAACCCAAAGTCCTCCGCTTCTTCTTCGGCCGCCTCGAACCCGTCGGCGACTGGCAGCAGAAACTCGCCGCCCAATTCCGCGCCGACTTCGGCGATTCCCTCTAACCCCGCCGTCCAACCCAAAAGGGCGCCAGCGACCCCGCTGGCGCCCTTTCTGTCTCGACCCGGTCGGATGGAACGGCGGAGGCGGGAAAAGGGTGCTCCCGAGGCTGGAAGAAGCGTAACCCGGCCCGGAAGCCCGGAGGATGTTGGCGCGTGGGCGCAAAAAAAGCGCCGCAGCGGGGGCTGCGGCGCTTTTTTGGGTTGCAGGGTGCCGGATTATTCGGCGGCCGGGGTTTCGGCCGGCGCAGGGGCGGCAGGAGCCGCAACGGTCCACTCAAGGACGCACATTTCGGCGGCGTCGCCGCGGCGGGCGCCAAGCTTGGTGATGCGGGTGTAGCCGCCGTTGCGGCCTTCCTGCTGCTTGACGACGACGTCGAAGAGGCGCTTGACGGCTTCGGGGCTGCGAAGACGGGCGGCGGCCAGACGACGGGCGGCCAAGGTGTTCTTGCGGGCGAGGGTGACGAGTTTCTCGGCGTCCTTGCGGGCTTGCTTGGCTTTCTTGAGGGTGGTGACGATTTTGTCGTTGACGACCAGGGCGGCGCAGAGCATCCGCATGAGTTGCTCGCGGTGCTCGGGGCTGCGGCCGAACTTTTTGGCAAGGCGTTTGTGGCGCATGGCGTAGTTTCCTTAAATGTGCTGGCTTCAGGGGTTTTTGTCAAGGAGGTTGGGGTCGAACTTGTAGCCGAGGCAAAGCCCCATCTCCTGAAGTTTGTCCTTGATTTCGGTGAGCGACTTCTTGCCGAAGTTCCGGTACTTGAGCATGTCGGCCTCGGTCTTCATGACGAGTTCGCCGACGGTCTTGATGTCGGCGCCGTTGAGGCAGTTGGCCGAACGGACGGAGAGCTCGATCTCGTTGACGCCCATGTTGAGGAGGCGGCGGAGGTTCTCGGTCTCGGTGACGCTGGCCTTGGGGTCGGCTTCGACGAATTCGATTTCCTCGGTCTGGACGAAGGCGTCCAGATGGTGCCGCAGGAGGGCGGCGCTGGTCTTGAGGGCTTCGTCGGGGGAGACGCGGCCGTCGGTCCAGATGTCGAGGATGAGCTGCTCGTAGTCGGTGCGCTGGCCGACGCGGGTGTTGACGACGTCGTAGTTCACGCGAGTGACCGGGGAGAAGGCGGAGTCGATCGGGATGACGCCAATGTCGAAGGAGGGGTCTTTGTTGCCTTCGGCGAGGCAGAAGCCGCGGCCGACGCCGACTTGGGCCTCAAGATTGAGGACGCCGTCGGCGTCTAGGGTGGCGATGACCTGCTCGGGGTTGAGCACTTCGATGGCGTTGTCCAGGGCGAAGTCGGCGGCGGTGACGACGCAGGGGCCTTTGCGGGAAAGGCGGATCCAGCGGGTGTCGCGCGTGACGCTCTTGAGGAGTACCTTCTTCAGGTTGAGGACGATGTCGGTGACATCTTCGGAGACGCCCGGAAGGGAGCAGAACTCGTGCGCGGCCCCCTCGATCTTGACGGCTTTGATGGCAAAGCCTTCGATGGAGGAGAGGAGCACGCGGCGGAGGGAGTTTCCGATGGTGCGGCCGTATCCGATCTCAAAAGGATTGGCGGTGTACCGGGCGTAGGTCGCGGTGGCCGTGGCGTCGTCTCGGACGATACGGGTGGGCATTTCAAAGCGACTCAGGCGAATCGGCATGGTGTTCCGTCCTTTCTAGCGCGGATGCCCGGGAGTTCGCCGGGCATCCGCTTGGCTACGGGGGGTGATTAGCGAGAGTAGAGTTCGACGATGAGCTGGATGTCGATGTTCTCGGGAATCTCGGCGCGCTCGGGCACGCTGAGCAGCTTCCCGGACATCGTCCCCTCGTCCCACTGGAGCCAGGCGGCGGCAGCGGTGCGGGGATTCTTGAGCGAATCGACGATCACGCTCATCGAACGGTCTTTTTCGCGGACGGCGACGGTCTGGCCGGGCTTCACGGTGTAGGAAGCGATGTTGCACACCTTGCCGTCGACCGTGATGTGGCGGTGGGAGACCAGCTGGCGGGCCGCCGCGCGCGTCGGGGCGATGCCCAGGCGATAGACGACGTTGTCCAGGCGGGTTTCGCAGAGCTGGAGGAGGATGTCGCCGGTCTTGCCCTGCTTGGCCTTGGCGCGCTCGAAGAAGATGCGGAACTGCTTTTCGAGCATGCCGTAGATGTATTTCGCCTTCTGCTTTTCGCGGAGCTGGACGCCGTACTCGGAGAGTTTTTTGCGGCGGTTCTGCCCGTGCTGTCCGGGGGCGAAGTTGCGGCGGTCGAGGACTTTGTCGGGCCCGTAGATGGGCTCGCCGAAGCGGCGGGAGATTTTGGAGCGAGGTCCGGTGTAGCGTGCCATGGATTAGACCCTCCGGCGTTTGCGGGGACGGCAGCCGTTGTGGGCGACGGGCGTGCAGTCCTTGATGCAGGTGACGTGGATGCCGGCGGCCTGGATGCCGCGGACGGCGGATTCGCGGCCGGGGCCGGCGCCCTGGACGCGGACTTCCACTTCGTGCATGCCGAGGGCGAGCGCCTTGCGGGCGGCGTCCTTGGCCACTTCGGTCGCGGCAAAGGCCGTGGACTTGCGCGAGCCCTTGAAGAGGCACTTGCCGGCGGAGCTCCAGGCGATCACGCCGCCGCGGGCGTCGGCGATGGAGACCAGCGTGTTGTTGTAGGTGGCGCGCACGAAGGCGAGCCCGGCGGGCAGCACTTTGCCCTTGGCGCGCTTCTTGGCGGCGTCGGCGTCGGCCGGGGCGGCGGCGGAGTCGGCGGCCGCGAGAATGGCCTGCCCTTCGCTCATCGCGGGCTTCTGCTGCTCTTCGGCAGGGGCCGTTTCTTTGATTTCTTCTTCGCTCATGGGGAATCCCTAGATTACTTTTCGCGGACGGTGGAGACCGTCTTCTTCGCGCCCTTGCGGGTGCGGGCGTTGGTCTTGGTGCGCTGGCCGCGGCAGGGAAGGCCGCGCTTGTGGCGCTGGCCGCGGTAGGAGCCGATCGTCATCAGGCGACGGATGTTGCCGGAGACTTCGCGGCGGAGGTCGCCCTCCACGCGGTAGTGCTCCTGAATGTAAGCGACGATCTGGCGGATCTCTTCGGGAGAAAGCGCCTCGGCCTTCTTGCCGACCTCGATCTGGCACGCTTCAACAATGTCCATGGCCCGCTTGGGGCCGATTCCGTGAATGTAGCGGAGCGCGTATTCGACGCGCTTGGAGCCCGGGACATCCACACCCATCAATCTCGGCATTTTTCTGTTCTCCGATTAACCTTGACGCTGTTTGTGACGCGGATTGACGCAAATGACGCGCACGATGCCCTTGCGCCGGATGATGCGGCACTGTTCACAGATGCGCTTGACAGAACTACGAACTTTCATGGCCTGTTCCTTCTAACAATGAGTGGGAAAGTATAGCACAGTATGCCATGCTTTGTCCACAAAAAAGCGAAAACCGTTCACGGCCCGGCCATCCAGGAATCCGACCAAGGGTCCTGGAGATGCCATGGCGTAAGGATTTCCGCCCCGTCCTTGAGCACCGCCACGGTGTACTCAAAGTGCGCGGCGGGAAGCCCGTCGCGCGTTACGACCGTCCAATTGTCAGCGAGCGTACGGACGGCCGCCTTGCCGAGGTTGACCATCGGCTCGACGGCCAAGGTCATGCCCTCGTGCAGGATGGGACCGCGCCCCGGCTTCCCGTAGTTCGGAACCGGCGGGTCTTCGTGGAGGTGACGCCCCACGCCGTGCCCTGTATACTCTCTGACCACCGTGCATCCGCCCTCTGCGACCGTCTTCTCCACAAGATGTGAAATATCCGACAGATGGACTCCGGGCCGCATAGCCAGTACGGCCGTTTCGAGGGACTGTCGGGTGACGCGCAATAACCGGCGGAGATCGGCGGTTAAGGTTTCCGGGCCCCCGACGACGACCGTTCGGGTGTTGTCGCCGTAGAACCCGTGATAAGAACCGCAGACGTCGAGGCTTACAATATCCCCGCGCTGGAGGACGCGTGCGCCGGGAATGCCGTGGATGACCTCGTCGTTTACGGAAATGCAAAGCGCTGCCGGATACCCGTGGTATCCCAGCGTGCCGGATTGGGCCGTGCCGTCGCCCAGCGTCGGCAGGACGGCGCGGGCGAAATCCTCAATCTCGGCGGTGGTCACCCCCGGGCGGACGGCGGTGCAGCACGCGTTCAGCCAGTCGGCCATCAGCCGACCCGCCGTGCGCATCGCGTCCAATTCTTTGGGGGTGAGCAAATGAATCATGGGCCGCTCAGCGGATCTTCCCGAGGGCGTCGCGCTTCTTCGCGGCCAAATCGTCGCCCGACCCGTCCACCGTGACCAAAGCCCCGGCCTCGCGGTAATAGGCGATCAGCGGATACGTCTGCTCCGCGTAGACGGCCAAGCGGTGCGCAACCGTCTCGGGCACGTCGTCCTTGCGGGTGATCAGCCCGGCGCCGCAGGCGTCGCAGACGCCCTCGACGCGCGGAGGCAGGGAATCGACATTGTAGCCCGCGCCGCACTTGGGGCAGACGCGGCGGCCGGAGATGCGGCGGATGACGATTTCGTCCGGCACGTCAAGGAGAAGCGCGCACTGCAGCGAGAGCCCCGTGCGCGCCATCATCCCGGCCAGGATTTCCGCCTGGGCGACGTTGCGCGGGAAGCCGTCGAGCAGGAGCACCTCGGTGGAGGCGTCGGCGGCGACGGTCTCTTCGATCATCTCGGCGATGAGCGCGTCGGGAACGAGGTTGCCGGACTCCATGAAGGCCTTGGCCTTGACGCCGGCGGCGGTGCCGTTCTTGACGGCGGCGCGAAGCAGGTCGCCCGACGAGAGGTGGCGGACGCCCGGCTCCTTGGCGAGCTCGGCGGCCAGCGTGCCCTTGCCGGAACCCGGCGCACCCAAAAGGACTACAATCTTCATCTGCGTTCCTGCCCGTTTAGCGGCGGCCGGCGATGCGGCCGTGTTTCAAGAAACCGTCGTAATTGCGCATCACCAGCTGCGATTCGAGCTGGCGGAGGGTGTCCAGCGCCACGCCCACGATGATGAGCAGGCTGGTGCCGCCGAAGAAGCCGGCGATGTTGCGCGGGATGTTGCCCCCGGAGGTCAGAATCAGCGGGATGACGGCGATCGCCAGGAGGGAGAGCGCGCCGATGAGCGTCACGCGGGTCATGACGGCGTCCAGGTATTCGGCGGTGGCCAAGCCCGGGCGGATGCCGGGGATGTAGGAGCCTTCGCGCTTGAGGCCGTCGGAGATGTTCATCGCGTTGAACTGCGTCGCCACCCAGAAGAAGGTGAAGAAGAGGATGAGCGCCCCGTAGAGGGTGATGTAGACCGGCCCGACGTCGCGGATGGCCAGGCCGACAGTGCGGAGGGTCGCCTTGACGGCGTTGGTGGGCTCCAGCCCGGCCAAGAGGCCGAAGAGCTGGAGAATCGGCCCGGCGAAGATGATGGGCATCACGCCGGAGTAGTTGACGCGCAGGGGGAGATAGGTCATGCCGCCGCCGTAAGCCGAGCCGCGGGAGATGGCGCGGGTCGAGTGGATCGGGATGCGGCGGAGCGCCTGGGTGATGGCCACGGTGCCGAGGAGGACGGCGAAGCCGAAGGCGAGGAGGAGCAGGAGTTCCCAAATCTGCCCGGTGGCCTGGGCGCCGCCCGCGCCGAAGTAACGGCGGGCCGCGTCGGCGACGGCCGAAGGCAGGCGCGAGGTGATGTTGATCATGATGAGGAGCGAGACGCCGTTGCCGATGCCGCGCTCGGTGATCTGGTCGCCCAGCCACATGACGAACATCGAGGCGCCCGTCATGGAGATGATGGAGAGCAGGTAGAAGGCGATGGGGTTGATGGCCACGAGGTCGACATCGCCCGCGCCGAGGGCGACGGGGTTCAGCATGGTCGAGGCCAGCGCAATCGACTGGAAGACGCAGATGCCGATGGTGAGCCAGCGGATGTAGAGGTTGAGCGTCTTGCGCCCGGCGTCGCCTTCGCGCTGGAGGCGGCCGAGGGCGGGAATCACCGCCGTCATCAACTGGATGATGATTTGCGCGGAGATGTAGGGCCAGATGGAGAGGGTGCCGACGGAGCATTGCGTCAAGGCGCCGCCCGTGAAGGTGTCGAACCAGTCGACCAGGCTGCCGGAGGAGGCGTTCTTCGCGATGCTCTCCTGGAGGGAGAGGATGGCCGACCAGTCCACGCCAGGCGCAGGAATCATCGCCAGGAGGCGCGCAATCGCGACGAGGGCGATGGTAAAGAGAATCCTGGCCCGGAGTTCCGGAACCTTGAAGAGATTGGCAAAGGTTTTGAGCATGGGTGTTCCTCAGAATGCAGGAAAGTCATGCTGGGGCTGCCACCCCAGGGAAAAAGGGAGCGGCCGCCCGGCCGCGAAAGCCGGGGGCCGGAAGCGGGCAGGTCAAATCTGCTCGCAGGTGCCGCCCTTGGCCTCGATCTTGGCCTTGGCGGTGGCGGAGAAGGCGGAGGCCTTCACGACGAGCCGCTTGGTGAGCTCGCCGTCGCCGAGAATCTTGACGCCGGCGGTCTTGGCGCTGCGGTAGCCGAAGCCCGCGGCGAGAAGCACCTCGGAGTCCACGACGGTGCCGTCCTCGAAGCGTTCGAGGTCGCCCACGTTGACGCCGTAGTAAGGCACGCGGTTGGGGTTCTTGAAGCCGCGCTTGGGCAGACGGCGCATCAGGGGCATCTGGCCGCCTTCAAAGCCGAGTTTCTGCTTGTGGCCCTTGCGGGAGCCCTGGCCCTTGTGGCCGCGCGAGGAGGTCTTGCCGGTGCCAGACCCCATGCCGCGACCGACACGCTTGCGGCTCTTGCGGGCGCCGGGCGTATTGGTGAGAGAGGAGAGATCCATGATCCTTAAATCCTTTCGGGAGGGAGGGCGCAGGCGGTTGGCGCCTGCGCCCAGCCGTCTTATGCACGCAGGGTGGCGATGGCCTCGGCGGAACGCAGCTGGTGGAGCGCGTCGATGGTGGCCTTCACCACGTTGAGGCGGTTCTTGGAGCCGAGGGACTTGCCCACGACGTCCTTGACGCCGGCGGCTTCGAGGACGGGGCGCATGGCGCCGCCGCAGATGATGCCGGTGCCGTCGGGCGCGGGCTTGAGGAGCACCTTGCCGCCGTCGCAGACGCCGTAGACTTCGTGCGGGATGGTCGTGCCCTTCATGCAGACGGCGCGCATGTTCTTGCGCGCGGCGTCGCCGCCCTTGCGGATGGCGTCGCCCACCTCGTTGGCCTTGCCGATGCCCAGGCCGACGCGGCCGTTCTTGTCGCCGACGACAATCGTCGCCGAGAAGCTGAAGCGGCGGCCGCCCTTCACGGTCTTGGCGCAACGGTTGACGTAGACGGTCTTCTCGTCGAGCTCGTTTTCTTCGTCGCGGGGATTGCGGTCAAGCATTTAGGCCTCCTCGGTCTTGGCGGTGATGGACAAGCCGGCGGCGATGGCCGACTCCACGATGGTCTTCACGCGGCCGTGGTACTTGTAGCCGGCGCGGTCGACCACCACGGTGCGGATGCCCTTCTCCTGGGCGGCCTTGGCGGCGGCTTCCCCGAGGACCTTGGCGCCTTCGAGGTTGCACTTCGCGCCGGCCTTGAGCGTGGAGGCGGAGGCCAGCGTGGCCATGGCGGCGTCGTCGATGAACTGCACGTACATGTAGCGGTTCGAGACGAAGATGGCCATGCGCGGGCGCTCGGCGGTGCCGGCGCTGATGCGGCGGCGGATGCGCTGGTGGCGCACGGCGCGCTGTTCTTTGCGGTTCTTCAAACTCATTGCTTTTCTCCTGGACGGGCTTACGCCGTCTTCTTGCCTTCCTTGCGGCGGATCTTCTCATCCTTGTAGCGGATGCCCTTGCCCTTGTAAGGTTCGGCGGGGTAGTAGGAGCGGATGCGGGCGGCGGCTTCGCCGACCACTTCCTTGTCGATGCCCTCGACCTTCACGTTCACGTCGGCCGTGACGGTGACCGTGCAGCCGGCGGGGATGAGGTATTCCTTGGGCGAGGCGAAGCCGAGGGTGAGGATGGCCTTGCCGTTCTGGACGGCGGCCTTGAAGCCGGTGCCTTCGATGACGAGCTCGCGGGAGTAGCCCTTGGTGACGCCCTCGATCATGTTCTTGACGAGGGTGCGGGAGAGGCCGTGGTAGCTCTTCTGCTCGCGGCTGTCGTCGGCGCGGGTCACGAGGACTTCGGCGCCCTGGACGGCGACGGCGATGCCGGGCTGGAAGGCGCGGGTCAGTTCGCCCTTGGGGCCCTTGACGGTCACTTCATTGCCGTTGGCGACCGTGACGGTGACGCCGGCGGGAATGGCGACGGGCTGTTTGCCAATGCGGGACATGGGTTTCGCTCCTTTACCAGATGGTGCAGAGCAGCTCGCCGCCGACCTTGCGCTCGCGGGCGGTCTTGCCGCTCATGATGCCCTGGGAGGTGCTGAGCACCGCGGTGCCCAGGCCGCCGAGGACCTTCGGAATGTCGGTGTAGCCGCAGAAACGGCGCAGGCCGGGGCGCGAAATGCGCTCGAGGCCGCGGATGGCGGGCTCGGCCTTGTCGCTGTACTTCAGCTCGATGGTGAGGGTGCGCTTCACGTCGCCGGCCATCTCGTAGCCGGCGATGTAGCCCTCTTCCTTCATCACGCGGGCGATTTCGCCCTTGATGCGGGAGCCGGGCATGGCCACCTCGGGGTGGCGCGCCTTCTGCGCGTTGCGGATGCGCACCAGCATGTCGGAAATCGGATCGGTCATCATGGTGGGATTCTCCTCTTACCAGCTGGCCTTGGTGACGCCGGGGATTTCGCCGTTGAGCGCCATCTCGCGGAAGCAGAGGCGGCAGAGGCGGAACTTGCGGATGACGCTGTGGGGGCGCCCGCAGCGGGAGCAGCGGGTGTAGGCGCGGACGCCGAACTTCGGCTTGCGCGCCGCCTTGACGATCAGGGATGTCTTAGCCATGTGTCAATACTCCTCAGCGGCCCATGAAGGGCATGCCCAGAGCTTCGAGCAGCGCCTTGGCGCCCTCTTTGTCCCTGGCGGTGGTGACGAAGGTGATGTCCAGACCGGAGGCGGTGGTCACGGCCGTGATTTCGGGGAAGGTGACGTATTCCTTCATGCCCATCGTGTAGTTGCCGGCCTTGTCGAAGCCCCGGTTCGGCACGCCGCGGAAGTCGCGGATGCGCGGAAGCGTCACGTTGAAGAAGCGCTCGGCGAATTCGTACATGCGGTCGCCGCGGAGGGTGACCTTCGCGCCGATGGGCATGCCTTCGCGCAGCTTGAAGTTGGAGATGCTCTTGCGCGCCTTGCAGAGGACCGCCTTCTGGCCGGTGATGGCCTCAAGGTCCTGGACAAGCTGCTTCTGGACGTCCTTCTCGACGATGCCGAAGCCCATGTTCAGGACGATCTTCGTCAGGCGGGGCACGAGCATCGGATTCGTCACGCCCAGTTTCTGCTTGAGCGCGGGGACGACGTCCTTGAGATAGGTCTCTTTGAGATTGGCCATGGTCTCTGCTCCTTAGTCCAGCGCCTTGCCGGAGCTCTTAAGCGTGCGGACGGTCTTCTCGCCGTTCCGGGTGCGGGCGATGCGGCTGCCGGCCTTCTTGTCGGCGTCGTAGGGCATCAGGTTGGAGAGCTGGATGGGGGACTCGCGGTCCACGATCCCGCCCTGGGGGGTCTGCTCGGTGCGGCGGATGGTCTTCTTGACCATGTGCAGCCCTTCCACGAGCGCAGTCCCCTTCTTGGGGCTGACGGAAAGCACCTTGCCGGTCTTTCCCTTGTCGGCGCCGGCGATGACGATCACCGTGTCGTTCTTCTTGATTCTTGCGATACTCATTGTTGTTCCGTAACTCGCTGTTGTAACAGACGCAGTTCGCAAACGTCCCGTTCGTCCTTTGGGGTTCCCGGCTTACGCTTACGCATTACCTGCGGTCACGAAGCGGCCCTTTCCCTCACACCACTTCGGGGGCGAGGGAAATGACCTTCATCTGGCCCTTGTCGCGCAACTCGCGGGCGACGGGCCCGAAAATGCGGGTGCCCATCGGGTTGTGCTTCGCGTCGACGATCACGCACGCGTTCTGGTCGAAGCGGACATAGGAGCCGTCGGGGCGGGCAATCGGGTGGGCCGTCCGCACGATCAGCGCGAAGCAGACCTGGCCCTTCTTGACCGAACCGGTGGGGGACGCCTCCTGGATGGAGACGCGGATGATGTCGCCGACGCCGGCCGTGCCTTTGCGCTGTCCGAGGATGCGGAAGCACTTGGCGATCTTGGCGCCGGTGTTGTCGGCGACGACAAGCTTGCTCTCTTCGATGATCATGGCTTACTTCTCCTCGACGGAGACCAGGCGCCAGCGCTTGGTCTTGCTGAGCGGGCGGGTTTCCATGATGACGACCGTGTCGCCGACCTTCGCCGTGTTCTGCTCGTCATGGGCGTGAAACTTGTTGAAAGCCTTCACGACCTTGCCGTAGACCGGGTGGAGCATGCGGCGCTCGACGCGCACGACGATCGACTTGTCGCCGGACTTGCTGACGACGGTGCCCTTGCGCACCTTGCGCGATCCGCGCTCGACAGGGGTTTCGCTCATTGGTTCACCTTCTTCTCGTTGGCCACCGTCTTGAGCTGCGCGATGTCCTTGCGCAGCGCCGCGAGGCGGCCGGGCGCATCGACGCCCTGGGTGGAATTGTGCTTCAGGCGCAGCGTGCGCAGCTCGGATTCCTTTTCGCGGATCAGCGCCGCGAGTTCCTCGGCGGCCAGACCTTTGATTTCTGCAATCTTCATGTGCCGTGTTCCTTCCTTAGCGGGCGACGAGCTGCGTGCGGATGCCGAGCTTCGTGTCGGCCAGGCGCAGGCACTCGCGGGCCAGCGACTCGGGGATGCCGCCCACTTCGAAGAGCACCTTGCCCGGGAGCACCACGGCCACCCAGAACTCCGGATTGCCCTTGCCCGAGCCCATGCGCACTTCGATCGGCTTCTTGGTGACGGGCTTGTCGGGGAAGATGCGGACCCAGAGCTTGCCCTTGCGCTTCATGTGGCGGTTGATCGCCACGCGGCAGGCCTCGATCTCCGTGTTGGTCACCCAGCCGCGGCCGAGGGCCTTGATTCCGTATTCGCCGTAGGCGAGCTTGTCGCCGCTGGTCGCGAAGCCCTTGCGGGAGCCCTTCGAGACCTTGCGGTGCTTGACGCGTTTAGGCATGAGAGGCATATGCGTTCCTCCTTCCGCGGTCGTTGCCGCGCTGCTGGCGGGCAGGCTGGAAATCTTCGCGCTTGCAGATCCACACCTTCACGCCGATCTTGCCGGCGGTGGTGTTGGCCTCCACGAAGCCGTAGTCGATGTTGGCGCGCAGCGTGTGCAGCGGCACCTTGCCCTTCTTGCTCCACTCCACGCGGGAGATTTCGGCGCCGTTGATGCGGCCGGAGCAGCGGATCTTGATGCCGTCCACGCCCAGGTCCATCGCCGTCTTCTCGGCGCGCTTGATGGCGCGCTTGACGGTGGTGCGGTGCTCGATCTGCTGGGCGATGCTCTCGGCCACGAGCTGGGCGTCGGCGTCCGGCGTGCGGACTTCAAGGATTTCGAGGTAGATTTCCTTGCCGGTGCTCTTGGCGAGCTTGGCTTTCAGCTTGTCGAGGTCTTGCCCCTTGCGGCCGACGATGATGCCGGGGCGCGCGGAGAAGATGATGACGCGGACGCGGTTGGCGTAGCGCTCGATGCCGACTTTCGTGATGGCGGCTCCCTCGATGCTCTTGCGCACCGTGTCGCGGATCAGGGCGTCTTCGGCGAGATTCACGCCGAAGTCCTGCTTCTTGGCGAACCAACGCGACTGCCACTGCTTGTTCAGGGCAATGCGGAAGCCGATAGGATTGACTTTCTGTCCCAAGGTAGACTCCTGGTTTACTCGTTCGTCAGCACCACCGTCAGGTGGCTGAGCTTCTTCTGGATCGGCTTGGCGCTGCCGCGGGCTCCGCACCAGTAGCGCTTCATGCGGGTCCCCTCGTCGAAGACGGCCTTCTTGACGGTCAGCGTCTCGGGGTCGAGATTGTTGTTGTTCTTCGCGTTCGCGGCGGCGGAGCGCAGCGCGGAGGCGAGGAAACGGGCGGCCTTCAGCGGGCTGAAGTCGGCGACCGCGAGCGCGTCGGCGAGCTTGAGCCCCTGAACGCGGCGGGCGATCGGGCGCGCCTTGCGCACCGAGATGCGCAGATTGCGGGCGATGGCTTTCACTTCCATGGTCATGCCTCCTTAGCGTCCGGCCTTTTCGGTCATGCCGCCGTGCGCCTTGAACGTGCGGGTGTTGGAGAACTCGCCCAGGCGGTGCCCGACCATGTTCTCGGTGATGTACACCGGCATGTGCTGCTTGCCGTTGTGGATGGCGAAGGTGTGCCCGACGAATTCCGGAATCACCATCGAGCGGCGGGACCAGGTCTTGATCGGCAGCTTCTTGCCCGAAGCGTTCATCTTCTCCACCTTCTCCAGGAGGGAAGCCTCGACGTAGGGGCCCTTTTTGATAGAACGTGCCATAGTGGATTACTTCCTCCGCTTGACGATGAAGCGATTGCTGTTCTTGCGGCGGTTGCGGGTCTTGCCGCCCTTGGCCAGCTTGCCCCACGGGCTGCGGGGGTGGCTGCCGCCGGACGTGCGGCCTTCGCCGCCGCCCATCGGGTGGTCGACCGGGTTCATGGCCACGCCGCGCACCGTCGGGCGGATGCCCATGTGGCGCTTGCGGCCGGCCTTGCCCAGCTTCACGCCGGACCAGTCGCCCTCGCCCACCGCGCCGACGGTCGCCATGCAGGCGCAGGGCACCAGGCGGATTTCGCCGGAGGGGAGGCGGAGCGTGGCCATGCCGTTGGCGCGGGCCATCAGCGTGCAGCTGCAGCCGGCGGAACGGGCCATCTGGGCGCCCTTGCCGGGCACCAGCTCGATGTTGTGGATCGCCATGCCCAGCGGAATCTTTTCGAGGGGCAGCGCGTTGCCGACCACGGGCTCGGCCTCGGGGCCGGAGACGACCGTCATGCCGGGCTGGAGCCCTTCGGGCGCCAGGATGTAGCGCTTCTCGCCGTCGGCGTAGTTCAGGAGCGCCAGGTTGGCGGTGCGGTTCGGGTCGTAGCAGAGCGCGGCCACCTTCGCGGGGATGCCGTGCTTGTCGCGGAGGAAGTCCACGATGCGGAAACGGCGCCGCGCGCCGCCGCCGCGGTGGCGGACGGTGATGCGGCCCTGGTTGTTGCGCCCGTTGCAGCGGTTCTTCGCGAGCGTCAAGTGCGCCACCGGCTTCTCTTTCGAGAGGTGGGTGCGCACCTGGGAGACGCGGAAGCGCATGCCGCAGCTGCGGGGCTTGTAGTTCTTGAGTGCCATAGATAGGGTGTCCTTTGGCAGTGTTAGACGAGCTCGATCCGCTCGCCGTCGCGCAGCGTCACGATCGCGCGCTTCCAGGCCTGGGTCTGGGTGGTGCGGCGCGTGCGGGTGGGGACGGTGCGGCTGCGGTAGTTGGCGGTGTTCACGCTCACGACGTGCACGCCGAACTGGGCCTCCACCGCTTCGCGGATCTGAGGCTTGGTCGCCTCGGGGGCGACTTCAAGCATGTATTGGTTCTGCGCGCCGATGAGGGAGCCCTTCTCGGTGACAGAGACTTTGCGGATGATGGTCTTCATGTTACTTGTCCGCCTTTCGGGTTGCGCGGGCCATGCGGGCTTCGAGCGCCTCGAAAGCCTTGGCCGTCGCCACGATGTTCTTGAAGCGGCAGAGCATGTAGACGTCCGTCTCGCCGGCCGAGGCCACGCACACGTTGGGCAGGTTGGCCGAAGCGAGGAAGAAGTTGTCGTTCGCGTCGCCGGCCTGCGGGTCGTCGTCCACGACGATCAGGCAGGAACGCTCGATGCCCATGGCCGAAAGCATGGCGACCGCCAGCTTCGTCTTCGGCTCCTCGTAGTTCAGCGCGTCCACCAGGCAAAGCTCGCCGGCGGCGATCTTGTCGCTGAGGGCGCGGGCGAACGCGAGGGCGGAGACCTTCTTGTTCACCTTCTGCGAGTAGTCGCGCGGCACGGGGCCGAAAGCCACGCCGCCGCCGCGCCACACCGGGTTGCGGCGGGTGCCGAAGGAGGCCCGGCCGGTGCCCTTCTGCTTCCACGGCTTCTTGCCCGAGCCGGAGACTTCGGACTTGTTCTTGGTCTTGGCCGTGCCGGCGCGGCAGCCGTTGAGGATCGCCACCACGGTGTCCTTCACGGCCTGCGCGCCGCGGTCCAGGACGAGCTGCGCCTCGTCGACGGTCTTCTCGCCCGCCGCGGCGCCGGTCTTGTCGTAAACGTTGATCGTGCTCATTACTTGGAAGCCTTCTTGAGTGCTTTCGTCACGCGGACGATGCCGCCGTTGGGGCCGGGAACCGAGCCGCGGAGGAGGAGGATCCCCTCTTCGGCCTTGAGGCCGGCGACCTTCACGTTCTGCGTCGTGCGGACGACGCAGCCCATGTGGCCGGGCATCTTCTTGCCCTTCTCCACCCAGCCGGGGAGGTCGCGGGCCGCGATGCCGCCGGGGCGGCGCTTGGAGTGGCCGCCGTGCCCGTGCGGGCCGCCGGCGAAGCCGAAGCGGCGGACGACGCCCGCGAAGCCGCGGCCCTTCGTCACCGCCTGCACGTCGACGTATTCCACGCCTTCGAGGACGGAAGCCGTCACCGTGTCGCCGGCCTTCACTTCGTCGGCCGCGTCGGGGGCGAACTCGGCGAGCACGCGCTGCGCGGGCACGCCGGCCTTCTCGAAGCGGACGCGCTCGGCCTTGCTCAGGCGCTGGGGCTTCTGGGCCTCGAAGCCGAGCTGCGCGGCCAAATAGCCGTCGTTCTCCACGGTCTTCACCTGGACGACCGGGCAGGGGCCGACCTCGAGCACCGTCACGGAAACCGCCGCGCCGCTGTCGTCCCAAATCTGGGTCATGCCGATTTTCTTGCCAATCAAGCCTTGCATGGTAGTTCTCCTTAGATGCGGATCGTGATGTCCACGCCGGCAGGCAAGTTCAGCTTCTTGAGCTCGTCGACGGTCTTGGCCGTCGGGCCCACGATGTCCAGCAGGCGCTTGTGCGTGCGCATTTCGAACTGGTCCATCGACTTCTTGTCCGCGTGCGGCGAGCGGTTCACGGTGAAGCGCTCGACGCGCGTCGGGAGCGGAATCGGGCCGACGATCTGGGACCCGGTGCTGCGCGCCGTGTCGAGGATGGCGCCCACGGCTTGGTCCAGCACCTTGTGGTCATACGCTTGCAAGCGAATGCGAATACGCTGACTGGTCATTTTCTCACATTACCTGTTGAGTAGTTCTTCTTTCACTGCTTTGGGCACCACCGCGAACGCGCCGGTTTCCATCGTATACCCGGCTCGTCCGCGCGAGAGCGAACGGATCGCCGTGGCGTACCCGAACAGTTCCGCCAGAGGCACCTGCGCGCGCACTTCCTGAAGGTCTCCCTTCATTTCCATGTCGCGCACATGCCCGCGGCGGCCGTTGATGTCCCCCATGATGTCGCCGACATACTCCGGCGGCGTCACGATGTCGAGGGACATGATCGGCTCCAGCAATTCGGGCTCCGCGGCTAGCGCGGCCTCCCGGAATCCCATTACGGCTGCGCTCCTGAAAGCGACATCCGAAGCCGTCTCTTCGTCCAAAATGGCGCAATCCACGACTTCGGCCCGGACGTCGGTCATCGGGTAGCGGGCGAGGACGCCCGTCGCAATTGCGTCAAGTAAAGCGCCAGATATGATAGCAGAAAGCTCCGGCCGAGGCAAGCATTTTGTCGCGGATTTCGCGACAAGCGCCTGCCGGCCCTTGCCCCGCTCGAGCGGAGAGACCTCCAGGGTCAACGTCACAAAGTGCCGTTTTCCCGCGATTTCCCGGTCGAACGTGTATGTCTTGCGGACCGTCGCCGACACTGTCTCGTAATACGAAACCATCGGCTTGCCCGTATTCGCCATCACCCTGAACTCGCGTTTCAGGCGGTCGACGAGAATCTCCAGGTGGAGCTCGCCCATCCCGCACAAAATCATTTGCCCCGTCTCCGCGTCCGTGCGCGTCTGGCAGGTCGGATCCTCCGCCGCCAGCAGCGCCAGTGCCGCCGACAGCTTGTCCTTGTCCGCCGTGGACTTCGGCTCGATCGCCATGAACATCACCGGCTCCGGCGCCGCGATCCCCATCAGCGCCACCGGGCGGTTCTCCGCGCAGAGCGTGTCGCCCGTCGTCGTCTCCTTCAGCCCGACGATCGCGCCGATGTCCCCGGCCGCCAGCGACTCCAGCTCCTCCTTCTCGTCCGACTTCACGCGGAGCAGCTTCATCACCCGCTCCCGCTTCCGGGTCCGCGGATTGTAGACATTCTGCCCCTTGCGCAGCGTGCCGCCGTAGACGCGGACGAAGAAGAGCCGCCCCACGTACGCGTCCGTCGCGATCTTGAAGACCAGCGCCGAGAGCGGCGCCGAGGCCGACTGCTCCACCGCCTCCGGCGCCTCCGTCTTCACGTTCGTGCCCACGGGCGCCTGGCGCTCGTCCGGCGCCGGCAGATAATCCACCACCGCGTCCAACAGCGCCTGCACGCCCCGGTTCTTCAGCGACGACCCGCAGAAGACCGGCACCAGCGACTGCGCGATCACCGCCCGGCGCAACGCGGCCTTCACCGCCGGCGCCGGCTGCTCCGGGTCTTCCAGATAAGCCTCCATGAAGGCCTCGTCGCACTCCGCCAGCGCCTCCAGCAGCGCCTCGTGGCCCGCCTGCGCCGCCGCGCGCAACGCCTCCGGCGGCTCGACGTCCTCGAAGGTCTTGCCCTCGGCGTCCAGATAGCGGCGATACTTCAGCGTGATCAAATCGATTTCGCCGGCGTACGATTCCGCCGCGCCCGCCGGGAGCATCGCCGGCACCGCGTTCGCCCCCAGCTTCTCGCGCATCTCCTTCACCGCGCGGGCGAAATCCGCCCCCATCCGGTCCATCTTGTTCACGAAGGCGATGCGCGCCACGTGATAGCGGTTCGCCTGGCGCCAAACCGTCTCCGACTGCGGCTGCACCCCGCCCACCGCGCAGAAGACGCCCACCGCGCCGTCCAAGACGCGCAGCGCGCGCTCCACCTCGATGGTGAAGTCCACGTGACCGGGAGTGTCGATGAGATTGATTTGCGTGTCGCGCCAAGCGCACGTGATGGCGGCCGACGTGATCGTGATGCCGCGCTCGCGTTCCTGCACCATCCAGTCCGTCACCGTATTCCCCTCGTCCACGTTCCCGAGGCGGTGCGTCATGCCGGCATAGAAGAGGATGCGCTCAGTCGTCGTCGTCTTGCCCGCGTCAATGTGGGCGACGATGCCGATGTTTCTGATCTGAGCCATGCCAGAAGCCATGTAATCCTCTTGCGATCCGTTGCGGACTGAATGATGTCAAAGAACGGCGGTTCCTTTTCCACGAGGAAAAGTGCGCAAAAGATACCAAACCCGCGCCGCGAAGTCAAGCCCTTTTTGCAAAACCCCGAAAAAAGACGCCCTCCCCCG
>Ga0310690_10005182_pt1 | contig 17863 bp, 13 predicted proteins | sample AusTroGonzalo_MG_2_FD_207661 | JGI IMG/M metagenome (GOLD analysis project Ga0310690, IMG submission 207661) | Bovine rumen microbial communities from tropical cattle in Woodstock, Queensland, Australia - Gonzalo_04 (v2) (version 2) | ecosystem: Host-associated > Mammals > Digestive system >...
TTTTCATGAAGTCCGGGCGGAAAAGGGCCCGGCAAAACCTGCCGTCTCCCTACCTTGCGCCGCCCGGGGTGCTTTTTTGATACCGTTCGGGAGTCATTGTCCGAACACGGCGACGAGCGCCGCTTTGATCTCGCCCGCCGAATAGCCGTAACGTGCGAGCGCGGCGAACAGTTTTTGCTGTCCGCGCGGCTCCGCGGGCAGGGTCATGCGCTTTTTGCGGATCAGCGCCGCGCACCGCGCGCCGCCGTCCTCGTCAGCCAGATACGCCGCCGCCTCGTCCATGGCCGCCTGTCCGAACCCCTTGGCCGAGAGGTCGGAGAAAATGCGGCGGTCGCCCCACAGTTTGAGAACGCCGCGTTCCGCTTCGCGCAGAGCGGCGCGCTTTTCGTCCAGATACCCTCTTGCCGCCAGTTCCGCCGCCGCCTCGCGCGCTGCCGCGCCGGAGATGCCGCGCACGCGCAGTTTTTGTATCAGCATACCCGCCGAAAGATCACCCGCCGACAGCGCCCGAAGCCCGTAGGAAACGGCGCGGCACACGTCGTCTTCCTGCCGCAGAACCGATACCGTTTCGGGGTCAACGTGTCCCACGACGGGCAGGTGCGAGAGGCGCGCCGACAACACGGTCAGCGTCAGATAGTCGGGTGCGCCGCTCTCGCCGCGGCCGGTCACGTAAACGGTCAGGCGCGCGCCGCCGTCGGTGGCGCGTAAGCCCGTGATGCAATACTCATCCATTGTCCTCATCCATCTTCAATGCCCGCAGATCGAACGATTCGTCCTCGTCGTCCTCGACGTCAAAGGTATCCTCGCCGAGGTCGGCGCTCACGGCCGCCTCGCGGATCTTTTGTTCGATCTCGTCAAACAGTTTCGCGTCGTTTTCAAGCAGTTTTCTCGCGTTGTCCTTGCCCTGCCCCAACCGCTCGCCGTTGTAGGAGAACCAGGAACCGCTCTTTTGAATGACGTCGAGCGCCATGCCGATATCGAGCAGTTCGCCCGCGCGGGAAATGCCCTTGCCGTAGAGAATATCGAATTCGGCCACGCGGAACGGAGGCGCGACCTTGTTTTTGACGATCTTGCACTTGACGTGGTTGCCGTACACGTCGTTGCCGTTTTTCAGCTGTTCGGTCTTGCGCACGTCGATGCGCACCGAGGCGTAAAACTTTAAGGCCCGGCCGCCCGTGGTCGTTTCGGGATTGCCGTACATCACGCCGACTTTTTCACGCAGCTGATTGATAAAGATGACCACCGCGTTGCTCTTGGAGATGACGGCCGAGAGTTTGCGCATGGCCTGGGACATCAGGCGCGCCTGCACGCCGACCTGCGACTGGCCCATATCTCCCTCGATCTCCTGCCGCGGCACCAGGGCCGCCACCGAGTCGATGACCACCACGTCGATCGCGCCGGAGCGCACCAGCGCCTCGGTGATGTCGAGCGCGTCCTCGCCGCAGTCGGGCTGCGAGACGAGCAGATTGTTGATGTCGACGCCGAGCGCCTTGGCGTAGACCGGATCGAGCGCGTGTTCCGCGTCGATGAAAGCGGCCTGCCCGCCGATCTTCTGCACCTCGGCCACGATATGCAGCGCCACCGTGGTCTTGCCGGAGGATTCCGGCCCGAAGATCTCGATAATGCGCCCGCGCGGCACGCCGCCGATGCCGAGCGCCATATCCAGCGACAGCGAACCCGTGTGAACGGCCTGCACTTCCATGTGCGTGTTTTCGCCGAGTTTCATCACCGTGCCCGCGCCGAAATCGCGTTCCAGCTGTTTGATGGCGGTCTCCAGCGCCTTTTTGCGCTCCGCCGCGTCCGTGACCTGAATGCTGCCGCCTTTTGTCTGTTTCATTTTCTTATCCTCCGTGTGTGATGTACCGTTATTATAACAGATGATTTTTGCCTTGTCAAGTGTTTTCGGCGTAATTTTTTCCGAAAACGGAAATATTTTTTTATTCGACGCTTTTTTGCATGGCGTGAATAACTTTAAAATTCCGCTTTGAGAATTAAAGAGCGGGGCGTTGGCCTTTTGCGCGGGGACTTGACAAAACCGTGCAAATCGGATATACTATGTGTAGAGCCATTATCCAATGACAGGACATCGGGCATTGGGACCCCTTGCCTTGCCATTAGGGTAACGGCTTTTTGTTTTCCCGCAAAAACCGCGCCCGAATCTTTACTTTTGCCCCGTTTTGTGTTATACTACCGATATATACACGCGGCCGCGGGCCGCCCGAAAGGATCGATATGGACGAACAAACAAAAAGGGAGATCGAGCGGCGGCGCACCTTTGCCATCATCTCCCACCCCGACGCGGGCAAAACGACCCTGACCGAAAAACTGCTGCTCTACGGCGGCGCCATTCAGTCGGCGGGTTCTGTCAAGGGCAAGCAGAGCGACAAGCACGCCGTTTCCGACTGGATGGAGCTTGAAAAGCAGCGCGGCATTTCCGTCACCTCGTCGGCGATGCAATTCCGCTACAACGGCTACTGCATCAACATTCTCGACACGCCCGGTCACCAGGATTTTTCGGAGGATACCTATCGTACCCTGATGGCAGCCGACAGCGCGGTCATGGTCATCGACGCGGCCAAGGGCATCGAGCCGCAGACGCGCAAACTGTTTCACGTCTGCGCCAAACGCGGCATTCCCATTTTTACCTTTATCAATAAACTCGACCACGAATCGCGCGACCCCTTCGATCTGCTCGACGAGTTGGAACGCGAGTTCGGCATCGGCACCTACCCGATGAACTGGCCCATCAGCTGCGGCGTGACGTTCAAGGGCGTTTACGACCGGCAAAAGCATTGTATTCACACCTTTCAGACGGCCCACGGCGGGCGCGACCGCCTTGCCGCCATCGCCTGCGACATCGGTGACGTTGAAAAACTGGATGCGCTGATCGGCGAGGACCTGCGCCGCGACCTCACGGAACAGGTGGAACTGCTCGACGGCGCCTCGTATGACTTTGACCGCGCCGCCATCGACCGCGGCAAACTCTCGCCCGTCTTTTTCGGCTCGGCCTTAAACAACTTCGGCGTGGAGGATTTTTTAACCTACTTCCTCGAGCTGACCGCGCCGCCCCTGCCCCGCGTCAGCGACGGCGTACCCGTGCCGCCCGACGACGACTGTTTTTCGGCCTTCGTTTTCAAAATCCAGGCCAACATGAACAAGGCGCACCGCGACCGCATCGCCTTCATGCGCGTGTGTTCCGGCAAATTTGAAAAAGGGCGTGAATACTGGCACGTGCAGGCAAATCGCCCCGTCAAACTCAGTCAGCCGCAGCAGATGATGGCCGAGGAGCGCGAAGGCATCTCGGAGGCGTATGCCGGCGACATCATCGGCATTTTCGACCCGGGCATTTTCTCCATCGGCGACACCGTGTGCGACAAAGCCAAAAAGGTGCGCTACGCGGGCATTCCCACCTTTGCGCCCGAGCATTTTGCGGCGGTGGAGCAGATCGACTCGATGAAACGCAAGCAATTCGCCAAGGGCATGAATCAGATCGCCGAAGAGGGCGCCATCCGCATCTTTTTCGACCCCGGCGCGGGCATGGAAGAGGTGGTGGTCGGCGTGATCGGCGTGCTGCAGTTCGACGTGCTGCGCTTTCGCATGAAATCGGAATACGGCGTGGAATACCGTCAGCGCGACCTGCCCTTTGAGTTCATTCGCCGCATCGTGTCAAGCTACAAAGATCCGGCCGCCCTCAACCTGGCGTCGGACACCCGCCGCGTGCAGGACGTGCGCGGCAACGACTACCTGCTGTTCACCGGCAACTGGAGCATCAAGTGGGCGCTGGATAACAACCCGGGGCTTGTGCTGGAAGAGTACGATCAGGAGCATTGAAAAAACGCAGAAAAAGGAGAAAAACGCCATGAACGATCCCGTCTATAATCAACAGTCTCTCACGGGCGTCTGCGCCGCGCTTTGCGCAGCGCTCGGCGCCAAGCCGCCGAGGGAGGCCGCGCCCGCCGCGCCGGCCCTGCTCGATCTCATTCAAAACAACGGCCCCGTCGACCGCGTGTTCATGTATAATCCCGACGCCGTGGCGCTGTGGCTTTATCAGAAATACACCGACCTCTATCGCCCTCTGCAGGCGCGCACGCGCCTGACGCTGCCCCTCAAAAGCGTGATGCCGTCGGTCACGCCCGTCTGCTTCGGCACCATGTACACGGGCGCCCTGCCCGAGGTACACGGCATCCGGAGCTATTCCAAGCCCGTCATTCGCATCGATACCCTCTTTGACGCGCTGATCCGCGCCGGCAAAAAGCCCGCCATCGTGGCCGAAAAGGATTGCAGCCTTTCGCTTATTTTCGGGGAGCGGCCGATGGACTACTACATCCTGCCCGATACCGACGCCTGCAACGAAAAGGCCATGGAGCTGATCGAGCGGGACGAATATGATTTCATGCTGCTCTACAACGGCGACTATGACGCGACCATGCACCGCAACGCCCCCGAGGGCGCGGCGTCGCTTGCCAAACTGCAAAAGAATATCGGCGTGTTCGCCGCCGTACACGACAAGATCAAAGCGTGCCGGGGCAGCCACCGCACCCTGCTCGGTTTCGCCCCCGACCACGGCTGTCACGAGATCGACGGCGGCCTCGGTTCGCACGGGCTCGATATGCCCGAGGATCTCAACATTCTGCATTTTTACACCGTGATCTGAATCCCGTGCCCGCCGCGTGGCGGGCACGTTTTCTATTTTCGCGTATCAATTTTCCAATTTTATATGAAAATTTTTCTAAAATTTGCGGTTTCGGACATAAAATGCCCGCTTTTTGCGCGATACTGACGTGTCTGCGGCAAGGGGCCGACCCCGCAAAACTTTTTTGACGCGCACACGCGCACCGCATTGACTTTTGTATTTTTATCTGTTATACTAAAGGGAGATACAATCATTCTGCCCCGCACGAAAGGAGCAAATCATGCATAAACCGCAAAACGACGACGAGCGCGAAGAGGTCGCGTCCGCCGCGCCGCAGGAACCGGAAGCGCAGGCCGAGCCGCAGGAGCCGGAAGCGCAAGCCGAGCCCGCCCCCGAAGAGAAAAAGGCGAAGGCCGGCGAAAAAAAGGCGAAAAGCAAACCGAAAAAAGCAAAAACCGAAAAGAAGAAAGCGGAAAGCGAAGAGAAAAAACCGGAAAATGAGGAGCAGCCGGGCGCGACCCGCCCGCGGCCCTATCTGTTCTGGGTCATGGCCGCCGTTCTGGTGCTGGCCGTGATCACGGGCGCCGCGTTCATCATTTACTTTTCGACCCGCGGCCCGCGCTACGTGCTGCACGAAATGGTGCTGTTCAACGAGGGGCTGATGCCCGTTGCCAAAGAGCAGGAAGACGGCTCGCTGCTGTGGGGCTATATCAACGAAGAGGGCGCATTTGCCATCTCGCCCGCCTTCGGCGCGGCCGGCGCTTTCTCCTCCAACGGTCTCGCGCCCGCGCAGAACAAGACCACGGGCAAGTGGGGCTATATCAACCGGGAAGGTCAATTTGCCATCGAAGCGAAGTATGAGATGGCAGAATCCTTTTACGGCACCAAGTTCGCGGCCGTCCGGATCAACGACGCGTGGGGCTATATCACCGCCGACGGCAAGCAGGTCATCAACCCGCAGTTCGACGCGGCGTACGCGTTTTCGGCCAACGGCCTTGCGCGCGTCAGGCTCGGCACCAAATACGGCTATATCAACCGCACCGGCGTTTACGTCATCACGCCCCGCTTTGAAGACGCTGAAGACTTTGACAAAAAGGGCTACGCCGCCGTGCAGGAGTTCGGGCGCTGGGGCCTGATCGACAAGAACGGCGACTATCAGGTCAACCCGCAGTTCGAGGGCATCGCCTCCTTTGCCGACAACGGTCTTGCGCGCGTCAAGCTCGGCGACAAATACGGCTTTATCGACCGTTCGGGCAACTATCTGATCGAGGCCGTTTACGACGACGCGGGCTCCTTTTCCGAGGGCCTTGCCTATGTGGCCGTGGACGGCAAATACGGCTATATCAACAAAAAAGGCGAAGTCGTCATCCCGCTGAAATATGCCGCGGCGCTTGACTTCTCCGGCGACGGTCTGGCCGCCGTCCGGACGGAAGAGGACAAATGGGGCTATATCAACAAGAAGGGCGAGATCGCGCTGAGGGCCGTGTATGAGGCGGCCGGCAACTTCCGCTTCGGCATAGCCGGCGTGCAGAAAGAGGGCGCGTGGTACTATATCGACACGGCGGGCAAAACGCTGTTCACACTGCCCGATACCACGGTCGTCGCCTCCCCGTTCTTTGCCGACAAGCACGCCGTCGTGCAGCTGACGGATGAATTCGGCGCCGACGTCTATATTTTCTATTCGACCAAGGGCCGCGTGGGCACCAAGACCTACGACGCTTTTGTCATCAGTTACAACTGAAAAACCGATAAGAGAGGGATCGTCATGGAAGAAAAAAACAAACAAAACGAGCAAAACGAGGTGGAGATCGAGATCTACACCCTGCAAGATGAGAACGGCGAAGAACACGAATTCGAGCTCATCGCCACCTGCGAGCGGGACGGCAACGAATACTATGCCATGATCCCCGCGGATGAAAACGACAAAGAAGACGAATACTGTGAGTACGTCGTGCTCAAAGTCGTCATGGAAAACGGCGAGAAAACGCTGGTCACGCTGGATGACGACGAGGAGTTTGAGGCCGTGGCCGACTATTTTGACGACCTGCTGGCCGAGGAGATCGACTACGACGCCGACAACAAGAAATAATACCGAAAATCGCCTGCTGTGTGCGTGATATCCGTTCACGCGGGGCCGACACACACTTTCGGGTCGCTGCAAGTCCTTGCGTGGTTTGCAGACCTCCCCCGCGCCGGCACACCGGTTGACTTGTCCCGGTGGGTGCGGGGACGTTGGGAGCAGTAAAGCGCACGGCAAGACCCCCCTTATCATAAGGGTCCATCTGACGGGTACACGGCATGGCGGGTTTTGTGAGCGGATCGCCGCTCCCTTTTCCCTGTCCATTATTATTTTACATAAGGAGAACTACCATGGGTATCGTCAAAGCATTGTTCGATTCCGTCAAAGGCGGCCTGGCCGACACCTGGCTCGAGGTCATCGAGGCGAACAACATGTCTGACACCACCGTCTTTACCAAAGGCGTGACCGTCAGAAAAAACGACAAGCGCAACAACAACCGCAAGGGCACCGAGGATATCATTTCCAACGGCTCCATCATCCACGTCTACGACAATCAGTTCATGATGCTGGTCGACGGCGGCAAGGTGGTCGACTTTTCGGCCGAACCCGGCTACTATAAAGTTGATAACTCCGCCATGCCCTCGCTGTTCGCGGGCCAGTTCGGCAAGTCGCTGGCCGAGACGTTCGGCCGCATCCGCTTCGGCGGCGTCCCGTCGCAGAAACAGCAGGTCTTTTACGTCAACCTGCAGGAGATCAAGGGCATCAAGTTCGGCACGCCCAGCCCCGTCAACTACTTTGACAACTTCTACAACGCCGAACTGTTCCTGCGCGCGCACGGTTCCTACTCCATCAAGGTCACCGACCCGCTGAAGTTCTACGCCGAGGTCATTCCGCGCAACGCCACCTACGTCGACATCAACCAGATCAACGAGCAGTATCGCTCCGAGTTTCTCGAGGCCCTGCAGGCCGCCATCAACCAGATGTCGGCCGACAACATCCGCATCTCGCAGGTCGTCAGCAAGACCCGCGAGCTCTCACAGTACATGTCCACCGAGCTCGACAAGAGCTGGAACGAAATGCGCGGCTTTGAGGTGCAGGCGGTCGGTATCGCCAGCGTCTCGTATGACGACGAATCCAAGAAACTGATCAACATGCGCAACCAGGGCGCCATGCTCGGCGATCCCACCGTGCGCGAGGGCTATATGCAGGGCGCCGTCGCCCGCGGCATCGAGGCCGCCGGCAGCAACGCGAACGGCACCATGAATACCTTTATGGGCATGGGCGTCGGCATGGGCATGGCCGGGGGCGCCATGGGCGGATTCTCCGAGACCAACCGCGCCGCCATGCAGCAGCAACAGCAGCAAAGAGAAGCCGCCGAGGCCGCCGCAAAAGCGGCCGGCACGTGGAAGTGCGCCTGCGGCGCCGAGAACACGGGCAAGTTCTGCACCGAATGCGGCGCCAAAAAGCCCGAAGCGGCCGGCACGTGGAAGTGCCCGAAGTGCGGCGCCGAGAACACCGGCAAATTCTGCACCGAATGCGGCGCCAAAAAGCCGGAAGACGAGGGGTGGTTCTGCCCTGAGTGCGGCGCCAAGAACACCGGCAAATTCTGCACCGAATGCGGCCATAAGAAGGACTGACGGATATGGACGCGACCAAAAGTGCCGTCACGTATCAGTGTCCCAACTGCGGCGCGGGTCTTTTGTTCAAGCCGGATAAGCAAAAATTCTGCTGTGAGTTCTGCCTCTCCGAGTTTACCGAGGCGGAGCTGAAACAGCAGGAAAAGACGCAGGCCGGCGAAGACGCGGCCTCCGCCGCGGCCGAAGACGCGTCGCGCGAGAGCGGCATTCCCGACGAGGAATTTTGCGCGCAGATGAGCGAATATCACTGCGACGCATGCGGTGCGGAGATCCTCTCCGACGAGTCGACCGCCGCCACCGAATGCCCCTACTGCCACAATCCCATCATCCTCTCCGGCCGCCTGACGGGGCAAATGCGCCCCCACAAGGTCATTCCGTTCAAGTTCGACAAACAGGCGGCCATGGATAAGTTCTTTGCCTTTGCCAAGACCAAAAAGTTCGTGCCGAAAGATTTTGCCGACCCCGCGCGGGTCGAGAAGATCTGCGGCATCTACTACCCCTTCTGGGTCACGGATGCCGACACCGGCGCCTCAATGCAGGCCAGAGCCACCAAAGTCCGCTCCTGGCGGCAGGGCGACTACCGTTATACCGAGACTTCCAACTTTCAGATCGCACGCGCGGGCGAGATCCATTTTGAGGATATCGTCACGCCGGCCTTAAAAGAGGAAGATCAGGCCATGCTCTCCGGCATTCTGCCCTATCCCTCCGACTCGCTGCAGGATTTCTCCATGCCCTACCTTTCCGGCTTTGTGGCCAAAAAGCGCAACATCGAGCAGGAGAGCGTGCGCGACTCGGTCAAAGCGCGCATGGTGCAGTATTCAAGCACGCTGCTGCAGCGAACGATCAAGGGCTATACCACGGTGCAGCCCACCGCGCCGCGTCTGTTGGTACATGAAATGCACTGGGATTATACCCTCATGCCCATCTGGCTGCTGACGTATCAGCGCAAAGGCAGAACGTATACCTACGCCATGAACGGCTACACCGGCAAGGTCTATGGCGAGTTGCCCGTCAGCGGCGGTAAGCTCGCCGCCCTCGGCGGCATTCTCGGCGGCGTTGCCGCGGTCGTCGCCTTCCTCATCGCGTTTTTGCTGTAAGGGGGTGGGCGATATGAAAAAAGTTTTGCTTTTCACCATTGTTCTGCTGCTCTTGTCGGCGTGCGCTCTGCCCGCGTTCGCGGCGACGCCGACCGTCAAGATCATCGACAACGCGGGCTATCTCACGAATGAAGAAGAAGCCGGCCTGATCGGCGCCATCTCCGGCAGCAGCAGCGATGCGATCTACTGCATCGTGACAGTCAATGCTTACAGTCAACCCTCCAAAAGCGCCATGTTCGATTTGTGCGGCTGCTCCGAAAATGACGCCGTCATCGCGCTTTGCATCTATCACGACGGCTCGGAATACTGCTACTATCTCTACACGTTCGGCCCGGCCCAAAAACTCATCTCCGACAGCGCGGTCGACCGCATTCTCGACAACAACGGCGTTTACGGCAATATCAAAAGCGGCCGCATCGCCGCCGGGAGCCGGGCGTTTCTCGTCGCGGCCGACAGCGAATACACAGCCGCGGTCAAACAAGCCGAAGAAAAAGCCGCGCGCCATGAGGCGACCCGCGTGCCCCGCGCCATCGGCGTCGGGTTGCTCGTCGGCGCCATCGTGGGCGGCGTTGCGGTCCTGATCGTGGTGATCGTTTACCGCAGAAAACAGCACGGCGAGATCTATCCGCTCGACCGCTACGCTCGCCTGAACCTGACCCTCTCCCAGGATCGCTTTATCGGCAGTTACGTCACCCGCGTGCGCGTGAACAACAGTTCTTCCTCCGGCAGCCGCGGTGGCGGCGGAGGCAGTTTCTCCGGCGGCGGCCGAGGCGGTCGCTGACACGCCGGAACAATAAAAGAGGCACCGCAAGGGAGCCTCCATGTTACTATCGCGGCACTAGGACGGCGCTTCGCGCCTATTCGCTGTTGTGGCGTGCCGCCACAATAGTAGCCGCGCTGCGCGCTGCTGTGTTCTGCACGCCCGGTGCCGCGACCAAAGACAAAGGGGCTCCGCGAGGGAGCCCCTTTGTCATTGGCAGCGGCACTAGGATTCGAACCTAGGAAATGACGGAGTCAGAGTCCGTTGCCTTACCGCTTGGCGATGCCGCTGTATTTTTCGGAACATGGGCTATTATAGCAGACGCGGGGGCGCTTGTCAAGTCCCTTTTTCAAAAAAGCCGAAAAAGTACGGGCGCGCGGCGGTTTTTGTCGCATACCGGGCGACGCGATTTTGCACGCAAAATTTTTTGAAAAGCCCCTTGCAAAGTGAAAAGGTCTGTGCTATAATAGGAGCGTTGCAGAAGTCAAGGGCCCGTAGCTCAGTTGGGAGAGCGCCGCGTTCGCAACGCGGAGGTCGAGGGTTCGAATCCCTTCGGGTCCACCATTTTCAAAGCCGCACCCATATCCGACTCATACCTACCCGTAGCCCAGCTGGATAGAGCGCAAGACTCCGACTCTTGAGGCCGCAGGTTCGAATCCTGTCGGGTAGGCCAAAAGCACCCCTTGCGGGTGCTTTTTTGGTCTACCCGCTTGTGCGGCCTGCCAGCGAAGCGGGCAGGTTGGCAGTTTGCGTAGCAAACCTGCCGCTATGGCGGAACGCCATAGCAACGAATAGCCGCGAAGCGGCGTCCTGTCGGGTTTTCGTGGCGCACCCCCCACAGGTGCTTTTTTGTTTCCTTTTTGCCTCAAACGCCTTGCAAAAGGGGCGGGAATGTGCTACAATGGTCGGGAAATGAAAAGAGGCCGAAAACGGCGCAAAGGAGAGGGCCATGGACTACGCAAAAAGATCGCTTGAAAAACACTACGAATGGCGGGGCAAGATCGAGGTGATCTCCCGCGCCAGATTGGAGACGCGGGACGACCTTTCGCTCGCCTACACCCCCGGCGTCGCGGAACCGTGCCTCGAGATACAAAAAGATTATTGGAAAAGTTTTGACCTCACGCGCCGCGGCAACCTGGTGGCGGTGGTGACGGACGGCACGGCCGTGCTGGGTCTCGGCGACATCGGCCCCGAAGCGGGCATGCCCGTGATGGAGGGCAAATGCACCCTGTTCAAAACGTTCGGCGACGTGGACGCCGTTCCGCTCTGCATCAAGAGCAAGGACGTGGACGAGATCGTGCGCACGGTGGCGCTCATTTCCGGCTCGTTCGGCGGCATCAATCTGGAGGATATCGCCGCGCCCCGCTGCTTTGAGATCGAGGAAAAACTGAAAAAGGTCGTGGACATTCCCGTCTTTCACGACGACCAGCACGGCACCGCCGTGGTGGCGCTGGCGGCTCTCATCAACGCCCTGAAAGTCGTGGGTAAAAAGAAGGAGAACGTGCGCTGCGTCATCAGCGGCGCGGGTGCGGCGGGCGCGGCGATCGCCGAGATCCTGCTGCTGGCGGGCATCCGCGACATCGTCGTGTGCGACCGGCGCGGCATTATCAACGAGCAGGATCCCGCTCTGACGCCCGCCAAAGCGGCCCTCGCCAAAATCACCAACCGCCGTCACCTATCCGGCTCCCTCGCGGACGCCATGCGCGGCGCGGACGTGTTCATCGGCGTTTCCGCCCCCGGCCTTGTCACCGAGGAGATGGTGGCGAGCATGGCCGAGAGGCCCATTCTGTTCCCTATGGCCAATCCCGTGCCCGAGATCATGCCGGACAAGGCCCTCTCTGCCGGCGCCGCCGTGGTCGGAACGGGACGCAGCGATTTTCCCAATCAGATCAACAACGTGCTGGCGTTCCCCGGCATCTTTCGCGGTGCGCTTGACGTGCGCGCCTCGGATATCAATATCGAGATGCAGCTCGCCGCTGCCTACGCCATCGCCGCCTACATCAAACCGGAAGAGATCAGCGCCACCAACATCATCCCGTCGGCGCTCGACAAAAACGTGGCCGCCGTCGTGGCAAAAGCCGTTGCCGAAGCCGCAAGAAGCTCCGGCGTGGCGCGCCTGTAAAAAGGAAAACCCGTCGCGTTCTGTCCGCGTAAATTTTTTGCAAAACCCTATTGACAGAGCGCGGCGGGTGTGCTATAATAAGCGAGCCGCAGAAATCTGGGTGTGGCGCAGTTGGTAGCGCGCTACCTTGGGGTGGTAGAGGCCGCACGTTCAAGTCGTGTCACTCAGACCAGCGCAGAGGTAAACACCCCTGCAACGACAAGGGCCAGGGCGGGAAACCGCCCCGCCCGACATAACGGGTAGGCAAAAGGGCCGCTTGCTGTTTCACTATGTGAAAGGCAAAATCCCGTCTCGGAGACCTCACTCCGAATGAAAATGAAAGAGGAACTCCCTTCGGTCACATCGGCCGGCGTTTGACGCGGGCCGTGACAATATGCGGGTATAGGCGGTCCATTCCGCCATACCCGCCATGCGGGTATGGCGGAATTGGCAGACGCGCTAGATTCAGGTTCTAGTGGGGGCAACTTCGTGGAGGTTCAAGTCCTCTTACCCGCACCACGCGCAAAAAGGCACCCTTGCGGTGCCTTTTTTGTGTGTGGCGGATAATTGGCTCGCAGACCGACACCGCGTTTTCGTCTTTGCGGCTTGCCGCAAAGCGCGGGCGGAAACCCGCGAGAAATACGCTTGGAGCACGCTCGCGTGCGTCTTGGAGAGTTCAAGTCCTCTTACCCGCACCACGCGCAAAAAGGCACCCTTGCGGTGCCTTTTTTGTGTGTGGCGGTAATTGGCTCGCAGACCGACACCGCGTTTTCGTCTTTGCGGCTTGCCGCAAAGCGCGGGCAAAAGCCCGCGAGGAATACGCTTGGAACACGCTCGCGTGCGTCTTGGAGAGTTCAAGTCCTCTTACCCGCACCACGCGCTCAAAAAGGGACGCCGTGCGGCGTCCCTTTTTTCTGTTTTTAAATCTCACACTCCACGTTAAAGGGCAAAATACGGCCGCCGGGGATGCGGTCGGCGAACAGGGCGGGGTCGGCGGCGTTGGAGGCAAACATATCGTAATGGGTGGGGATATTGACCCCGGCGCCGATGCGGCGCGCTACGGTCAGGGCCTCTTCGACGTTCATGTTGCCGAGCCTGCCGTTGATGCAGATCAGGGTGACGTCGGGTTTTTCATTCGCTATGGCGAACAGTTTTTCGTTATAGAGCGTATCCCCGCTGAAATACAGCGTTTTGCCCTCGGCCCGCACCACGAGGCCGAACGCCTCGACGGTGTGATCCGCGAAGACGGCAGAGATTGTAAAATCGCCCACGGTCATGCTCTGCCCCGCGACCATGGCGGCGACGTTCTTTTTGCCCATGGCGAGCAGCACGTCCCTACCCTCTCGCGTCGTGATGAAAAACTGATCGTCCGGCATGGCCGCGGCGGTCTCGGGGTCTAAGTGATCCGCGTGGTTATGCGTGCAGATGACAGCGTCGCAGCGGACGGCGGCAGGGTCGACGGGCACGGGCAAGAGCCGCGGACGGCCCCCGAGCCGGTTGACGCAGTCGGAAAGATACGGGTCGATGATGATCTCGGTTTTTGCGGTTTTCAAAACATAGCCGCTTTGACCCAAAAAACGGATTTTCACAGCACGTTCCCCTCTCTTTTTGAAAAATCTGCGGCCATGCGGCAGGCCGTGATCGGGGCGCCGAGCGTCAGCGTCCGCTCACTGCCGTCGGGTCTGAACCCGCACTTTTCGTAAAAGCGGATGGCGCGGGCGTTGCCCTTCAGCACCCACACGAAAACGTGCGCGCAGTCGAGCGCCCGCAGGGCCGCCTGCATCAGACGACAGCCGATGCCCTGCCCGTAAAAGGAAGACAGGATGTAGATGGCGGAAACTTCGCCCGTGTCCGGCCGGCTCTCGTCGCGGCAGTAGGCGCAAAAACCGATGACGCGGTCGCCCTGTTTGGCCACCAGCGTGTTGCCCGGCCACTTGTAGGCGATTGTCTCGCACTTCTCCGGCGTCAGAGCTGCGAGATACCCCGCGTCCACGAGCCCCGCATAGGCCTCGTGCCAGGACTGCCAATGCACGTGCGCCTTGCCCCGTATCTCGTCGTCGGTCTCCATTTGCTTGATCTCGATCTCCATCGTGCTTCCCTCTCTTACGGGCGTTTTTATACCTTGATTATAGCACACCGGCGCGGGCTTTTCAAGCTTTTGCCGCCCATACAAAAAGACCGCTGCACCGCAGCGGTCTTTTTTTGATAAAAATCAGTCGACGATGTCGTAGAAGGAATCGCCGATGGGGTTGCCTTCTTCGTCGAAAAGCGTTACGCCCGACACGGTAATGATGTCGGTCGGCTGCCACCTGATCAGGATGGCTTCGGGCGGAATGTACGTTTGTTTCATATCCATTCCCCCTTTCAAGCGATCGCGCCGTTCTCGACGGTCACGGTTTTGACCACGCTCGAGGTCAGGCGCTCGTTTGTCTGCAGTCTGCCGAACGTCGTCACCGTCAGCGTCACCACGGTATCGGCCGGCACGTCGCGCAGAACGTAGGCGTAGAGATAGTCGCCGCCGCGTTCCGCCGCCGTCACGGTCTCGCCCGCCACGCGGACGGAGGTATAAAGGCCGTTGACCGTGCGCGTCCAGTGATAGATCTCACCGCCGTACTGCATGGTGATCTCAAATCCGAAGTGGCGCAGGTTGGTCGTCGTCACGTCGGAGACCGCGGCGAGGAAATAGACGTCTACCTTGCCGTCGACGGGATCCGACACGCGCACGCCGATATTCTTCAGCGCGGCCGCGTTCCACATGCTGACCCGACGCGCGTAGGCGGTGGCCGTGTTCACGGTGTTGCCGCTGCGCATGCCGGTACTGTCAAGATACGTGCCGGCGGTATAGGGCAAGGTCAGACAGACGTTATCCCAGGCGGGAATGATCTCCGTCGCGTTGGACTTGATCCACACGTTGACGTCGCGGGAATGGCTGTTGTAGAGGTTGTGGAACGTGTTATCTGCCGTATAGGCCTGCGCCGTGCGGGGCGACACGTTGTTGTAGGTCAGCACGTCGGCGGGCCAGAAGACCACGGGCGCGGCGATGGTGCCGTACAGCGACGTGCTGGTCGCGGCCGCGTTGGCGTTCATGCCGTGATGCTCGAGCTGCACCATATCCGCCCGCAGCGTGGCGGCGGTATAGGTGTATTCCAGGGCGTTGCCCGCGCCGTTCGAGGCGTCGCCCATGACCATGAATTTCGTCACGTGGGCGCCCGTTTTGTCGGTCACGTCAAAGCGGACCACGGTCGAGGTGTCGTTGCCGTCATAGAAGTCGTTGGACTTCAACGAGCCGTTGTAATAGGACTGTTTGACGTCTTCGTAGGTGCAGAGGATGGTGGCCGTCGCGTCGGCAAAACCGATGGTCATGCCGCTGTGCACCGTGTAGAGCACCGCGCCGGGATAGCTTGCCATGCCCGTTGTCGTCGCCTCATACTGCGTGGCGCCGATATCGCCGATCGTGCTCTCGGGCAGGTTGGCGTAAAAGCCTTTGACCGTCACGCGGTCGGCGTAGCCCTCGCTTGCAAAGCGCGTGATCAGACCGTAGTGGTCGATGTGCATGTGGGTGAGGAACCAACCGGCTACGACGGGTTTGCCCGGCTTGACGTTATTGGCCGTGAGAATGGAGAACAGAGTGTCGGAGGCCGGTTTGGAAGGATAGCCGCCGTCGATGATGATGAATTCCCCGTTCGTCAGCCGGATGACGTAGCCCATGCCGCCGTGCTGCGCGCTGTACGAGTTATCCACGTCGAGCTGCCAGATCTGCGCTTCGCACACGCGATCCGAGGGGCGCGCCGTATCGTCGAAATTATAGCTGCATCCGTGTTCAAACACCACCCGGCCGCGGGCCGTACCCACAGCGCCGAGGTAGGAGACGTAAACGGTATAAAAACCGTTCTGATAGACCCGATACAGGTCGGAGCCGTTCTCCAGCGAATAGCTTTGCGTCAACGTATAGCCGGCCGCCGTCAGAGCCGCGCCGTAGGCGGTCAGGTTGGCGGTGCTCATGTTTTTGTAGTAGCGCGCCACGCGCACGCCGTCGTCAAAAGAAGCGGTGTTGCTGTCCGCCGTGGGGCCGCTCGGCCAGATGGGGGCAGGCAGCATATTCGTCACCGTCTTCGGCAGGTAGGAGCCAAGACGCGCGAATTGCGTCCAGTCGGCAGACGGGGCCGCGTCCTGCACGCCCGACACGCAGTTGACGGTGGTGGCAAAATCCGTACCTTCCGTCTTGCCGGACTGCGCGTGCCACGCGCCGTAATCCTGCCCCGTTCTCGCGTAGATCGCGCCGAGCGAGAGACAGTTCTGCGTTTTGGAGTTGCCCGATTTGCCGCTCATCCACGGAATGATGCCGGCGAGATCGTTCTCGCCCGCGTCGTTCTTTTTAACGAGCGTGCCCGCGTACACGAGGTTTTTCAGCTGCACGTTGTCGGGGTCGAAATAGTCGTCCCAGTCCACGCGGCCGAGCATGCCGCCGATGCGGGCGCTGGCCGTGGCCGTGGTGATGATATCCATCTCGGAATAGATGGTGTCGAGCGTGGTGGCGGCATAAGCGTAACCCGCGATACCGCCGACGTGCCGCCAGCCGTTGGCAACGGAAGCGCCCGCGCCGTTCTCATAGACCATGACGCTGTTGAGAATGACAAGGTTCTTGACGGTGGCGCCCACGAGCGACGTGAACATGCCGGAGCCCTTCACGGCGTAACCGCTGCAGTCATAATAGCAGTCTGTGTTATACGCCGCGGCGATATAGATGCCGCGTATGCTGTGCCCCTGCCCGTCAAACGTGCCGCTGAACGAAGGTATGACCGTCCACGTGTTGGCGGGGGCTTCGGGCGCCGTCGCCGCGGTGCGGCCGCCGCCCACGTCCACGCGGGCAGACCAGCCGGGGTTTAAGTCAATGTCGGCCGTCAGTTTGAAAGTCTTGCCCGCAAAGTAGTTGTCGGCGCCGGGGTTTTCGGCGCTGGCCGCGGCGACCAATTGCACAAAGCCGAGCAGTTCAGCCGCCGTCGAGATCTCAAACGTGCTCAAAGCGGAGTCATACCACGAAGTGTCGGGCCGGATGTGATCGCCGTCGAGGGCGTCAAGCAGCGCCGTGACCGATTCGGGCAGATAGGAGCCCTTGCTCTCGCTCCACGTCCAACCCGCGCCGGGGGCCGCGTTCTGCGTGCCGGAAAGGCAGTTGACGGTGGCGGCAAAATCCACGCCCGCCGTCTTGCCGCTCTGCGCGTGCCACGCGCCGTAATCCTGCCCCGTTCTCGCGTAAGTCGTGCCGAGATACAGGCAGTTCTGCGTTCTGGAGTTGCCCGATTTGCCGCTCATCCACGGGATGATGCCGGCGAGATCGTTCTCGCCCGTGTCGTTCTTTTTGATAAGATTGCCCGCGTAAACGAGATTTCGGAGCTGCACGTTGTCGGGCGCAAAATAGTCGTCCCAGTCCACGCGGCCGAGCATGCCGCCGATGCGGGTATTGGCCGTATTCGTGGAGATGATATCCATCTCGGAATAGATGGTGTCGAGTGTGGTGGCCGCGTAAGCGTAACCCGCGATACCGCCGGTGTGCCGCCAGCCCGTGCCGATCGTAGCGCCCTCACCGTCGGTATAGACGATGACGCTGTTCTGGA
>Ga0310690_10005183_pt1 | contig 17861 bp, 15 predicted proteins | sample AusTroGonzalo_MG_2_FD_207661 | JGI IMG/M metagenome (GOLD analysis project Ga0310690, IMG submission 207661) | Bovine rumen microbial communities from tropical cattle in Woodstock, Queensland, Australia - Gonzalo_04 (v2) (version 2) | ecosystem: Host-associated > Mammals > Digestive system >...
TACGCACATCTGCACCAGCACCCAAACCGCCAACTTTTGCAAAATTCGCAACAACAGTATAACCAGAAATAGTTTTTGTATCGATCTTGGAACATGCAAAGAACAAGAATAAACAGGCCAAAATTAAAACCAAAAAGCCCAAAATCGTTTCAATTGGATTCTTCTTCATCAGTCACTCCTTTTTTATCACGCATATAACTAACCACTTTTTCAAGCAAATCATTTAAAATCATCACATCTTGGGTATAGCCAAATGAATCTCCATCATTCAACACTTCATCATCAGCACCAGGAACAATCTCAATATGTTTCGGTCCCATTAAACCATCTGTTTCAATTTGCACAGAAGAATCCACAGGCAAATGATAATTTTTATTCAAAGCCATTTCTACTTTAATTTGATATTCATTTGCAAAAGATTGTGCAACAACCTTGCCAACTTTCAAACCACCCAAACGCACCTCTGCACCGCTTGTTACGCCATCTATTTTATTAAAAAGTGCATATAACGTAAAACCACGACTTGATTGGCGCGTAATAGAACGCTCGTGCAAAACAATCATACTGATTGCCAACAGCATTGCAAATAAAAAACCAACAAATATCTTTTTTCTATCTTCGTTTACCATACACATTATTTGATACAATTATTTTTCACTTGTCAAGGATTCTTTCTTGACGAATGCATTTTTTTGCTCTACCATGCATAGTATGAAGATATTACACATCATATTTCTTTGCTTTTTTCTTTTATTAAACATGCCCGCAACGGCGGTTTCAATCATTCGTGATGCGGAAATCGAAGAAACGGTAACCGGTTGGTTAAAATCAATCTTTCGTGTCGTTAAATTACCACCAGAGCATGCTGAAGTCGTTTTAGTCAATGATTCCTCCATCAATGCCTTTGTAGCTGGCGGACAAACAATTTTTGTTCATACTGGCCTTTTCACAAATGCCTCAAGTATTGATGAAATTATGTTTGTTTTATCACATGAAACGGGACATATTGTGGGCGGACACATCACTCGCGGAATCACCGCAATGGAACGCGCAAAAACAACCACCCTAGTTTCTACGATTTTGGGTGGAATTTTGGCGGTTGCAACTGGGCGTCCAGATGCGGGAATTGCCATCATGATTGGATCGCAAGGATCTGCTATGGGACAATTTTTAACCTATCGTCAAACCGAAGAAAGTGCTGCTGACAGAACCGCCGTCGACGTTATGAAGCAATTAGGATATTCCATGCAAGGTTTCACAAATATTATGAAAAGCCTAAGACGCCTAGAACGTTTGAACGATGAATCTGATGGCGGATATTTACGCACCCACCCCATGACACAAAATCGTGTGCGCGATTTGGATCGTTTTACCAGCAATGCACCACAGGTTAAACACGATATCTCGTTTGAGCGCATCAAAGCAAAACTGATTGGTTTTATGGAAAAGCCAGCGGATGTATTAGCTCATTATCGTGGTAATACTTTTGTCGACAAATACGCACGCGCTATTGCTTTATATCAAAAACACGAATTAGACAAATCATTTAAGATACTTGATGAGTTGATTAAAGAAAGCCCTCACGATCCTTACTTATATGAGATGAAGGGGCAATTTTCGTTGGAAAAAGGCTTTATTGATCAGGCCATTAAGAATTATGAACAAGCCAATCGTTTGAAACCCAATCAGCCATTGATTGAAATTGCCTTAGCTCAAAGTTACCTGGAAAAAAAGGATAAAGCATTGGCGGAAAAGGCCCTTCCCCTGCTTATTCAAGCCACATTGGATGAACCAGACTTGGCGCTTGGCTGGCGTTTAATGGCAACCGCTTATAATTATCAAGGAAAAGATTTGCACGCGGATTATGCTATGGTTGAATATGAGCGCGCTTCTGACAAATTATCCGCCGCACAAAAGCGAGCCAAAAAATTGCTTTCAAAATTTGATGAAGAGAGTCTTTATTACCAACGTCTGCAGGATATCATTTCTCTGAAAGATGATAAAGATTAAAAAGTATTGACATCTTCATTTAAATTTATTATAACCTAGATGAATATATCAAACGGGATAATGGGAGACGTTATAATGTTGCATTTAAAATCGGAATCAGGCCGCAGTTTATTGGAAACTCTTGCTGTTCTTGCCATCCTCGGATTAATCACGCTTGGAGGAATTAAAGGTTTTGACGTCCTTACCACCGGAGCATCCTCTAAAAATATACTTAATCGTGTTTTAGACGCCGCTATTACTCGTTCACATGAATTTTTAAATCTCTCTGGGCGCGCCCCAAAAACCGCCAGACGTGTTACTTTTGATAACGCCCCCGTTCCGTTAAGTGTTGAAAATGGTGTTGACGGCACATTTGAAAGTCTTTTTTGGGTCACCATTGGCGAAGGTCAGGTAACTGTTCCTTTTAAAACCTGTGAACAATTGTTGAAAGAAAAAGAAACCTTACAAAGGGGACAATTACCATTAGTAGATATATCTGTTAATGGCACTATGACAGCAAATTGTACTGAATCAAATATCATGAGTTTCTTTTTCAAAAAGAATTCCAAATCAACAGCTACAAGCTCGTCTATCTCTGTGACACCCAAAATCACGCATGACAACGGAACAACAACAGATTGTCCAAAAATTACCTGTCCAAATCACGCCACATGTTCTGGAGATACTGTTACTTGTGTTAAGGGTTATTATAAAACGGGGTGTAACACTTGCAATCCTTCTTGTGTTGCTTGCAATGATGGTACCTATCAAGCAAATGATACATCAGATTGTGACACCATCTGCCAAGCCTGCGGAAGTGCGCAAGCCTCCATCAACAATCATACCGCCTGTCGTGATTTATCAAGAGGAACGCCCTGTCCTGGCGGCGGATATGCCGGCGGTCCAGGAGATGCCTCTTGTTATGACTGTTTAGAAAACGAACATTGTAATCCCGGTAATCTTTGTGATGAAGAAACTCACACGTGCAATCCTGCAGGATCTGGCGATACTTCTAATTGTCCAGAAGGACAAAGGGCCGATGGTAGTGGCAACTGTGTTGTTTGTCGAGATAATAATGATTGTGCCGTCTGTAAGAAATGTTCAGAAGATAACATGTCATGTGAACAAGTTATTTCTGAATCAGATGGACACACCCCAATCAGCAATTTATGTGATGAAAATGGTAATAAAGTGGGATCAGGCTGTACGGGCGATTACAATGGCACAGACGAATCGGGACGTTGTACAGCCGACACACCAAAATGCAATGAAAATCATGTATGTATAGCTTGTCCAAACAACACACCAATTTGGGATTTAAGTTCTTCCACATGTATTTGTCCATCAAATGCTACTTGTTCCGACCAAGACGGATCCATTACTTGTAATGCAGGGTATTATTTAAAAGACAATTCTTGTCAACCTTGTTCAGATGGTTCATTCAGCGCAGCTGGGGCCAACCAATGCACATCTTGCGGAGATGGAACATCAAATACTGCGCATACCGCTTGTCAATGCAATGATAACGCTGTCAAAAACTCGGATGGTACCTGTCATATCTGTCCAGCAGGTTCAGAAAAGGCATCAAATGGTTTGAACTGCGTTCCTTGTGAGAACAATACGATCAGCGTTGCCGGAGGAAAATGTGTTGATTGTTACAATGGCGTCGTTGTAGAGGACAGTAATCACACCGCATGTACATGCTTTACAAACGCCACAAAGAATATGAATTCCGATACAGCAATTTGTACTTGCAATGAAGGATATTTCAGCGTTGGAGAAACTTGTGCTAAAAGGTGTACAACTTATCACGACTGCGAAGACGGATTTTATTGTCTTTGTGAACAGGACTCTTCTTGTCCGAACAATAGCGGTAGATGTGAATTTTGCCATGCAGGTTATGAGCTTAAAAATGGCGTGTGTTCCGCCTGTACGGGTAATACCATCAGTAAAGCGCGCGGACAGTGCTTAGATTGCGGTGCAGGCACAGCCAATGACAATCATACCGACTGCGTCTGTTATACAAATGCCACTCATAATGCCGACACATTGCTTTGTTCCTGTCCATCGGGACAATCACCAGACACAGATCAAAAACAGTGTGTTTGCTCAGCAGGATACACATTAACAACAACTGATGGCAATTGCGGACAATGTGCACCAAATTATTATAAGGATTCTATCGGCAATCAAGAATGTACGCCATGCCCCACAACACAGATCACCAATGAGCATGGGAAAACCTCTGTGGAAGCATGTTATTGCCCGGATAACAGATGGAATGGAAGTTCCTGCGAAGATCATGAATTGTGTGGTCCTGGATACACCCTAGATGCCAACAGCCAATGTGGATTCTGTGCCCAAGGTACTTATAAAGAGTCTTATGGCAACCAAGCGTGCACTCTTTGTCCTTCGGGATTAACCACTGATGGAGCAGGAAAAACCTCCATAAATGATTGTTATTGCCCTGCGGGATATGGTCTTGTAAATGGCGTTTGCTCTCCATGCACTGACAACACCATCAGTAAGGCCAACGGACAATGTGTTGATTGTGGCGCAGGAACAGCCAACAGCGATCACACAGACTGCAATTGTTATACTCGCGCAACGCATGGAGCCAATCTACTTTGCACATGCAATGGATTTGTCGCCCTTGGCTATGATCCACCAAGATGTTACCCCTGTAATTATGATAGATTTAGTCCGATGACATCCAGCGCAGAATGTGCTAAATGCAACATTCGATTCTATGACGCCTGGGCTGGAGAACCGAATAAGGGATTATGTGTTTGCAGCCACAGCAGTTGTTCGGATAATTTCAATTACTAGTCCGCTTAAACAAAAAATTGTAGGATATTGGTTCGGATGAAATTAACCATCTTCCAAGAAGCTGCGCAACTTACGAGAACGTGTTGGGTGTTTCAATTTACGCAACGCTTTAGCTTCAATTTGGCGAATACGTTCACGCGTCACGGAAAATTGCAAACCAACCTCCTCTAACGTGTGATCCGAGTTCATACCAATACCAAAGCGCATACGAAGCACACGTTCTTCACGTGGTGATAATGTAGATAACACCGCCGTGCAAGACTGACGCAAATTACTTTGAATAGCGGCATCCAACGGTTGCAACGTATTCTTATCTTCGATAAAGTCGCCAAGATGGCTATCCTCCTCATCACCCACAGGTGTTTCCAAAGAAATTGGGTCTTTGGCAATTTTCATCACTTTCTTAATCTTTTCTGGGGTCATATTCACACGTGGTGCCAATTCTTCCGGTGTTGGTTCATGACCTGTTTCCAACTGCATTTGATGGCTTGTGCGCATCATCTTGTTGATCGTTTCAATCATATGCACAGGAATACGAATTGTCCGAGCTTGATCCGCAATAGCACGCGTAATAGATTGACGAATCCACCATGTGGCATAGGTAGAAAACTTGTTGCCCCGTTTATATTCAAACTTGTCTACAGCCTTCATCAAACCGATATTTCCTTCTTGAATTAAATCCAAGAATTGAAGATTACGGTGCATATAACGCTTAGAAATCGAAATCACCAAACGCAAGTTGGCTTCAATCATCTCTTGCTTGGCCTTTTTCATTTCTTGGCGACCTTTACGCACAATATTGACCAATTGACGATATTGGGACACAGGCATCTTTGTTTCTAACAAAAGCCCCTTGATGGCGGACATAATATCCTTTGCCTCGCCCATAGACTTTTCCACAAAAGCCTTCCAATGTTTTTCTTTTTTATTCTTTAATGTATCCAACCATTTAGGATTGATTTCACTTAAAGCATAAACCTTTAAAAATTCATCACGATCAATCTTGTATGGCACCGCTAAACGCAATAATTTACCCTCCAGCATCATCAACTTTTGGTTTAAATCATTGATTGAGTCCATAATTTCGGCCAAACGACCTTGTGTCAAATGCAAATTCTTGATTTGTTCAACAAGCTCAGCTTGTGCGGCATGATATTTTTGTTCTGCCGTGGCTGTAATTTTTTCCTTATAAGTAATTTGTTTAACTCTGGCAGTCTGTAATTTAGCAAACTTCTTGTACAAAGCTTCAATCTTTTCAAACGTTGCCATCACAGAAGGGCGCAAAGCATTTTCCATCTCATCCAATGACAAAATATCATCTTCATCATCGGCATCTTCTTCATCTGGCTCTTCCGTTGTTTCTTCTTCTAAGAAAGCATCAATCTCGTCTGGCTTTTCTTTTTTCTTACTTTCCTTTTTATCCTCAACAACTTTCTTTTCTTCGGCTTTCTTTTCCTCTTCTTGTGCAACTGGCGTTCCCTTTGGTAAAAACTCCATTGCTGTTTCCAAATCAATCAAATCGCGCAAAGGCAAGATATTTTCTTCCACTTGGTGATGCCAATCAGATAACATCACATATGTTGGGGCACATTCCGCCAAACCATTCATCATCACATTAAAGCCAGCAGCAATACGTTTGGCAATAGCAACCTCACCTTCTCTGGACAACAAATCAACAGCACCCATTTCTTTTAAGTACAAGCGAACAGGATCCTTGATACCGACCGCCTCTGTTGTTGGCGTTTCTGTTTCTTCCGAGCGGACCAAATCATCTGAGGATGTTTTATTTGCTTCTTCCGTTAAATCCTCTACATCATCTGAGCTATCAACCAAAGAAATACCCATTTCGGTGAACGAGTTCACCAATTGTTCCCATTTTTCTTCTGTTTGATATTCTGGTGGTAAACATTTACGCAGTTTTTCCACAACGATATAACCCCGTTCGCGGCCTTGTTCAATCAAGGCTTTCATCAAGGATTTCAAATCTGTTGTATTACTTTCATTGACTTCGTTTTTTGGATTTTTTGAAACTGAACTCATGCGCGGCGCCCCTTATCAATTTAAAAGTGTTATTTATTATATCAGATTTCAATCAAAAAGTCAAATAAATTATTCATCTTCCGTCAGTTTTCTCATCTCATCTTGTAAAGCAATCAATTCATCTTTAATTTTAGGATCTTCTGTTGTCAAGTATTCTGCATTTTTATGTTCAATTTCCGCCTGTAATGCACGACGCTTGGCCACAACGACCAATTGACGAACAGACTTTCGCACAGCATCATCTGATGCGGATTTCTTTTTCAACTGTTGCATTGACTGACTTAATAAAGCATGCTGTTCCTCACCCAATAATTGCCACAAATCATCCGTGGTTACATCTGAACGCTCCATCAATGCGGCCATAATTGTTTCAAAGGCAATCTGCAAAGCTGCACTTGAAAAATGGAAATACTGCATAATTTCCTCTGAAAAATCCGCGCATAATTGTGGATAAACCAAAATATAGGCCAACAACTGTGGGGAATCAGTTGGACTGAGCAAAGAACTCGCACTCGTTCGAGGCGTTCCTTTTTTACCCAGAGCTTTAAGACGTTTTTGCAGCTCTTTTTGATAATAAGAACGCACCCGTTCATCCTCAATTTTAGCCACCGTGTCCATGGCATCTTTTTCCAATTTTGCCAATCGTTCTGGGGTATCCAAAGTCCGACCATCCAACAACATTTGCCACAATGACCAAATAAATGGTTTTGCCCCATCAATTTCCTCTTGTAATGCTTTCGTTGACTTTTTACGGATCATATCATCAGGATCCATCCCATCTGGTAAATATGCAAATTTTAAAGACTTGCCAGCTCGCAACATAGGCAAAACTCGGTTCAATGCACGCACCATAGCCTTACGCCCTGCACCATCTCCATCAAAACAAATCACAGGTTCATCACACAGTGTCCACAAAAGACGGATTTGATCTTCGGTAAAGGCCGTTCCTAAAGGTGCCATTGCCTGAGTAAAGCCTGCGCCATGCAAAGAAATCACGTCCACATTACCTTCCACAACTAAAGCGGTATTCTTTTTGCGCACCGTTTCAATCGCCTGTGGTAATCCATACAGCAAATCGCCCTTGTGGAACAAATCCGTTTCTGGGGAGTTCAAATATTTTGGCTCTCCTTCATGCAAAATCCGTCCACTAAAACCAATCACCTGCCCGCGCCGGTTCATCACAGGAAACATGACACGATCATAGAAATAATCGTGATAGCCATTTCCATCTCGGTTGGGCGCCACAAGACCCATCGCCTGCATATCTTTAACTGAGAATTTGTTTGCCGTTAAATGAGCCAACAAACCCGATCCAGTCGGGGCATACCCCAAACGGAATCTCTTGGCCAAATCGGAGCTCATGCCACGACGGATCAGATATTCTTTGGCGTCTTTTCCGGCTGTCCCAAAAAGGTGTGTCTGAAAATAACGACAAGCACATTCCATCAATTTCAACAATTCATGGTTACGTTCACTCTTTTCCGCTGCCTTTGGATCCAATTCTGGCATTTTCATCCCCGCCATATTAGCCAAATATTCCACCGCCTCTATAAAAGGCATTTTTTCCGATTCCATCAGATATTTAATCTGATCACCATGAGCTCCACAGCCAAAACAATGATAAAACCCCTTGTCATCGTTAACAGTAAAAGATGGCGTTTTTTCCTTATGAAAAGGACACAACCCTGTATGTTCTTTGCCTTTATGGGTAAGCTTCACCTTCCGTCCAATCAAATCGGACAGAGGCACTTTATCTCTCAACTCATCCAAAAAGGCCGGCGTTATCGCCATATTACCCCGCTAACAATGTTTTAATAACACTAGAAGCTGCACCAAAATCCATTTGTCCAGCATACTTGGCACGCAAAGCACCCATCACCTTACCCATATCTTTAATGCCAGCGGCACCTGTTTCAGCAATAATTGCCTTGATAGCTTCCGTCATAGCTGCTTCATCCATTTGCTGTGGCAAAAAGGATTGAATCACATCAATTTCACCCTGCTCATGGGCAACCAAATCTTCACGATTACCCTTTTTATACATTTCAATACTTTCTTTGCGTTGTTTAATCATACCTTGCAACAACGAAAGAACGGTGGCTTCATCCACCCCATCCATTACACCTTTCGTGCGCGCATCAATATCTTTTTGCTTGATGGCCGCTTGAACCAAACGCAAAGTATTTACTTTATCTTGTTCTTTATTTTTCATTGCAACAACCAATGCATTTTTAATGTCATCACGTAACATTTTTATTCTCCTTTCCAAATTATAATCAGTATTATATATTTTTTTTCACAAAATAAAAAGAAAAATCTTGCTTTCAAGACAAAATTCTATATAATAGCCACCAAGAAGGGAGAAAATTGTGTCCTATTTCATTTTAACGTTCATCGCGGGCTTTTTTATTCCATTTATTGCAAGACGATTTGGAAAAGTTTTACCTGCAACAACTGGGGTGATTTTATTTCAATTACCACACCGCCCTCGTTTCCCTAGAGTCCATAATCCGTTGCAACATGCCACATTCAATGCAAAATGGAGAAAATTATTGTTTCACGCTCTTATTATGAGCATAATAATGATGGGATTATCTGTTGTTGTCTTTTATTATCTTCCTGCGCATCTGCATTATTATGCAACTTTCTTCATCTGGATGGTACTATGTGCTGCCGAGACAGATAATCGTTATTGCATTCTTCCCGATTGTTTGACAATACCGTTATTGCTGACCGGCTTTTTATTTTCTATTCAAACAAATGCTCTTTCACCAACACAAAGTATTTGGGGATCTTTGTTTGCTTATTTTATCACCATTATATCTGTATTTATTTTAAGTTTTCGCAAGCACACACTATTTGGTGCGGGCGACAGCAAGATGGCCATTGCATTAGGGGCATGGCTTGGTATTCAAGGATTAAATTATGCTATTTTGATTTCTTTTTTTCTGTTTGTTCTATATGCATTTTTAAACAAAAAGCGGGCTGGTGCCTATGGCCCTGCGCTTGGTTTAGCAGGATTATTCAGTTTTTTTATCTTATATATAAAATAATGCTGGACAATGAAATAAAAAAAAGATATAATCCCATTTAAAACAAGAAGAAAGGTGGTTTTCATGCCAAGAAAAAAGAAAGAAACATTGGTTCACTTTGATATTGATACGTTATCCAAACAACCAGGACAAAAGGAAGTTCCTCAACCAATTACTTTGGGCCAAACATTGCGTGCAAAACGCGAAAAGAAAAAGTTGTCTTTGGAGGACGTTGCCAAGAAATTGTGCATTAAAGATCTTTACTTAAAAGCTTTGGAAGAAGGCCATTATTATGCTTTTCCTAATCGTGTTTACGGCATTGGTTTCTTACGTACCTATTCGAAATTCTTGGGCTTGGATTCCGACTTGATGGTGGCGGAATTTCATGCCGAAACATCTGACATTAAAGATGCCCCATTGGACATGCCAGTTATTGAACAACACTTTGCTTTGCCGTCCAAGAAAACATTAGCTATCGTGGCTGTTGTTTTGCTTGCTGTGGTCGTTCTTTGGTTTACAATTGCGGCCCTTTTGACAACCGATTTGTTTGAAAAATTACCAACTCCTGCTTTTATGCAATCTCACACACAACAAGTTGAACAACCTCAGAATGTTGTTCCTCCCGTTGTCGATGAAACATTACCAACGGCCCAACCTCAAGTGCAACCAGAACAACCCAAAGAGATTAGTTCCTCTGCTTTGACCGCCAAAGTCGCTCTTATTGCCAAGAATGATGTATGGGTTCGCTTATACAATACGGAAACAAAGAAAATTGTTTTGGATAAGGTCCTAAAGAAAAATGGCTCATTTATCCCGGAATCCCCGCTAACAGCTTTGGAATTGACAACAGGTCGTGCCAATGGGGTTTCTTTATATAAAAACGGCGAAAAAGTCAAAACATTTGGCGAAGAAAAATCCCGTTCTTTAGCTGAATTCGCTGATTAGCTTTCTTTTTTTGCATACTTTTTTAACTCACTTAAACATTTTAAGGAAGGGATTTTTATATGGATTATCAAGAGAAATTAAAAACGATTTTGGCACGTCATGACGAGTTAACACAATTATTGACAACCGAAATGGATACACAAAAAATTATTCAACTTTCAAAGGAATTAAAATCTTTGGAGGATGTTGTACGTGTTGGAAAAGAATATCTGGCTGCTTGCAAAGGTTTGGTGGACGATGAACAGATGATGAATGATGCCTCATTAGATGCCGAAATGAAACAAATGGCGACGGATGAATATTATGAGTTAAAGGCAAAATTGCCAGATCTGGAACGCCAAATCCAAATTCTTCTTATTCCAAAAGACGAAACCGACGAACGCAACGTGGTGTTGGAAGTTCGTGCTGGAACTGGCGGTGAAGAAGCCGCTTTGTTTGCAGAGGAATTGTTCCGCATGTATGAACACTATGCCATGAAACGTGGCTGGCGTTTTGAAACGTTATCATTGAACGCAACTGGCTTGGGCGGATACAAAGAAGCTGTCGCACAAATCACGGGTGAAGGTGCCTTTGGTCGCCTGAAATTTGAATCTGGTGTTCATCGCGTGCAACGTGTTCCTGAAACAGAATCCAGTGGGCGTGTCCATACTTCCGCTGCGACCGTTGCTGTGTTGCCCGAAGCGCAAGAAGTGGATGTGCAAATCAATCCAGAAGATTTGGAAATCACAACTTGTCGGGCCAGTGGTGCCGGCGGTCAGCACGTGAATAAAACAGACTCGGCCATCCGCATTGTCCACAAGCCAACGGGAATTGCCGTGGAATGTCAGGAAGAACGTTCTCAATTCAAGAATAAAGATAAGGCCATGATGCGCCTCAGAACTTTACTTTATGATATGCAAAGACAAAAGCTAGACGCTGAACGCGCCTCTGACCGTAAAAGCCAGGTGGGCAGCGGCGATCGTTCTGAACGTATTCGCACCTATAACTTTCCACAAGGACGTGTCACCGATCACCGCATCAACAAAACATCCTATCAATTACCGACCTTTATGGAGGGCGATTTGGACGAGTTTATTGACGCTTTGATTACCGAAGAACAAATGGCAAAACTGGCCGAGATATAATGAGCGAAATATCTTTATTTGATAGGCGATTATTGGAAGCGGCCGCCACATCGGACGACGAATTACAAGCGTTTATCAAGCGACGCTCAACGGGCGAACCCGTTGCCAAGATTATTGGCAAAAAGGGATTTTGGAAAGACGAGTTCATCGTATCAAAAGACGTATTGGATCCCCGCCCCGATTCCGAAACCTTGATCGAGGCAGTTCTTTCAAAATTTCCAGATAAAACTGAACCTTTGCGCATTTTGGATTTGGGAACGGGCAGCGGGTGTTTGTTACTTTCCCTGTTGGGTGAATATAAAAATGATACGGGTGTGGGAATTGATATTTCCGAAAAAGCGCTTGAGATTGCCAAACAAAATGCCCATACATGCCGTGCCACATTTATCCAGTGTGATATGCGGCAAGACTTATCTGATCTGGGGCGATTTGATATTATGGTTTCAAATCCACCTTATATTCCAACAGCCGAGATTCAAACGTTGGAACGCGACGTGAAAGATTATGATCCAATGCTTGCCCTGGATGGTGGTGCGGATGGGCTGAACTTTTATCGCGCACTTTCCAAACAGCATCTTGCCCCCGCCCTGTTCATTGAAATTGGCAAAGATCAAGAAAAACAAATCATCCCCCTTTTCGAACAAGAGGGATGGAAATTTGTCCAATCTTGGAAAGACTTGGGCGGGATAACCCGCGTCTTATACTTTACGGCTTAATACCCTTCTAATTTATCATCCACGGTGACACCTGGCAGGCAATCAACAAGCGGGCGTTCCACCAATGTATAGGCGCCATATTCGCCACGCGCCTTTGCAACCATACAAGCGCGTGCGCAAGACACCATCACGTTACCTGTAAATTCTGGGTTATCACCCGACACGTTGTACAATTGATGGACTTCCATCGCGGTGCGTTCCACCTCACCTTCATGGTGAAGCGTATTATATTTATTGATATCTTTCACAAACAAAACCTCGGTTGGTGCATCCACAAAGTATGGATCCTTTTTGATCGCCTTTTCAACAACGGCTTCTTTAGCACCATCTGCCAATTCCACATAGACGCGGCGTTTATGTTTACCACGCCCGTTGGCCAATGTCAACGCCACAGCATCTTTCACACCTTCAATGGCTTTCACAGCGACGGTATGGCCCATGCTACGGCCACCCTTTTCGCCACCGAATGTCGTGGTCGTTTGACCAGTAATGGCCACAATCTTCATCAAAGCGCGCACAACGGAATCGGTACCTGGATCCCAACCGCAACTGATCATAGACACCACATTATTGGCTTTAGCATCCAAATCTGCATTTTTACGCAAAGCTGGAATATTTTGATGTTCATCATAGCTGTCCACCGTACAAATACCCATTTTTTGATACATCTTCATCTTTTCTGGCACCTCGCGGGATGGCACACACAAAAGCGCCACATCCACATGATCCAATTCCGAAATATCCGACACCACTGTGGTATTTTTCAATTCCTCACGGTTTTTCAACAAACTTGCTGGCCGACGCACAACACCCACCAACGCAATATCTTTACACTCCTCAATAGCACGCTTACATCCGCGCCCGACATTTCCCCAACCTATAATCGCTACGTTTATTCTTTGCATTATAGTATCACTCCTGACATTTCATCATACAATTGACAATAATCTTCGCTGGATTTATCCCACGAATAGTTTTTACGCATAGCCATTTCACGCATTTTTTCAATGTGTTCTGGCCGATCGTAGTAGGTCGCGTTTGCCCACCCGATTGTGTTGTACAGCGCTTGGGCAGACACATCGTTAAACTTAAAGCCCGTCCCAACGCCATAGTATTCATTATAATTCAAAACCGTATCTTCTAAACCGCCAGTCGACCGCACAATTGGCAACGCACCATAGGTTTGGCTGACCATTTGGGTCAAACCACATGGCTCATACAACGATGGCACCAACGCAAAATCTGCACCCGAACACATTAGGTGTTCAGCCTCGGCTTGATAACCAATACCGACCGCAATCTTACCAGGATATTTATGTGGCAAAGAGGAAAAATACTCATTTGCCCATTTTTCACCTTGTCCCATAATCACAAACTGTGTTTCCATTGTGTTTAAAACGGGCTCAATACATTCGGCCAACATCTTAATACCCTTTTGTTCGGCCAAACGCACACACATGGAAATCACAGGCTTATCAACGCTCGATAATCCCGCCTTTTCCACCAAATATCGTTTGTTTTCATTTTTGCCTTTTTCATGTGTACGAACAGAATACTTTTCTGGGATAATAATATCCTTTGTCGGATTCCAAAGTTCTGTATCAATTCCATTCAAGATTCCTTTTAAATCCGCTTGGCGTTCTCGTAGCAACCAATCCAACCCAGCTCCAAATTCTGGTGTCAAAATTTCCTTAGCATAATTCGGCGACACAGTGTTCAACTTATCTGCAAACCGAATGCCACCCTTCAAGAAATTAACACAACCATAATCTTCAAAAGCGCCAGCATGAAAATCTTTTCCCTCTATACGTGCATAGTTCAGTACATCCGCACTGAACCGCCCTTGATAAGGCAAGTTATGAATTGTAAGCAGCGTCTTTGTCCTTGCAAAAAATGGATCGTGTTCGTTTTTAATATAATATGGGACCAATCCTGTTTGCCAATCATGCAAATGTATAATATCAGGTTGGAAACCAATATCTCTAGCCACCTGCAACGCCGCCCGATCAAAGAAAGCATAACGGTAGGCATTATCTTGATATGCCTCGTGTGTCATTTTATCGTCATACACACCATTACGATCAAAGTATTTATTAAATTCGATGAAATACGTTTCTACGCCCTTCACATAAGTCGAACGATGAACCGAGAAAAATTCGCAACAATTGCCCATCTGAACACAGTTGCCTTCCATCACCTTTTCCAAATTGTATTTTTGATAATCAATCATGGAATACAAAGGAATAATAGCCTTAACCATCACCCCTTTCACCACTAATGACTTAGGTAAAGCGCCAACAACATCACCCAGCCCACCCGTTTTAATAAACGGCGTCATTTCACTGGCGATGAACAGGACTTTTTTCATATTTTCTCCCTCTATGTAACCAGTATAAACAAGTTTTTTTACTTTCGCAAGCATTTTTTTGAATTTTTTCTTGCTTTTTTACCAAAATCATTTTAACCTGCTGAATGAAAGGAATAAAAATGAGTTCAAAACAGCACGAGAGTTATTCTCTGAGCGGCTATGTTTGGCATATTAAAGATACCAACGAACGCATGGCAAATGCCCTAAGCCAACGTTTTGATTTGCCTGATATTGTTGCTCGTATTTTGGCCGGACGTGGTTTTGATTTGGATAACCTTGACGATTTTTTACATCCCACACTAAAACAACATTTGCCCAATCCATTTTCTTTAAAAGATATGGAAAAAGCGGCTATGCGTGTGGCTGATGCTATATTCGCAAACGAGCCCATTGGTATTATGGGCGATTACGATGTTGATGGGGCCACTTCAACCGCCGAATTGAAACTCTATTTGGAAACTTGTGGTATCAAAGTTTTAACATTTATTCCAGAACGTGAAGATGGCTATGGCCCAAATGCCATTAAAATGCATGAATACAGGGATGCAGGCTGCTCCGTTGTTTTAACTTTGGATTGTGGTACGACCTCATTTGATCCTATTGATGAAGGAACAAAGGTGGGGTTAGATGTTATTGTTTTGGATCACCACAATGCAGAACCACAATTACCCAATGCATATGCAATTGTAAATCCTAAACGATTAGATGAAAATCCCGACCATCCTTGTCATTATATGGCCGCATGTGGCGTTGTGTTTTTATTCATTGTTGCGTTAAACAAAGTGTTGCGTGACAAGGGTTTTTGGCAAAATAAAACAGAACCAAATTTGATGCAATATCTAGATCTTGTTGCTTTTGGGACGGTGTGTGATGTCGTTAAATTAATTGGGGTCAATCGCCTTTTGGTTAAATCGGGACTCAGACAATTAGCCCAAGGACAAAACATTGGAATGGCGGCTCTTGCACGTCAAATCAATATTGAAGAAGCAGCCAATACTTATCATCTTGGATACCTTATGGGCCCACGCGTCAATGCATGTGGACGAGTTGGCAAGTCTGACCTCGGGATGAAATTGCTATCTTCACACGATCCAATTGAAGCTGGCATCTTGGCGGAAGAATTGGAAAGCTTAAACGCTTTACGTCGTGACATTGAAAACGATGTTTTTTTGAAGGCCATTGAACAAGTCGAATCTAAACCATTGGACACCCCGTTCATCGTTGTGTCCGGTGAAAATTGGCATCAAGGCGTTGTCGGCATTGTAGCAGGCCGATTAAAAGAACGATATAATCTGCCAGTGTTTGCCCTATCCATCGAAGGCGACGACGTGAAAGGATCTTCTCGCTCTGTTACGGGAATCGACATTGGAACTCTTATTATGAATGCACTTGATAAAGGAATTTTAACCCACGGTGGCGGACACCCAATGGCGGCTGGTTTTTCATTAAAGCGCGACAAGATCAACGAATTTATGGAATATTTAACCCAAACAATTAAACCAGAAACATTAAATCAACAAGCAAATGATTTAGAAGCCGAAGGAGTTTTGGATTTAAGCGGTGTTACCATCAATTTAGTACAAAATTTGGAAATGTTGGCACCTTTTGGTGAAGGAAATCCAGAGCCATTATTTATTTTAAAGAATGTCCGCATTACCCACAGCAACCTTTTAAAGAACGGGCATATTACCGTTGGTCTGGCCAACCAAGAAGGCCGAAAGTTGACAGCCATAGCATTCCGTGCCGCCGACACAGAAATGGGTAAAGCATTCCTAACAACTCACGGCGATGAATTCTTTGATTTGATGGTCACATTAAAGAAAGATACATGGAAAGGACAAACAAAAATTCAGATTCAAATTCTTGATGCAAAACGATCATAAAATATTTTTTACTTGCTTTTTTTATCAAGAATGAATAAACTATCCCTAAACAAGGAGTGTAAAAGATGCCTTATATTATTGCTGCGATTATTGGTTATATTGCTGGTTCTATCCCCTTTGGATTGGTTTTAACTTACTGTGCGGGTTTAGGTGATATTCGCAAAATCGGCTCAGGAAACATTGGAACAACAAACGTTTTACGCACAGGTCACAAAGGATTGGCACTTTTAACATTAATTTTGGATGTATTTAAAGCCGCTTTCGCCGCCCTGCTCTGTAAGTATTTATTCGATAGCGAAACCGTTGGTTATTTTGCTGGTTTCATGGCTGTGATTGGGCATAACTATCCCGTTTGGTTAAAATTTAAAGGCGGCAAAGGTGTGGCATCCACATTGGGTTTAATGTTGGCCATGAGTCCATGCGTTGGTATTTTGACTTGTTTGACATGGCTTGTTGTCGCATTGATTTGGCATTATTCCTCTTTGGCAGCATTGACCGCTTTAGCCACCGCACCAATTTATGCGGCTTTGGTTGGGAATGAAGTCGCCACATTAACATATGCGCTTTTAACACTTCTGTCTTATTATCGTCACCGGGGGAATATTAAACGTTTGATTCAACATAAGGAATCAAAAATTTCTTTTCACAAGAAGGTGTCATGACCGAACAAGAAAGAATTGATTGGCTACGTTTGGCACTTTCTGAAAATGTGGGACCTGCCACGTTTAGAAAGCTCCTAGCGATTTTTCATTCTCCCTCTGCGGCTTTACAAAATATCGAAGAGTGGGCAAAGCAAGGTGGTGCCAAACGAACAATTACCATCGCTGATGACAAAACAATTCAACTGCAACTTAAAAAAGCCGATAAAGTTGGTGCTCAGATATTATTACTGAATGATACAGAATATCCCAAATTGTTAAAGCAAATTTCCGATG
>Ga0310690_10005184_pt1 | contig 17857 bp, 20 predicted proteins | sample AusTroGonzalo_MG_2_FD_207661 | JGI IMG/M metagenome (GOLD analysis project Ga0310690, IMG submission 207661) | Bovine rumen microbial communities from tropical cattle in Woodstock, Queensland, Australia - Gonzalo_04 (v2) (version 2) | ecosystem: Host-associated > Mammals > Digestive system >...
GAGGTCCTCTGCAGGGTGGAATAATCTGTCGTGGACACGGAGTTGTATCTGGAGATCTGATAGACGAATACCGCCGCATTGGCGGCGTTGGTCATCCACTGCTCTGGCTGATATATTATAGCAGGTTTTTCGACACCGCTCCTCTCGAAGGTCTTCCAATTGTCCTTCAGCATGTCTGCGATGAATTTCACATCGTCCGTGAAGAACTCGGCATCGTCATCCTCGTTGAATTGGCTCATCTCAGCTCCTGTTTATCGAATAGACCGTACCCGCCCTCTGATACGCAGAGAGTATATTGCCGGCCTCTTCCTTCCAATTCTTCAGCGCGCTGTCCTTCAATCCGCTGATATCTCCGCCCATCCCTACCTTTATCGAGTAGAAGTCCATGTTGAGTATCTTGGATGCCACCTGGATGCTGCACAGCCTCTTGATAGCGAACGGAACAGGCTGCGTCGAACCATAACGATATGATATACACAGCGAATTGAAATGCGGCCTGAGCATACGGGGCCTGAGCATCAGTCTGCCATGCAGTTCATCGAACCAGAACTCATTGCCGTATGACCATCTTGCAGGAGGGTCCGCCTGAGTCTCGAAGATTTCCGGACGATACAGCGGGTCGTCCTTGAATCCCATATACTGTGTCGAGACGTCGTACCAGATCATGTTGAAGGTCCTGACCTATATCCTGTCCCCTTTCCTGGGGTCCCAGGGACGCAGTTCTCTTCTCAACTGGATGGAGTTTCCGCCGTATGCATAGCCCCATGCCATCCAGCTGTTCTCATCATTCTGGAATATAGGGATGTCATGGGTCTCATCGACCACTCTGTTCTCCCTCCAGCTCCTATGCAGCCTGAGGTCGATCTCCTCTTCCTCTGCCAGGATAAGCTGCTCTACGAATTCGTAGGATGGATTCGACACATCACTGAACTTGAAAACCGAATGAGGGTCTTCCGGGTCGCTGAGCCCCAAGGTCATCGCGACCGTTTCTGGATCGGTATAGACTGGCCTCTGAGGCTCAATTTCTTCCATGGGTGTCGTATATATAACGGGTTATTTAAGAAATATGAGCCCCGAAGGGCTCTTTGTTCATATTCCAAGGACTGCGATGGTCAGATTCTTGACCTCTCCGCTGACCTCGGCACCGCCTTTGAAAAGCTGGAGCTTGCCATCGTTGAGATAGCCTGTAATCCCGCCCTCGGCGGAGACGTTGAGCAGTGCGACGGGCCTCAGGTCCCTGATGTTCAGCTCGATGCCTCCGGGGATGTATGCGACCTTGTCCTTCTTGTATACCCCGCATAGGAACCCCGCGAATCTCGCAGGCGTCCTGATAGCCTCCCATCTGTCTTTGGGCTTTATCACGACCGCATATGATCCGTCGGGCTGCCTCTCCATGGACATCATGCCATCGATGAACTTGTCCTCTACCGGCATGTTGTATTTGCCTGCGGCAATGCTCCATACAGGCGCCGTGTAGGCAGGGTCGGTCTGCTTCTCGGAGCAGTCATCGATGATACCGGTCGCCCCTCTGAACTCTCCACCCATGATCTTCAGCACGCATTTCCCTCCGTCGCCGGGCGTTGAGCCGCACACCAGCGGCTTCGCGGCTACGGATTCGAAGTGTCCGCCTGTGATGGACAACTCGTTCCACGAGTTGACGGCGTATTGTGTCTGCGATACGAACTTTCCGCCCGAGATGGCCATTATACCGTACTCATCGTTCTTCACGCACGCGCTCGGCGAGCCTGATGTGGATATGTCCGCGCCCCTGATGACCATCTTAACGAACGCCTTGTTGGGATTGTCCTTGGAAGGCGAATAGAATCCATTGGAAATTGCCGCCGCATTGCCGCTGGCGACGATCTTCACATGATCGATCGTGACGAGGGCCCCCCAGTTGAGCAGGCAGTAATATGAGACATCGCCCCTTGTCAGGGTCGCGTTCTTGATAAGCAGCTGCCCTCCGAAGTTGTTGAAGATACATGCCTTGTTTTTGACGTTCCCGTAAATCGTACCTGTAAGGTCCGAGGATGAATCGATTATCCTCAGGATACCATTGTTAAGAACTGTGTGTTCGGTGCCGTCGCCCCTCAGCGCGAACCCCGCGAGGTCGAGTGTCAAGGTGACTCCTGCCGGTACGGTGACCTGTTCATCGGTATCCTGTGACAGGACGATGTGCCTCGCACCCTCTGCAATACGCTCATTGATAGTCATGATTATCGAGCTTGAATTAATATTTGAATATAAAAATAAAGAGCAGGGGGGCCGCGCCCCTGCGATGATGGAATCGGTTTATCCGTAGAGTCCGGAATCGATGCTATTGAGCTCACGCTCTACATCGCGGACTGAATAGGCCAGGATATATATCCCGTTGGCCTTTTCAATCTGCTTCTGGCGGGTCTTCTGCTCGGGACGCTGCACACCGTTCGGAGCCTTGGCCTCGATGGCGACATAGCGCCCCTTGTAGCAGACGACCATGTCTGGGTCTCCGGGCTTGGAGTACACTCCACCCGTGACCATGCTCCAGAATGCACCGCGAGCGTCCAGGAAATCCTTGATCTTCTCCTTCAGTTCGCTCTCGGGCGTCCTGGACGTCATTCCTCGAACTCCGACGGGACTTCCGCCTCTTCCGTCTGCTCCTCGGGAAGCATGAACTGTTCCGGGTTGCCCCACTGAAGGGCGACGGACGCGGGTACGGGCTTGAAGCTGTATACGTTATAGAAGACCATAGGCTGCTTGGTCACGACCTCTGTACCATCTTCATTCACCACGGTCACATCCCTGAATTTAGTCTTGGATACGGACTTCTTGACATCCACAAGTACTGCGCACCCGATGATGTCGTCAGGGAATGGGATTCCGTCCTCCGATGGTCCGTACAGAGCCTTCGTGAGGCTTATCATGGTCCCGCGGTTCCTGGCATTGGGCTCATCGATCCCGTCGTTGTTGGTGGTCGTGAGATAGTACGACAGGTTGATGTAGGCTCCGTTCTGGAAGCTGTGGAGACCGATCTTGTAGACATCGGTCGCCTCATCGTGGGTCGCTTTCCTGATGACAGCGTACTGCAGCCCCTCTACGGGCTCTATGAAGTCGTTCTGCACGGGTTTCTCATTCGAATATTTCCATTCTGTCTTCTGCAACATATTTCATTCCTCCTTGTATCTTAATGAGTTTATCGTTTTCTGTACTTTGTATTTGGATATGTCTATGCCATCCTTCTCCATCGCAAGCTCATCCAGCGATGTGCGGACGGTCTTGGATATACCGACCTTGGCGCCTCCGCCCTTGAGCTCGGAGAGGTTGTGGGCCACCATGTAGTCCTTCAGCTTCGTCCTCAGCTCGGTCTGGAGGTCGTACTTGTCCTTGTTGTCGAACTCCAGATTGTCGATCTCCCTTGTGACCTCGGCGAGTTTGGTCACCATCTCTGCGGCCTTGGTCTCGTCCTGTGCAAGGCTCACGAGATGGTTGTACATCTCCACATCGATGGGGTTGTTCGGGTCGTAATCGGGCGTGATGCCGTTCATGATGTATATCTCATACCACTCCTTCACGGATTTCAACAGTTCTGCAAATCCCTCCTGGTCGATATCCAGGGTATAGAGGGCTACGGTCTTCTCATTGGGTATCCAGGAATGATAGTCCTTGTAGGTGTTCTCATTCACGGCCCCGAGCACGACATATGCCTTGTCCTTCTTCGTCATGAAGTGGTTGTAGAGCATGACCTGCAGCTGGTAGTATCTGGGCACCCCGCCCTCCCATGACTCCATGTTGGCGGACGTCTTTATCTCCAGCACGTATTCCTGTCCATCCTCTGCTATGACCACACCGTCCAGGTGTCCTGCGAAGGTCTCGTCCTCCCAGTCCGAGATCCATTTGTCATGTGCTCCCTCGCGCTTCTCGAATATCTGCTCCGCCGCGTAGAAGTGTCCGAACTGCGGATACGATTTATCCGCAAAATGGATGATCTCCTCCTCCAGAGCCTGTCCTACCTTGACAGCCGGTTTGTCAGAGATGTCCTCGGAGCACAGCCCGAGCAGATTGCAGGCGACCGTGAACGGGGTGGACCAGGGCGATATGCCCAGGATTCCGCCCATGCTCGTTCCGGACACCTTGTGCACATTGCCCTCGGTGATCCTGAGATGATTGCCCTCGACCTCGAACGCGTTCTCGGGAGGGAAATATATCTTGCTCATTCACCCACCTGGATTTCTGGGAAGTCCGCAATGAACTTAGTGAACTCGGCATCCGACCCTATATTGGCATATCTGGCACCGAACTCCTCTGCCTTCTCGGGCGTAATCAAGCCCTGCTGGCCCGCCTTGCTGTAGTTCTCGAGCTTCTTCTGGAGCATGTTCTTCTTGATGACAGTCAGATTCTCCATGTAATTCTGGATCTTCTGCTTCTTGAGAGCCTCGATGCCCACGGCTTCCTCCGCAGGCTTCTCAACGGGTTCCGCATCCTTCTTGAGCCTCTTCTTAGGCCTCTCCGTCTCCACCTTGGGAACGCCTGGAGCCAGTGTAGGTGCAGGGACCTTCGGGGCCTCGGCGACCTTGGGAGCCGGAACCTGAGGTGTCGGGATTTTCGGAGCCTCCATCTTGGGCGCTTCGGGAATCTTCGGCCCCCCTGTCTTAGGAGGCTCGACCTTGGGTGCGACGCCAGCACTCAATGTCTTGCTGACAATCTGTGTCTGCTCGGCAGGGGTCTTCGGCTTGAAGGGGACTGTAGGCACTCCGGAATCCTCTGCATCCGGGTCCATTCCGTCCGCAATCATGAATTTGGTCGCGAGCCATGTCTTCAGGGCATAGGTCTCGGCTTTGGTCACGCCTTTATCCAAAGAATCCCCTGCTTCGCCTATGACCACATCCTCTGTGCTGTATCCCGTGTCGATGTCTATCAGACATACTGTCAGACGGACGATCCAATGCTGCGAGAGCGACTGAAGCGAGTCCGCCTTCTCCAAGTCGTGGAACTCCACGCCCCACTCCAGCCCGTGCCTCTGCAGGACCGGTGCGATATTGGCCTTCATCTTGTCCACGGATATGTATCTGTATCCGCTCTTTCCGCCGTAGGACAGGAACTTGTCCTTGAGCCAGTCGCATTTCTGGACGTCCTCACGTGCGGCATTCAGTTTCTTCAGGAAGGCAATGCGGTCCTCCCTGGTATATTCTATCGAATCCATAGTTCTCACTAGATCACCTCTCAGTGTCTGAATTAAGTATATGAGCACAATAATATAAATCTTTGTATCACAAGTCGTCGATGAGCTCGACCTCATCATCCTCGTCGGCCGATTCGCCTGCAGGAAGCACCTTATATTCCGCATCCTGCACATCCTGTATCGGCACAGCGGACCCTGCATCCGAAAGGTCGTCGATGAACACTATGCTGTCGTCGTCTACCGTGTTGCCGTCGAATCCAGCGTGCTCGAATAAGAAGTTGGCGGCCTTCACATCGCCCTTCGTGGCGTTGTACGACATCTGCATGATCAGGCGCGTCAGGACCGTGGTGTTAGAGGCGGAAAGCTCTTCCAACGATATCTTGCCATCCGCTTCCTTCACCTCTCCCGAAGCGCGCATAGGCGATGCCAGAACAGTCTTGATGATACCTGATACGTTCATCCCGAGCATGGCCTGGGCTTCTGCAGAGAGTTCTTTGGGCATGATGTCACCTCTTAAGCACTTTCTCTTTATATAATTCGCCGATCGGCGTTTCCCTTCCGCACTTCATGCATCTCTCCGGCAGGGTCTTCAGACTCAGCTGGTAGCACAGGCCGCAGCTCGGACAGGTCCATTCGGTGTTCTTGCTGGGGAACGGTTCACCATAGAAGCCCGTTCCGAACGCATTGAAATAGATGGCCGCGACGTTCTGGTCCAGATCCCAGTCCCTGGCCTGCACCGTCTTGTCGGTCGCCCTGAACTTGTCCTTGGCCTTCTGCATATCATCGTAATCTCCGCTCCTCTGCGTATATCTCGAAAGATTCTTGCTTTCGTAGCCGTAGCGTCTGAGCCTGCACTTGGCCAACGCATCGGCGTCGACCATACGGCCCAGATACTTATCGTCCATCACCCTTTCATTTCTCCAGAGATCCTTCATGATCTCCTTTTCGAGATCCAAGTGGAAATTGTCGAGTGCTCTTGATTCCTGAGTTGCCATCTTATCACTTGTGTATTATCGCAGTAATATTAATACCCCGCCAGGCTCCATTCTTTCATGACATCATCCGTTATATCCTTGCCATCCCTTACAGTGTCCCACGCCTTGACCTCTATCGTGCCCGGCGTGTACAGATAGTAATAGATGCACTTATGCGTCTGTCCGGGCCTGTGTATCCTGCCCTTCGCCTGTGTGAAGTTTATAGCGCTGAAGCAGGGCTCATACAGGACCTCTATGTTGGCACGCTGGAGATTCAATCCGGCGCCGCCCGATTGATATTGGCAGACTATGCAGTCGTATTTCCCTGCCTGGAAGTCCTTCCAGGTCATCGTCTTGGACCTCCCGTCGAATACCGTGGTCAGCCTCCCGGCCTTCCTGGCGACCGCTGCGGCATGGTCCACGCTCGCGGTGTACTTGCAGAAGATGACCACCGGCCTGTCCGTGCTGTTCAGGATATCCGCCAAGGCGTCGTCCTTGGACGTCTTGAAATTCAGCGTTCCGCCTTTTGTCTTCAAAGACCCCGATACTATCTGGAGCATCTTCCCGAACTGCCCGCCGGCCATACGGATGTCCACGCCGTACTTCTCATAGTCCTTCTCGATGAAGTCCTGATACACCTTCCTTTCGGCGAGCTTGCAGTTTATCCTGACCTCGGTTTTCTCGGGCAGGTCCAGACAGTCCTCCGCTCTGCAGATGATCATGAACTCGCTGATCAGGCTCTTGCAGTATTTCTCGTTGTACTCGACGGGTTTATGGAATTTATCCTCTATCAATACCGCCTTGTTGCAGAACTGCGTCCAGGAGCGGAACCTCTTCCCGCGGGAGCATATCTGCATCTCATTGTACAGCTTGTGGTATGCTGGTTTGCCCTTCCCTCCATGGAACGGCGTGGCGCTGAACAGATACACGCGCGCCGACAGCTGGGCCAGCACGACCGCTATCTCGCCCTGTGCGGAGTTATGGGCAGACACCCAATGGGCCTCATCTATGATGAAAATCGACCATCTCTTGTCCACTTCGGGCCTTAAGGTGCGGATTTTCTTATACATGGTCTCCCCGTTCTTCTTGCCGGCCTCCAACTTTGTGGTCTTGAACGTCTTCTGGAAGGATGTTATGTATACCCTCTCCTTCATCAGCTCCACCGCTCTGCTGTCGTATCCCTCGAACTTCGGCAGATCCTCTATGGCCTGTTTCCAGGAATCCACCAGCGATGCCGGGCATACGATGAGCGCATCTTTGGCATCGCCTCTCTTGATATGCCTGTAGATGTATGCCAGAGCGATCATGGTCTTGCCTGTGCCTACATCGTATCCGCAGAACAGGCCGTCATTGGCCTCCATGGCCTCCAGCGCATAACGCTGGTGCGCCATCAGCTTGAACTTCTCCGCCATGCTATCACGGGAGCTCGGTCAGCAGGTATTTGCCGGTGTTATCATCGTAATAGATGTAGCCTGCATCGAGGATGACCTGGACCTCTTCGCTGGTCAGCATGCCCGTTTCCATGACGTCCCCGAAGCACTTCGCACCAGACGCCATCGCGCACCTCCTGGTGATTCCGACGACATCCACGAAGCTAGCTTCCTGTCCGGGCGCCACATCGACCATGTTGGCCCTGCGCTTTATCTTGACATCTTCCGGAGAGTATATCCTTTCGTAAACATGCCTTGATGATTTGCCGAGACGCTTCAGGGCGTATGCGGACAGCTTGCGCCAGCATTTCTGCTTGTCCGCCCATTTGGTGTATATCTGGTCCGCATACAGCGGGACCACGCCGGCTCCGTTGAGCGATACCCCGAGGATGCGGTAGAATATCTCTTCCTTGGTGATCTTCGCCCCCACTTCATCAAAGCCGTTCTTGTCGCTGTCGAGCCACTCGTCGATCATGTTGACGTTGCTGTCCTCGATGGTTCCGTAGTCCTGCATGACCGCTGCGAGCTCCGCGACCTCCTTGGTCAGATACGAGTTCACGTTGGGGTCCTCTCTATAATAATGGAGGACTTCGGCCCAGACCTGTCTGGCATCCTCCGAGTTGATGGAATTGTTCTTGGGGTCGAATGCACGCGTCGCCCTGTTGGGGTCGCAGTACATCGGGAAGTAACGGCGGTTTCCTCCGCCCACGTCGAGGAACACGTTGTTCCTGTTGGACGTTGCAACGAGGAGGAATCTCCTGTAGGATATCTTGGCCTCCCTCGCATACGCCTTCCTGTGCTTGTCCTTCGATTTCGAGACGAATGACTTGAGGAGCTCGGCGCCCTTGACCGTGGAGAACTGCGTGGCCTCGGACAGCTCGACGAGGATCGCTCCCCTTATGGTCTCGAGCATCTTCTCCTCGGCCCCGGCTCCTTCGAGGGACTGCGTGGTGTCCATGAACCAGTTCGCATGCTCCTGCCCTCCGACCGTGTAGAGCAGGTAGTTGCCCTTACCCATGCCCTCTCCTCCGATGAGCACGGGCACGATCTCCACCTTCTGCTCCTTGAACATCCTCTGGATGCCTCCCATGAACCATGCCAGGGTGGCCTCCTCGAGGTATATCTTCTCCTGCTCGGGGGACAGTGCGGGAGCGGTCGCCCCCAGACCCTCGATGAACCATGTGCGGGCCCTCGGCTTGCCGTCCCATTCGACCTCCGAGACCCATTCCAAAAATAAGTTGCGTTTGTTCTGCAGAATGCGTTTCTTCAATACCTCGTCCATGACGGTGACCGTCGGGAACGAGCCTGTGAATCCATATTCGCTCAATCTCCTTTGGACGGCGTCATGGTAGAACGGGAACACATCATCGTCCACAGGGACGTAGTTCACGTCTATGTCCACAGGCATCCCGAAGAGGCTCGGGTCCACCATCCCCTGCTCCTCCAGGACATCGTAGAACAGGGCGCTCTCGATCCCGGGGAACAGCGCAGGCATGATATCGTCCAGCTCGAAGAGCGACTTCGGCATCTTGCCTGGGTTCAGCATGATGTTGCCGGACTCGTCGTACTCGTACTCCCCTAGGATGACAGCTTGCGAGTCATCGATGAGGGTCATGACGATCTGCCTGTTCTTCGAATCGTACTTCATGCGCACGATATCCGAGCTGTTGAAGTCGAATGACTTGCCGTCCGGCCTCATGATGACGCCGTTGTCTGTGACGATGCAATACACGCATAATATGTCCCTCACGGAGCCCGATTTCGTTATCTTGAGCCCGAAGCTCTTGAGGGTGACCTTTAATTCGTTCCCATCCATGTGATTACCTCTTGGCGGCCTTGGGGTAGGCCGTCGGTCTTTGAGACCGCGAGCCTACATATCCGCAATCCGAATATTTATGCGCTGTGCCCCGCCCTCTTTCCGAGTTAAGGTGTCTGCTTGAAAGAATGCGGGGTAGCGTATCAAATAGTCCGCCTGCGATGCGATATATGTCCGGCATCTCCTCTCGCCGGACTCATATCGTCTGCACGTTGTACCCCATCTCGGCGATGGCCTCGGCGGCCTCGCTCCTCTCCTTCGGCGAATGGCAGATGACCATGAGCTTGTACGTATCTCCGCCCGTGTACTCTATCTGCGGCTCATCCTGTTCAGTGACATACTCGTCCTCTATCTGCGGCTCCTCCTCGGGTCCGTCGAACATGCTCATGTCCTCGAACGAGAACTTCTGCATATCCCATCCGTTCTCCTCCAGGGCGTCTATCTCCATCTTCTGGATGTCGAAGTCGTACCCGGACAGCTCCCCGGAACGGTTGGCGATGAGCCTGTATGCCGCAGAGGCGTCGCCGGACAGATGCTCGTGCCTCACGCACGGGACCTTCTTCATACCGAGCTCCAAGGCCGCCTGACGGCGTCCGTGCCCCGAGACGATGATCCAGTCCCTGTCGACCTCTATCGGGTCGCAGAATCCGATCTTGGGGTCCTTGATGGCGTTCTTGAGGAACTCAAGCTCCGTGCCGTGTATCTTCGCGTTGCGTTCATAGGGGATGATGCTGTCGATGTCCACCAGAGGCGCTGCTGCAGTGCATTTGATGCCGTCGACCATGATGAATTCTTTCTTGGCCATGATTCTCCTCTCGCCCATCGAATCGCTCGGCGATTATTTAATCCGAACCCCTCTCCGAAATGGTTGCAATTTATTGACCTTTAAAAATTTCGAAACCCCACTTTAAACTATATTTCATCTCAGGACAAGGTCGCAGCTAAACAATATACGTGTACGAGACCCGTATTAAGCTATTACCTTAACTTTTTCTCAAAATCTCCGTATTTTTTTCTCTTGTAGTATTTTCTAAATTTTTGATTTGAAATTATATATAGATTTAGATAGCTATTTATAATTACGTGAAAAATAACACGAAAATATATGAAATTAACACCGTATTGATACGAAATATCAGTATACAACCGAAGGTTATCATGCAAAAAGGAAGAGGTTTGAGGAAGGGGTTTCAGAGGGTGAACTCGCTGTCCATGAGGTCTTCGATAGATGGCATCGCCTTAAGAGTCGTCATAGCTTGCGGATTGGCCCTGAGATAATCTTGGATTGCATACAGCACATCTTCCAATCTGTCTCCGTATTTCTGTCCCGCAGCAGTATCTTTAAGACTCTTTGCTATTTCGCTCAGATCCATCTCATATTCGTTGTCCTTCATTGTTCTGAACAGATTCGTACCGTCTTGCAGATCGGTACCGAATTCCCGTTCGAATCTTCCCGCTTCGAGCGAACCCGGTATAAGAGCATCTGTATTCTGGATGAGCTTTCCGAGCTCATCCGGCTCTTCCTCCTGTGATTCATCGGCATCCGAATCATCAGTCTCCTGAGACACATGCGAGCTGAAGGGCTGTTCACCCTGAGCATCCGGGCTTCTCTCTTCTTCCTCGTCGGGCTCGGGCGATTGCGGAGCCCACGAATTTGGAAATCTCTCCATCAGCTTATACCACATCTCATGTAGATCTCCCCAATTGCCCATAGGGTGCCTGGTGTATGCGGGATGCGTCGGCCTGGTCTTCGAACCGGCAAGGAGGTCTTTGAATATCCTGGCCTGAGGAACATCATTCGAATCTCTTGCTTCGTTGTAGATCTCGGCAAGAGTCTTGTTGCCATCATACTTCTCATTCATGAAATCGTAGATTGGCTGAGAGTTTTTCTTTCCAAGCTTAGTTCCCTTCTTGTTCAGTTGCCTCAGAACATTCGTAGGGAATGCAAGCTGATTGGACACGGGCTTGGAAGCATCTCTGTTCGAACCTGCATTCATGGTATTCCACGCATGAACTTCTCCGCTGGGGATTTCAACGGGCTTGTCCTCCGTCCCTTTAGAGAGCATCTCATACATCTCCAAGGCCATGCTGAGCCTGGACATATTCTTGAAATCCCTCTGTCTGAAGGGAAGGGACATCTGTCTAGCGAGCTGCTGCTCCAATTCCCCGATATGTTCTTCAGGAGTGACACCGTTTTTTTCCGCATCTGCAATCAGGTTACGGGCCTCATTCCATCTGTTTATCCAATTTTCCTGTTTCCTCAGATTGCTCTCATTGGCCGCGCCCTGGGATGCGGTTCCCTCTTCATAGAAGAGAGGTTTGTTCCTTTCGGTCACGAAATCACTGAACTGCTTACGCATCCCGTCATCTATATTGATATAGCCCCTGGGTTTTATCTCCCCTTTTATCCATTTACCGTATACATCTGCAATCCTCTCCGGCGTAAGCACAGTCCTTGCATCATTTTCGTTCAACCTGGATAGAGGTCCGCGTATCGGGTCGCCATCGTCTTGTGTTCCGCCGAAAAGATACTCCTTTATCGATGCAAAAGAACCTTCCGTCTTGGGATATTCTTCGAAAAGCTCTTCCAGAGTCATTGCGCCATCTCCGAATCCGACCTTGGCCTCCAGAACGGAATTGTCATCTTTGAGCAGGTTGTTCTTTGCTTCCTCCAGCTGTCTGGCCTGTTCTGCGGCAATCGCATCTGCTTCTTCCTGTTTTCTCTGACGCAACCCCTTCCAAGAATTATCCCAGATATCTTTAAGAGCAGCATCAACATCATAATCCTTATCGCTGTCGAAAGCATTTGGATTATAGCCATAGCCTTCTCTGTTTTCTTTTAAGAATCTAGCGAGGTCTTCCGGTGTATCTTTATATCCGGTGGTAAGCGTGTTTCCCAGATTCTTAAGATAAGACTTTCTGGCAGAATTTATCTTTGATATCATGCCGCCTCTGCTCTTGGATTCGGCCTGAGACCTGTATGCTTGTGCAGCATCCCTCAATGATGATATCTCTTGGGGGTCGCCGCCCTGTCTTTCCAACTCATCGGCATAGGCGTCGATCTTACGAGCATCTGAATACAGCTCATCGCGTTTCTGCATCAGATAAGCGATTCCTGAATCCTTGTCTTTCTTTACCCTATCAGAATCCACCCCCCATTTGGAGTCCTTCAACTCATTGTATTTATCTAAAAATACCTGAGTCTGAGACTTCTCGCCATCAGCATCCGCACTGTTTGTTTCAGCAGGTGTTTTAGGCGTTTCATTAACCTGGGCCGGCGGATCTGCGGCCGGATTGACCGGACTTTCGATCGTTTTAGGCTCCTCGAGCACATTCTGTTCGCCTTTTGGCAGCTCTGTGGTCTGAATCGGTGCATTCTGAGGCTTTTCAGCCTGAATCGGTGCATTCTGAGGCTTTTTGACTCCGGCAGTACTCTTTTTGACAGGTCTTTCTGCTATTTTTTCGATGTTTTCCAATATCTGGGGGTCATCCAAGGCCATATATTCGTCGAAAATCTCGGAAAGCATCTTGTCATCCTCATCCAGAGGGTATTTTCTGTCGTATCCGCCCTTATGATACGCCTCGATCAGGCTGGAATAGTTCTGAATGGCCCTTTTCTCGGCATTATTCGGCTGGAATCCTGCTTCGGGATTCTGTTTATAACGGCTGAATGCTGTTTTTATGGCATTCAGGGCTTCATTATGCCTCTTTCTCATGACATTCAGGACATATTCGTTGCTGTTCCTCCCCATCCAGGCGATGGTCGCGTTCCTTTTCTGGAAATCATAGCGGTTGGAATCGTAATCCTCCATGAAAACCTCCTGTTCAGGAGTCAATTTCTTGCCCATCCTGCGGTCCTGCTCGAAGGAATTGTACATCTTCTTCTGGATTTCCGGGGGAAGCCCGTTCTGAGGGTCATTTTGGTAGGAGTTCCACCAGACCTCGCGGTCATTCGCCTGTGCCTTCAGGTCCTTCACCTGCTGGCTCTGCTCCTTGGCCTGCTGATTGAACTGCTTCCTGACCATTCTTGCATTGGAGTTGGCCTGTTTGGACATCTTGCCGACCCCTCTGGTCATCGCCTGATAGGCATTCATGAACGCTTGGTCCTCCATGGAACGCTTCTCCTTCGGTTTGGCAAGGATGCGGGTCATGATCGGGTCCATATCCTCTCTCATGCGCTTGCTTATCATCTCCAGCTGTCCATCATCGATGTTGCTGACATCGCCATCCGGGCCCACCGCGTCCTTTATCGCCTGATCGAATCTGGTAGTGAGATACTTCTCCGCCGCCGCGGCCCTGTCCCTGTCCCTGTACCAGCCTGCGCCCTTTACCGTAAGCTGGTCCTTGAGCTTCTCAGGGCTCACGCCAGGCTTGACGCCCAGAGACCTCTGCGCGGTCTTGTCGACGAAGCTGTTCATCGCGGCCAGGCCTGTCATGGTGGATGTCACGGCCTGGGATGCTATGCTCATGGGCTTGCCCGACAGCGCCGTTCCCGCCAGAGCGGTCAACGCACCGTACTGTTTGTTCAGCATCTCTCCTGCGTTCGCCAAAGCGTCCATGCCCGCGACGCCTATGTCGCCGAGCATCTTCTTGGTATAGTCCCATTCCTCATCGGTGATGTCGTTGAGATAATTCTCATAGCCTTCTTCCGCAGACTCAGGCTTCAAGCCCCCTTCTTCGCTGGGCTGCTGCTCCTCCTGAGGCTGTTCTGTCGGTTGGTTCTCTGGCTGCTGTTCAACGGTCTTGTTCGTCCCGTCCTCCGGAGCAGGCTGTTCCTCCTGGGGGTTCTGATCTATAGGTGTTTCAACAATAGCTTTTTTCTTGTCAGAGGCTGTTTTTTCAGCAGCAATCCTCTGTTGCTGTTTAGCTTCCTTCTTCTGTTGTTTAGCATATTGTTTGTTCGCCTTATCCATCTGTTCTCTATTCATTCCCAGAGAGTTGGGCTCAGATGTCGTATCTTTATTCGTGATAGGCTTGATAACATTATTCGAGGTCGACTGGAACTTTGAAGATATCTTTGAAGCAGCGTCTTTATTGGCTAAGGAAGTGTTATTCTCATTGGCCTTTTTCTGAGCCTCTAGGCCTGGCGCGGACATGCCCGGAACATGATGCTGCGTAAAGCCTGCTTTCTCATTTTTCTTGGCTGCATCCTGGGCCATCTTGTCCTGCGGGTCCTCGGGATCCCCATCGAATGTCGTGGCCTTCTCGAAACGGTCGGCCTGTTCAACGTCTGTCATGACCCGATGATATATTTAATGCAATAAAAGACCGATGGCCGGAGTCGAACCGGCGCGTTGCGTTGGCTAGGACCTCCCCTCTGCCGCTGAGTTACATCGGTCGTCCCGCAGGGCCTAGCATGCTCCTGCGGGGGTGGCACGGCTTCCTGCCTGCCGTGCCCTAGGCCCCGATCTCACCGCATACCGGGATACGGCGCACCCATATTTACCGTCCGGGTGCGCATCGGACGCTCAAGCCGGGAAGGCAGTGAGAATGATGGTAGCGAAGGAAGGGATTGAACCTTCGACCTCCGACTTATGAGGCCGGCGGGCACTCCTTGCTGCCCCACTTCGCTATTAAGGGCCCTGCCTGCACACGCTTGGGATCGCCTTACGGCCATCGGCATGCAGGTCTTATGGGCGGGCAGGGGCCTGTACTCTCACCCGCGTAGCGCATGGTCGCAGACCCTGCCCCAACTCCGTGTCCCAGGGATCCGGGGTCGCCCCCCGACGGGCGGCGGAGCCCCGAATATGGATCTTGGAGATTGTGCTGCTGTGCGGGACCCTCGCACGGCGATTGCTTTTGTCCATCGGTCCACGTGTAACCGTCCTGTCTTTCCCAATGGTGATCAGCCCTATGGTCGGACGGCTCCGGCGGCGCACCGCGTATCAGCATGCATCGTCTCGCGTATTACTTGCCGCAATCCAAGTATATGAGTGAGGGTATATAATCTTTAAGAAAGGTGCCGGTCTGGGTGAGTGCCGTCGTACAAGTCCGACCGGCGGGACTTGGACTAGAAGAGAATCCGAGGACCCTACATGCCTATGATCGATCCTCGGAACACGCAGATGCCCGAACGAAAGGCGTTTCACCCATCGTTCAGGAGGTATTTAAACTTCAGCTGAGCGGGACGTAGCTGATGCCGCGATGCATCCTGGGAGTCTCATCCAGTATCTGATTGACCATCTGGATGAACTCGGGCTCGTTGTCGCCCCTGACGGATCTGAACAGGTCCCATGCCTGACCGTAGGCGTCCCCGTCCACCTCATAGAGGAAATAGAGGTATCTGCCTCCGGCGTTGTATCTGCTCATGGTCATCAGCTGACCGGGTTTCTTCGGCTGCGTGAGGAGGTCCCTTATCCTCGCCATGACGCTGTCCTCGGAGGAAGAGACGGTCTTCTCTGTGGTCGGATAGATCTCCTCCCCGACCATGACGGTCTCGGTCCTCGGCATCTCCGCCTGGGTGTCGCTCGCGATCTGCACGGCCATTTCCGTATCGGGTCCCTGCGTCTGCGCAGGCGTCTCATTCTTCTTGGTCTTGCTTGACATATGCTCACCTGTAGAATATGCTCGAACTTATACCTTTCATCAGAAGCCTGTCCAAATATCTGAGGATGACGTCGTACCCGACGGCGTCCGCGGGCAGCCCCGATGCGTCGAACAGTTCCGCGAGCTTCTCCACCTTCTCGTCGACCTGCCTCTCCGTGAACACGCTGTCGAGATAGACCTTGTTGATGCACTTGGACATCACCGCGCCCGTATCCCCGACGTGGTCCTTCGGCAGGACGAGCATCATGGTGACGTCGTCCTCGAACAGCTCGGCCTCCTTGTCGTAGCGGCAGACGAACCTGCACAGGATCTTCACCATCCTGAGCCTCTGGACGTTGCCGTCCTTCAGCCTGTCCCCCTTGGAGAACACCAGCATGGCCTCCTCTCTCCTCTTCGCCGCCATGTCATTCACCGACCATTGAGACGAGCTTGCGCTTGGCGAGCTTCCAACCTTCATCACCGAGTCTCTCGTATGAGACTGTATAGCAACTGTACCCGGCGTCCGCGAGAATTGTATTATCTGCGAGGAGCTCGGCGAACAGCTTATCAGCATCGCTCTGGGCCTCGAAGAGCTCGAAGACGAGCCACTCACCCGGATTTGTGGACGGCGCCGCCGTGATGCGAAAGGCATTCATCAGCACCCCTCCTCTATCGCCTTGTCGGCGATCCCGGGCAGGACCAGCAGCGCGAAGTCCGCGTCCGTGACCAGCCTCTCCATCATCAGTCCCGCCTCGTAGGCGTCCACCATCCCGCAGAGGTCCCTCACGGCCTCCGCATAGACGCGCAGCGCGTCCATCGCGACGCCCGTCTGCCTCTCTATCTCGTCGTAATCATTCATGTCTCTCACCTATCGTGATCTCTCCTTCCGCCTTCGCCTCGGTGAAGCTGTCCAGCCTCATCGTCCCCTTGGGCACGCTCGGCATGGGCAGGGTCGTCACGCTGCCGTCCGCGTTGACCAGCGTTATGCACTGGCCCCCTTTCAGCCAGTCCTTCACCAGCTCCTTGTAGGCCTTGCTGCACTCGGGGCACAGGTGCACATACATGCACTGCTCATTGTGCATGGAGTTCTCGCGCACCGCGCTCCAGCCCTCCAGCCCCTCTATCTCGCTCGCATCCGCCGTCTTCATGCATTTGTCGCATCTTATCAATCTCATATCAATCCGTCTCCTATGTCGAATCTCTCTATCAGGTCGGAGCCGTCTATGGCCCCGATCTCTCCCCAGCGCTGCTCGCCGTCTCCGGCCGGCAGCGAGGTCAGGAACTCGCCGAGAGCGGGCACGCATGCCCTGCAGAGCTCCCCCACGCCCCTGTCCTCCAGGGACACCTTGAAAAGTTTGTCCGTCAGGCGCCTGCACCTGGGGCACATGACCCTGGTCACGGCGACCACGACCCCTCTCCGTCGAAGGAGGTCTGCCTGGCGTCGACGGGCTCGAAGCAGTCGTGGTAGGAACGGGCGAACGTCGTGTTGATCCTCCCCTGCCTCTTGGCGCACTCCGCCATGGACGGATCGTCGCCCCACGAGAAGTGCCTGCACTTCGGGCATCTGCCTATGACCTGCCGCGGCTGGTTCATGTCCTGTCCTCCAGCCCCGGGATCGTCCCTGCGTCCGTCCTCTCCTGTCCGGCCTTCCTCGGCTTGCTCTTCCTCGGCCTCGCCCTCTCCCCGGTGTAGTTTATGCTCCTCCTCCTGTTGTAGTAGGGGGACTTGCACACGGGGCACGCCGTCGCGAACCTCAGGGGGTCGTTCGGCCACCAGTACGACTCGCAGCGTATGCACTTGCGCCTGATGGTCAGCTCGCCGCATCTCGGGCATCTCCCGTCGTATCCGTCGAGGGGGATGTCGATGAAGTCGCCGCAGCTGTCGCACCAGGTGACCAGCCTCCCCCGCTTGAGGTACTTCTTCCTGTCGCTTATCTCCATGCCGGTCATGCCCC
>Ga0310690_10005185_pt1 | contig 17853 bp, 14 predicted proteins | sample AusTroGonzalo_MG_2_FD_207661 | JGI IMG/M metagenome (GOLD analysis project Ga0310690, IMG submission 207661) | Bovine rumen microbial communities from tropical cattle in Woodstock, Queensland, Australia - Gonzalo_04 (v2) (version 2) | ecosystem: Host-associated > Mammals > Digestive system >...
TGCCACTCGGCTTCGCCATCGCTTTCTTCTATCGCGGATGGCTGCAGTGGGTGGGCATCCTGATGGTGGGCTACATGGTAACCATGATCATCCTTCCCATCATGCTCTACCCCTTCCTGCCGACTCTACTCGTCGACATCATTGCCATCGCCGGCCAAATAGCCCTCGGATGGTCTATGCGTCGGGTACTCATTTAGCACGCACCACTTCTGTCTGGGTGTGCTGACGGTATTGTGCCGGTGTGACTCCGATATGTTTTTTGAATTCGGTCTGGAAGGTGGTGCGGGAAACAAAACCGGCTTCCTTGCTCACGGCTTCCATCGACCAATTCGGGTTCTCCTTAATCAGTTCACTGGCGTAAAGGACGCGCTTCTCCGTCAGATAATCGTAAAGACGGTCGTATTTCTTACTGTCTTTCAGCAGCTGTTTGATCCTCTTCTGAGTCAGGCCCAACTTCTGAGCCATCGCCTTCAAGTCCAATTCCGGGTCGCAGAACATACGACTCTCCATCACCTGCAACTCAATCCATGCCCGGAGTTCGTCGTCGGTCATATCCTTCGTGTCCTTGATGTTCTCACGCAGCGATTCTGTCTCCACCTGAAGCTTTAGCACATGGTCTTTTGTCCTCAGTTGCTCCTTGAGTTCGTTAAGGGCCTTCTGATGTCCTTCCGATTCCTCTTTTAGATTCTCGACGACATTCGCTAAATAATCATTGTCTTTCAACACGCGGCTGGTCTTTCTGTATGTGATAAAGATACTGATAGCAACTGCTACCAGAAACGCGAAAAACACCGCTGTTATCACTATGGCATTTCCTGTCATGTGTCCCTAAACCTTAATTTTAGGTGCAAAATTAAGTTTTTTCATCGAGATTCTGAACTTTTTACAAAGAAACCTCGCCAAATAGTTGTCCTCAAAAACATCAATTGTCCCCAAACTTTAATTATATTGCCGTTTGTAATCAGACAAGCATCAAATGATGAAACTGATGGTTCTTTGCTCGTTTATTCTCCCACCTAAAGGTAGGAGTGTGGCGTTCTCTGCAAGCAGAGTGTGGCGTTGCAATGCAATCTTTCGCTCGAAAGAACAAAGAAAAATGAATTTTCCTTTGGTTCTTTGCTCGCTTATTCGTAACTTTTTCGCAAGGCGAAGAAGTTACTTTCGCTCGGAAATGAAAATAAATGGTGATTTATTTTGCATTTCGCTCGCTTATTCGTAACTTTGCCAAGAAATTCTAAGAACTAAAACGATGGTAATGATTAATCTGTGGATGTTGACCTGTGGTCGGGCGACAAGTACATGGATTGGCATGTGGGTGAGGAGATGGCTGCCTACCTCAAAGGTCACGGATGTACCGTTGTATCCGAATTTGGCAACTGGGGCAACCACATTGAATATGGAATTTTCCTGCACATCGTTAGGACCATTGTCCTGATGGAGGACTATATGCCCGGCACCGAGGAACTCAAGCAGCAAGTGCTGCGGGACATTGTCGACAAGGCTACCGAATACCTCAAGGAAAAAATACGTGATTACACGGGTATCTCACGATAATCTGCAAATTCAGGGGAATGACGATTACAGTCGTTCCCCGTTTTCTTCGAGCTTTTTGAGGTATTTCTTGCTGTCGCTGTTGCGTTTCAGGACCTTGTAAAGATAGGTGGGCATGAAACGGAACAGGAAGTAAAGATAGGCTTTCGGCCAGGTATAACCGAAGACGGTTTCGTAGACGTTGACGTTGTATTTGACGAGTGAGAACTTGTTGCTCGATACGGAATTCTCGTGCTCACGGTAGTAGGCGAGGGGTTCGGTGAGACAGAAACAAATCTGGCACTCTTTGAGGATGTTCAGGAACAGCGCCCAGTCCTGACGCTTGCGGATGGCAGGCATGTAGAACTTATGACCCAGTCGCTGGATGTCGTAGACGGCCGTGAGACAGCCAAGCTTGTTGTCGCGCTTCATCATGCCCAGTGTCAGGTGCTTGGGCGAGATGTTGATGCCGATGATCTTGTTGTTGTCGTCGCAAATGAGGTACGACGAACTGCACAGGGCACAGTCCTTGCGGGTCATGTGGGCAATCTGTTTCTCCAGCTTCTCGGGGAACCAGCGGTCGTCGCAGTCGCAGAAGGCGATGTAGCGGCCCCTGGCACGTTCGATGGAGCGATTGCGGGCAATGGCGGGGCCACAATTCGTCGTCAGATACTTCACCTTGACGCGCTTGTCGCGTTCGGAGTAGTCCTTGAGGATGTCGATGGTATTGTCGGTAGAGCCGTCGTCGGTAATGAGCAGTTCCAGGTTGGTATAGGTCTGGTTAAGCACACTCTCAATGCTGTCGACAAGGAACTTGCCGGCATTGTAAGTAGGCATGATGACCGATACTAAATCCTGTTTCATACGTCGTTTTTACCCTTTTGAGGGTGCAAAGGTACGAAATAATTCACAATTAACAATGCATATTCATATTTATTTCGTATCTTTGCCTGCGAAATGACAGAATTTATTCTTTTTTCCTTGATAGGATGGCTGCTGGGAGCTCTGATTCATTGGAACGAACTCCGTTTGCTGAGCGGGCACTATCATTATAAGATCGGTCGGTGGCAGTGGGTGACGTATGTGTCATCCTTGCTGTCGTTGATGATGGTGACGTATGATGTCGTGCATGTTGGTGTCTTGCTGTGTGTCGTTTCAAGCCTGTTAATGGTTTTCTGTTATGCAGTAGTTGAATGGGTGTTGTCTAAGTGGTCGCCTCTATCTATGGCAGTAAGTGTCGGTGTTCGCTTAATTGTTTTGTTGGCTGGTGCTTACGTTCTTCGTCTGACTGGTTACGAGCTGATTACTCCTTTTGTGTTGGCTGGCTTATGGTTCCGCAATTCCCCATTCGGTGTGGTTCATGGTTTTAAGATGTTAGGTGCTCAACACATAGCAACTGTACAATACCAAGACAGACAAACGGCTACCGTCAATGTTACAGAACATGGTATAATGCCTAATACGGGAAAGGATGTGCTTGAGCAGGTTCAGGCATTAATTGACAAGGTAGGCCGACAGGGTGGGGGCTGTGTATTCTTCCCTAAAGGACGCTATCTGTTCAATATGTCAGGAAAGGGGCAGTTTCTTCAGATAAACTATTCCCACGTTACCCTTGAAGGCGAGTGTGATGCTGATGGCCATCTGCTGACTGAACTGGTGAATGGTGGGCCGACGACTTGTGGCGAACGTAATCCGTGGCTATCACCGTTCTTCATTACAACGGGTGAAGCGTTGCAGCCCAGCAACATGTTTTGGGGCTTGCAGTTTCGAGAGCCAAGCGGTATGCGTACGGAAAGCAGTTCGCTGTCCGACCCAGGGAGCGACGGAACGATTCTTAACCCGCCCTTGGCCACCAAGGTCACCAGCGATGCCCTGGCAGGGACCTCTATACTTTCCGTCGAGGATAGTAGCACGATTGGTAAGTATATCTTGCTTGGTATGTATAATACCACTACCGACGGCAATCTCATTAAAGAACTGTTAGGTGTTGACGAGTTGCGTCCTGAGTGGACGACAGCCCGACGGGCAGGAGCGGAGAAAGCCCCGTCATTCCAGTGGCTGGTGGAGGTCAAGCAGGTTATTGACAAGCATACGATAGCGTTATGTCGTCCGCTATTGCGTGACTGTCTGATGAAATATGAGCCAGCCGTCTATCATGTCGACATGCTGGATGATATCCACATCCGTCGTCTTCGCATGAGTAGCCTATGGAATGGATTGTTCCGCCATCATGGTTTTCCGCTTTACTATAGTGTAGCTCAGGCACAGGAGATGGACTATGGTTGGAATGCCATCAATATGAAACGCGTGGCTCATGCTACGGTTGAGGATGTGGAGATTAAAGACTTTACGAATCCGCTTTACGTACAGGATAGTTGTGAGGTGACTGTAGACCACATGACAGTGAGGGGCTACGATGGGCATCAGGGTATTAAGGTGTATTGCCATACTTGCGACTGTCTGTTCCAGCATATAGACTTTTATTGTCACTATGCCGACATGATGGGAGGCGAGGGTAATGCCTATGCCAATCTGTTTAGGGATATCCACTATCATCATCCTGCGTTAAAACCCGTTGACTTCGACTTCCACGGCTTCTCGGAAGGGCCGATGAGTCCACCTGCATACAATGTGTTTGAACGTGTGCATGGCTTCCGTTACATCAAAGGAGCAGGGGCAGTTTTCATGCAGCCTGCTTGTGGCGTTGGGAACGTATGGCGTGATGTGACGTTTGAGGGCGGAAGAAAGGGTGATGAGTCACAGTTCTATGCCCTGTCATATAGGGTTAAGTCGGGTATGGAGAAATATGTGACGGCTATTGGCTATACCTTGGTGATGATGATGAAGCGCAAGAACCATTTCGTATCTTTTGCGAAATCTGTTTTTAAGGAAAAATTGGCTGATATTGACCGTATGAGTCTTCCACGGAAAGAGCACAGCATGTTCTTCCCCGGTTGTCGCATTGAGTCGACAAATACCACTGCGACTTATTGATTAAGGCTTTCATACAGCCGTTGCGTCTGTTGGCCGATGTCCTGCCAATTGTAGAAGGCGCAGACCTTTTCCCATGCTTGATGGTTGTTGCGGATAGCATCAATCTCTTCCTTGTGACCAAGCAGATAAATCAGTGCGTTTCTGAGTTCGCATTCTTCAGCATGTTGTATCTTCCAGCCAATGGGGGCAACGCTCAGCGGCTCTGCCAGTGAGCCGACATCTGTCAATAACAGCGGGACATGTTCTGTGAGTACAGTCAGCATGGCACCACTTTGCGATATTTCCCGGTAAGGCAAAAGATAGACACTGGTGTGACGAAGCAAGTACACGAATTCTTCGTCCGGCATTCGACGGTTGTCGTAAATGACATTGTCTATACCTTCCAGCATAGAGAGATCCATATCTGCTGCATTTTTCTTGCCGATGACGACCAGCATGGCGTTCGTGTTGTTACGAAGCTCAGGTGTTTCAGTCCATACGCGAGCCAGCAGGTCGGTCCCTTTATAGAAGTTCTGGTATCCTAAGGCTGAGAATACCGTTTTTCCGTGCAGTGCGGCATACTGCCTGTCCAGTGTTTCCATACTGGCATTGTATTGTTCTTCGCTCATGTCAAATGGCAGGATACCGTGACGGATGACCTCAATCTTATCGCCGTCGACATGGAAGGTTCTGATGATTTCGTCTTTTGTGGTCTGAGAATGGACGATGATGCGGTCGAAGGCGTGATATGCCTTGCAGAAAACATCGGTGTTCTTGCTCTCGTTACCCTGATGCGGCAGGATGTTATGAGCAGTAAATACCACCTTCTGCTTGAACAAGCGTTGCAGCAGACGCACCATCAGATAATCGAAGCGTGGGATGCGGAACCACTGGATGTGTATGACAGATGAACGCCACCAAAGTAGCCTTAGAGAAAGTATCAGACAGGTGAGCATGTAGCTGAGGGCTTTTATGGGCCTGTGGCGATACTTCGTATAACTGAACATACGATGCTGTCGGACGTTCGATGGTAATTGCTTGTAATTGTATAGTTTGGAGCAGACATAGTGTATGTCACCGTCGATATGTGACAGCAGACTGTAATCGTAGATAGCAAGGTTCTGATACGACTGCGGATCAATATATACGATGGACTTCTGCATTGGCTCAAAGAATAGTTTGCTTCAAAGCATCGAGGAAACCGTGGCCATAGCGTGTATCAGGCTCCACGTAGTTCCCCTCGGCCCATTCGTTCCACGACCTGAGAAATAGTACCTTGTGCTCATCAGTTTTATTACTGATGAGTTCAAGGGCTTGTTCAATGTGTTTTCGGAAGTTCTCCGGGGTAGCATTGACGTAGATGCCGTCTTTGGCGCCAGACCTTGCACTACGATCCCATTGTGGCATGAGGGTAGGGAAGATATTTTCCCAGCTGTCTTCCTGAGCGTAGTAGTGGGGCATGACTTTAGCGTAGTTATAACGTAATGCCGGCAACCAGGAACAGTATTTCTGGAGTGTTGTCAACGTCAGACGCATATATTTTCCTTGATATTTCATCTCTGCCAACGGACGCCCATCGGGATTCAGGGCATCAAAACCTAATTGCAGTAGACTGTTGTATACATCTGCACTCGATTTCAGGTTGGGGAGCACGCGCTTAATGGTTCCATCGGCCAGGCGTTGTTTGGTGGTAGTGGGCTTACATAGTCCTACGAAAAAGATATCACCGATTCCATTTTGTGCAGCCAGTTGCCTCCAAACTTCGATAAAATGCGACACGTCTGGGAAGTTATAGGGGTCGTAGATGCCAAACAGCGGTTTCCCGTCGACCGTGATATAGCGGTGGTCGCGGAAAGCAGGCAGGCAGTAATTGAAATGCTCAATATAGTCCTTTTCACCAGGATACTCCTGCTTAGCAATCATCTTGCTTCCACCTTTTGATTGCCAGGTGCTTGTCGTCCAGTCGTGATTGGCCCAAGTAAAGCAGAAAGGAAAGTCGGGCTTACCGCTTTGCAGGACTTCCTCGAAGGGGCGTTGCAGCAGCATTTTCCCGTTTCCAAACCAGTAATGCCAGTAACTGAACCCCTCAATGCCTGCCTCACGTGCCAATTGTGCCTGCTGTTCGCGCACTTCGGGCAGTCTTAGATCGTAAAAACCTAAGTCGGCAGGAATACGTGGCTGGTAATGCCCCCTAAACAAAGGCTTGGCCTTAGCGACATTGGTCCATTCTGTAAATCCTGGTCCCCAAGCCGCATCGTTTTCTGGAATCGGGTGAAATTGTGGGAGGTAATATGCTATAACTCTTGCTTTCATGTATCTAAATAAATTACTGTTTCATGATGTCGTCAATAAGCTTCTTGATGTCATCCTCTTGCCGTTGTGAGATCTCTGCAAGGCGTCGTTTCATTTGTTCCTTACGGCAGTTACGGTCAGAAAGTACCATCATAATTGCTCGATATAAGTCTGCAGGGTAGAACGGAGAGAAATAAACAGCAGCGTCACCAAGTATTTCAGGAATGCTGGTAACATGAGAAACAATGACAGGGGTACCATATCGCATGGCTTCGATAGGCGGATAGCCAAAACCCTCAAAGAAGGAGGGGAATATCAAAGCTTGTGCCTGTTGATAGGCATGTTCCAAGTCAGAGTCGGTGAGAAAAGGAATGTCTATATGTTGTGGATGTATAGTATGACCATATTTCAGAGTCAAGAGATGTAAATCGGGATAATCCATCAGTAACCGCTTAAAAACATGGGTTGTAAGCTTAGGATTCTTATAGCGCCTGTTGGCAGCCAACAACAGTAGGTAAGGCTTTCCCGACGAGACAAGTTGTTGCAGCTCAGGATTGCTGATGGTATCGTTGGGAGTGGAGTGTTTAAGTGGTGCGTAGCAGACTTTGATTTCCTTCTGGATTTGAGGGAAGTAGTATTTTAAGGCATTGCGGGTATAGTCGGAAACAGTATAGGCCTGTGTCGTTGGTGCCGTGTATAACGGCATAATGTGGTCGTACAGAGAACGGTTCATTTTCTCCCATCTACCGATAAACAGGTTGGCACATCGCTTGGCCCATCTCCATGCAGGCTCTGCGACCTTATCGTGGAGAACGAGGTCAACGCGAGTGTCCGTGCGTTCTACATCAAAGATGTCATGAATGAACATGATGGTTTTACAGGTAATTCCAGACAAATCGTAGGAGGCATAGAAATGTCCCATTGCTATGAAGAAGACACCAATCTTCTCGCGTTGGATGAGCGAGGCGATGGAATCGCTGGAAATATCCAAAAGGATGATGTTGTGCTGAGAGGCATATTGCCTGTAATTGTACTGTTTGCCGATAGGCAGGGTTGAATCGTATGCTCCATAGATATGTATGTCCTTACCAGAGGATTCTGAAAGTAGTCTGTCGTAGACCGCCTTGGCAAAACTCGCAGCTCCTCCAATGCCGCCTCTATATTGAAATGGTATCAAATCTATGAGAATGTTCATATTATACAAGGAATAATAGTTCATTTACGGTTAAAAAAATATTTTGCCGCTATGCTTTTTAAACAAACTTTGATGATTTCGTACTTCGAAATGAAGACCTTTTGTGAATGAAACAACCAATAAGTTATTTCACGAAGTGGCCTGTTTGTTACATCTAAAAAGACTAAGTCTTTGATGTGTTTTGTAAAGAAGGGTACGAACGTGTCAGGGAGAAGACTTCCAAATTGGTGTTTGTACCATCTGAATGCCTGGTCGCAAGCGGTGAACGTTAATCTCAGATTCTGTGAACGTGAGATGGTATTACCATGACTTCTGTACTCAAACATGATGATTTGACTATTGGCAATACCTTTCTCTTTAGCTGCAAGATTGGCTGTTGCCCAATCACTACAGTATGCTAATGGGAACTTGACGTAACCTTTGTTGTTGTTCAGCCACCGACGGGAAAACAAGAAATCACCAATGAATTGTTTGCGATTATCTTTCCATTGACCATCAAGCATCTCTTGGCAGGTCTCATAAGAAGGCCGTTCATTTTGTATTTCAACAAGATTCCCTGCTTCATCAATGATTCTCGTCCATGCATGGTAGACGTTGAGGTCTGGATATTTCTCGATAAGTTTTGTGTATTCCTCCAGACAGCAGGGTAGTAGGCGGTCGTCGTCGCCCATACAAATCACATAATCGCCTGTGCAATAGTTGAGACAGACGTTCCAGTTGTCTACCACGTTGACAACCCCGCAATTTTTCTCGTTGCGGTAATAGCTGATGCGCTTGTCATTGAGAAAAGGTTCAGCAATGGATTTGATATCCTCTGGCGAACAGTCATCCACAATAATCAGTTCCCAGTCAGAATAGGTCTGACTGATAACACTTTCAATGGCCTCTTTGAGGTATTGAGACTTGTATGCAGGTATAGTGACAGAGAACTTCATACCCATATTGCCTGCAAAGGTACGAAAACTATGTCAAATAGCCAAACTATTTCAATTTAAATAGCAGAATGTCACCTGCATCGACGGTGTAATTGGCCTTTATACGCTCTCTATCCAAGGTTTTTGTCAAATGTTGGGGTATGTTGTTACGAGTTCGGATGCGAACTTTTAGCGTCTGTTCGTGGCTCTTGTTGACGATAGCTAGATAGCGGTGACCATCCTTCTCAAACTGGGAAATGATGGCACCTTGCTTGCCCACAATCTTCAGCGAACGGATATTTTCAGGCATCTGTTTCTGACGGGTTGTACCTTCGGGAATGGCTCCCAAATGATGTACCGACAGTACTTTGGCCCCATAGAACAACTTCGAGACCGTCTTCAACTCACGGTTCATCTGTCTCACCAGTTCCCAGGTCTTGGTTTTCTTGCCATCGTGACTGATGGGCGCATCGTGATAGTGGAACCCCTCTCCCTCTTTCGGATTCCAATAGGTGAAATACTGGATGGCCTGAGCGCCGTAGGCCAGATTGGAATAAACCTGCAACCGGAGTGCCCCGAGGGTCGGGATAGGGTAGTAGGTGTCGGGGGTAAAAGGTACATCGTGGGATACAGAAAGCACAAAACCCCAGAATGGCTTTCCTGAGGACAGACTCTCCTGACGCATCATCTCCAGATTATGATACCATGTGGGACGTATGCCGCTGGTCATAATGGGATAGAAGTCGAACGACAATTGCTTGCAGGCTGTTGCCGAGGCAGCCTTTAAGTATTCTGGATAAGTCTTGACTTTCGTTGCTGGCTCTATCCAGCTATCTTGATAGTATGGATAGAGGTTGATATAGAAGATGTGTGTTGAATCAATGGCTTTCAATTGTTTGATCTCCTTCTGTCTCTCAAGTATCTCAGGCACATTTGGCTCGTCTTGCATATAATAACCGAAGAATCCCTTTTCTCGTTTCAGCGTCTGGGCTGCCAGCTTGGGATTACTTACCATCTCAGGGCATTTCCCCAGCACTTTTACACCACATTTATCTGCATAGCGGCAAGCTTTGACTAACATATCCAAGGAGTGATAGATGGATAGACTAACGGAAAAGCCACACTCGCTGAAAGTGCGGAAGTGCTCTTCTGAAGTACGCGAGTCGGGTACTCCTTTGAAAGCAATGATGGGCATCTCCGTGTCGTTGGCGGCACATATACGTCCCCAGCAAACGATCAGCAGAGATAGTATGACGAGTCTTTTCATAAGTGTGACATGTTAATAAAACCAGCAGGAAGAACCGTCGAATTCGTATTGGAGTGACTGTGGACGTGTATTGATTTTCTTTGCGGGAATACCGGCAACAACATCGTAGGGGGCGACATCCTTGGTCACAACGCAACCCGCACAACAGACGGCACCTTCGCCAATCTTGACGCCAGGCAAAATAATGACATTGCTGCCAATCCATACCCTGTCACAGATTACTACCGCCTTATTCTCTTTGTTGTTATAAAGAAACATCGGATCCCGGTAGTCATGCTGTTCTGTATAGATGGACACATTTGACGAGAGATTGACGTTCTTGCCTATTCGAAGATCATTTCGGGCGTCTAAGATAGCATTGTCTCCGATAATACTTCCCTTCCCAATAACCAGTCGGTAGGGAGCCCTGATTTCTGTCTTGTAGTGAACCACCACTTGACGCTCCATGTCTACCCCCAACATTCGGTAAAGTGCGTGACGTAGGGTCAAAGAAGGAATGTGACCGATATGGATGATGATATATCTGGAAGCCCCGTCTTTGGTCATTTTCTCAATCATCAAGCCTGGAACGGCCAGTATTTTCCTCATGGTTCCTTTGTGTTTCCTGAATTGAAACAGCAGGCAAACCCATGGAAACGTTAAAGTAATAAGAATCCACTTGAGATAGAGCAAGATAACTAATATGAATAGGAATGAAAGCATTGTTATGGATTATTGATGATTTGAATGTAATAATTGACGGATGGTGTCCATGAGTAGCATGGCCACTTTATTCTTGAGGATAAAGACCTCAGTAAGGAAGGCGTAAATGACAATGACGAATGCCAAGAGTGCAAGCATGAAATAATTGCTGCCGACCGCTCGGAAGATGAAGATGGCTATCAGCAAAAGAGGAATATATGCCAGACTGTAGACTGCCATTCTTTTGATGGGCATCAGATAGTCGTATTTCCGATAAATATCAAACGCTGAGAGTGCCATAATCACACATTCGGCAATTACCCAGACAATGGCTGAGCCCGGTGCTCCCATGCTGGCTGTGATGAGGATGTTGAAGATGAGTGCAACGAAAGCGCCGATAAAGGAGTTGCGCAACACCGTGTTCTCCTGATGCATGGTTAGGAGAATTTGAATGACAAGTATTTGCTCAACGCCAATGATGAGTACTAATGGGGAAATGATTCTCAAGGGCAGATACGACCCCTCGAAGCCATCGCCTACGAACAGATGGAGCAAATCAGGTCCTGCAATCAGCAAGAATACGATTGTTGGAAATGAGAAAAGGTAGATGGCCTCGAAGGCTGCGTTGATTTTATTCCAGAACTCCTCCCTGTTTCCTTCTGCTAATAGGTTGGAGACGCGTGGGTATAGGATATTGGCAAACGAAAGCAGTACAGCCATGATGATGTGGTGCAACTTGGTCGCGGTGGTAAAGTAGCCAACTTCGTCAGTATTTGTTACAAAGCCCAGCCAGACAGGATTCAAATATGTATAAACGTTGGTGAATAGAATATAGACACCCATGATGAGAAAGGCCTTGTAATAGGGCTTGAGGTTGACTAAGCTGAAGGTGTACTTTACAAAATTCCTGCTATATACGATATTGATGAGCGAATTGACTATGACGACGGCAACACACAAAAAAAAGTAGAGCTTGTAGTCGGATGGCTCCTTGATAAAAAGGAAGATGGATATCACATATAGGCATTTGACGAGGATAGAGCGCTTGGTGATATATTTGAAATCCTCCATTCCCATAAAAAACCATTCTATGAGGAAAAGGTTGAAGACCAGTTTAATGATTCCTACATATAAGAGATCGCGGAAGGGAGTCAGCCTCGGGACAGTGTACATGGCAATCCATAGGGCCACGATGGCTATCAGCGTGGCGATAATGGTAAGGGTCAGAAGTGACATGAAAGTTGCAGACAACTGTTTCTTGTCGCTTCGAACGGAGGCAATTTCACGAACGCCGACCGTCGTGATACCCATCATCGACACAAACACGAAATAGTTGACCAGATTGTCGACAAAGTTGACGATGCCGATATTCGACAGTCCTAATGTCCTCGATACGTACGGGTAAACTATCAGTGGAAACAGATAGGTGGATACTGTCAGGATGCTGCTATAAATGAAGTTTTTCTTAAGACTCATAGTGGCCTCCTTTTTTACATATATAACAACGCCAGTCCATAGGCAAGCACGCTGGTGACAAACCTGACAGTGGATATCGCATTATTGACAATCTTGCCCACAATATATGGTGTAAAGGCATATACAGAGGCTGTCCACAGCAGGATGGATGCCACAGAGAAATAGTCGTTCATGCGATTGCCAACCACCTGGCTCAAGGCGTTGGCAAAGAAGAGGAAACCAAACCCCACTCCCTGCAGTTTGATGGCAACGGATGTATATTTGAAGTGCTTGACCAAATAGTCGTGATAGTAGATACAGCAATAGTACAACACAATCCTCATCCAGATGAGAATGTTAACCTCAAACTTAAAGCCTGCCAGCTCGTCTTCGATGCCTTTCTCCCTCATCGTGCGGTATTTCATCAGTTTCAGTCCACCCCATTCGTCAGGAAGGAACATCAGAATGTCGAAATGGGTAAAATAAACGACCATACCTATTGGTACTATGGCGCAAAGCGCATATCTTTGCCATTTTGGGAAACCATTGCCCAGAAAGAAGATAATCAGACCAGCGGCAGCAGAGTAATGGAAGAAGGTTCCTAATAATATAAATAATAAGGTATAGAGCTTCTTCTGATTCACATAGAAGTAGATGGCCCACAGAAACAGTCCTGATGCGACGGCACAGCGAATCTGTACCATGTCGTGAATCATATAGTAGTAGGAAATATATAGTGTAAGTGTCAGAAACGGCATCTTAGAGAGTTTCCATAGAGCCGACAGTTGGATGGGTATCGCAATAATGGCATAGGTGAAGAATAGGGCGTTGATGTCTAAGGATAGTGAGTGGAGTAGTGACGAGATGATTTCGAAGGAGGGTTCTCTTAATAATGCCATCAAGTCGTCACCTTTGGCATAGTACATTTCTTCATACGAAAGGGTATCGGGCGTTGAACCTACCTCACGTAGGCCTGCTATCATGATCATCACAAAGCCAAGAATGGCATAGATAATCTTTTTGTCCCTATCGCTTAATCGGTCTTCAACAAAGGATAGAGACAAGCATGTAATGAATAACAAGACGAGTGAGATGACCATTTATTCCGATGCTTCTTTCTTCATCAGTATTTTTCCTGACACTATGAAGAATGCCAGTATCGCCATGAAAATAGAGATGAGCATCCGCTTAGGACCTGCTGGTTTGTGAGGCACTGAGGCACTCTCAATGACGGTAAAGGCCGGGGTGGCTTCCTGTAGCTTTGCCTGAGAAGCCTGCATCTGGGCACTAATGGCGGTGTAGATGTTATATTTGGCCTGCATATCGTTCTCCAGACTTTCCACTTTCGACTGATAGGTAGCAAGCACGGTATTAGTGTGGGCATCGGCACTGGCGGCATATTTTGCAAGAGCCTCTTCATAGTCGGCCTTACTCTCCTCAGTCAGTTTCTTGTAGTATTCGTAATCTACGCGAGCTTTGTTGGTTCGGTATTTCACGATAAACTCCTGAAGCTTGCGGCTTGTTGCCTCGGCCATCGTCGCACTGACCAACGGATCCTGATCCTTGACGATAATGGAGAAGATATCGGTTTTCTTGTCGTAATTACAGGTGATGTTTTTTTGAATGAGGTCAAAAATGTCGCTTTGCTTCTTGGTGTGGCTGAAAACAGACAGTTGCCCCTTGCCGTTGTACGTGTCAGGCTTCGATTCAACGAAAAGTTTTTTGATGCCTTCAATGATGCTCATCCAAAAGGGAGCTGCCTGATGGTCGCGGATGTAAGTATAGTAATTACATTTGACGCTACCGTCCTGTGTCATCACGTCGACGGTCATTAGTTCGGCAATGAAATTCTTTGAAGCGACCACTTCAGGGTAAATCTCAGCATAGATGGCATCTGTAGTGTTCAGTTTTCCCAAAGCACCGCCCAAACCGAACGATGAGGCCAGTGACTCCAGCGAACCGGAGATGGAGGCTCCGCTGGTTTCAGGAGCCATGCTCACCGAACTTTTATAATAGCGCGGGAAACATAGCATAAACAAATAGGTGATGACCAGTGTAGCTGGTAACACGCGATAATATTTCTTCCGGTGAGCCCACAGTTTCTTGATGATTGCTGATAAGTCAATGGGCTTGATATCTTTTTTTTCTTCCATCTTACTTCTAACCTCTTATTTCAACAAATTCGCAATCGTTGCAACCATTGTTGCAATAGATGCCGTAGATGAACCGATGGTCATCCATTCGGCAAGACCCAGACCGCGGCCTTTACGTTTCGTCGGTACCACAATCTGGCATCCGGGACGTGGCTTATGCTTGCGGTCAGCCTTAGCCACCAGACCGTTCATGTAGATGATGATGGTCTGGCTCTTCTTCGCCGTTGATGTCGTTCCGCCAGCCAAGTCGATATAGTATTTGGCGTTCTTGCCTTCCTTGAAACGGACGGTGTTCGGATACAGTACCTCACCGTTGATCTTCACTGTACCATCGTAGCGCGGCACGATAATGCGGTCACCCTCACGCAGAATGGGGTCGTCGTCACTGCCAGGATTCTGCAGGGCTTTATCCAACTCGATACCTACGGGGTAGTTGGCATTGGTCATCAGCTTCTTCACGTCGATAGAGTCGTTGCCGGAGTTACGCTGTGCCGTACGCAGCATCACCTCCATCTGGTCACGTTCCTCGGGAGTCATCAGTCGTAACAGCTTAGTACCCTCGGGATAAGCACGTTTCGTTAGTCCGCCAGCCTGCGTAATGACCTCGCTCAGGCGCTGACCCTTGTTCGACAGCGCATAGGTGCCTTCAAACTGCACCTCACCCTCGATGATGACGTTCTGCTGCTCAGTATAGTTGGGCGAGCGGCGCACATACACCTCGTCGAAGGGCTTCAACGTGAAATCGGGCTGACCTTGTATCTCAAAGTTCGGCGTCAGCTTGAAACTGAATGTCTGGGCTATCTGGTCGTCAGCCTCCATCGCATTGGGATTGCTAATGCGACGTGCTACATCGACCTTTACCAACGAGGCAGCCTCTGTCGGACCGCCAGCCTGGATAATCAGGTCTTCAATGGTCTCGTTGTCGGCATACTTATACGTTCCTGGGTAGTGTACCTCACCATTGATCGATACCGTCTTCAGTGCCTCGTTCTCCTCGCGGCTGGCAATGTATATCACGTCCTCGTTTTTCAGGGGAACGTCAGGCGTGGTACCTTCCAAAATACCGAAGATGTCCACACTCAGCACTTCCAGCGTACGGTCTGCCTTCATGCGGTGCATTACGGCATGTTGGCCGATGGCTCCTTCCGTCAGTCCGGCAGCAGCTTCCACCAATGCCTTCACTGTGCTGATGTTGCCGCCCACCTGATACATGCCCGGACGGAATACGGCACCCTTGATTTCCACCATATTCTGATAGCGTACAATGGTCGAGTCTACGCTCACCGAGTCTTCGTCCATCAGCTTGAAACTGTTCATGTCGAACTCTCCTACGCTGAATACTGAATAGCCAGCTCCGGCCTTGCGGTTGATGCGGATAGCCTTTGTATAGGCATCGCCCGTGAATCCGCCGGCATAGCGCAGCAGCGTAGCGGCACTCTCCGTGGTCTTCATCTCGTAGAACATCGGTCGCTTTACCTTTCCTGTGATGTTTACTAGTGCCTCGTATGGACCTACCGTCACCACATCGTTATCCTGCAGACGTACGTCGCCTGTCAGCTTGCCGTTCAAGAGGAAGTCGTACACGTCGACGTTTGACAGCAGTTTGCCGTTGCGGTACACCTTTACGTTACGCAGCGTACCGATTTCGTTCGGACCGCCAGCCATATACAGGGCGTTATACACGGTGGCAAAGGCCGACATCGTATAGGTTCCAGGCACTTTTACCTCACCAATCACGCTGATGGTGATAGTACGGGTCTGACCTACTGTCAATTCTATCCTCGAACCCTGATAGCGGGGACCTAACTCACGCTTCAGCTTCGCTTTCGCCTGGCTTACGCTGAGGCCGCCTAACTGGATGACGCCAAAATCCTCAATGGTAATGGTACCATCAGGCGAGATGGTCTCGGTAATGCTTTGCTGCGAGGCTCCCCAGATGTCAACGTTCACTGCGTCGCCAGGCCCCAGACGATAGTTCTGAGGTGTGGCGAGGTTCATCGAACTCTCAAAGGTCAGGTTCTTGTTGTTAAACACGTCGTGACCGAAGATCTTTCGCTTTTCCTCCTCCTCCTCTTTCATGAATTCGTCGTCGTAGTATTTCAGCGAGTCGGGCATCATGAAGTCCATCGCGTCGTCCATCTCGGTGAATTCCTCATCGTCTTCGTCGTATGTATGCTTCTTGATCTGGTTCTTCTTCTTCGTGTCCTTGATGCGGAACTGCGAAGCCTTTTTCTTGTCTTGGTTCTTCATCTCCTGACGCTTTTCGCCATTGGGTTCACGCATACGTGCTTTCGTATCCTTCGAACCTGCCGTGATGTCGTCAGCCCCTAGTGCACCATTCTTCATCTGCCGCTGGTATTTCTTTTGCAAGCGGCGTATTTGGTCGATGGTCACACCACGCTGCATCAGCTGTGTCACTATCTGCTGGCGCGACACACCCTTCGCGTTCTGTTCTACCACGTAGTCCATTACCTGATTGTCGGTCATACCCGACTGAGCCCAGCTCATCGTGGCACACACCACAATACTGGCTATGAGCGTAACAAGTCGTTTCATAGACGTTAATTAATGCATTAATATACTATATTAACCCACTTTTGGGCGAAATATTGCGCAAAGGTAACACTTTTTTCTCAACGAGCCAAATAAGTGGCTATTTTCTTTGTTTATTTCCTTATTTATTCTTACCTTTGCAGGCGAATTGCAAAAAAACGCTCCTGGGGTTGACTGGATTTGACAGCAGGATGAGATGGTACGTAAGCATGCGGAGTGATGACTGTGGACTCCATAATCACGTCGGTCAAAAAATTAATTGGCAACAATGAGTATGCTCTCGCTGCCTAATCGAAGTATAGTAGATTATTGGCTTTATTCCACTACTAGGTAGAGGAACGAGACGTCGCTCCGAGGATGTTGTTCCGAATCCAACGATCAAGCGGCGCAGGTTAAATCGGAAATAGTCTGTCTGGGCTCCGACATTCAGATGAAATTTTAGGGGATAAGGCTGTAGTTGGTGGCTTGGGTCTTGCTGCAGCACGAAAACGAAGGCCAGGATAAGCATGTAGAAAGCGTATGGTTTCCCTGTTTGGACGAGGGTTCGACTCCCTCCAGCTCCACGAATTTATACAGTATTATGAAAGGAATTAAATTTTTATTATTAGCAGCAGTAGGAATGATGTCCGTGCCGATGACGGCACAGACTGAAAGGCAGCCATGGGGTTTGTTTAACCACTTAGATGTGGGTGTAATGTTAGGAACGCCAGGATTTGGCATTGATTTTAGTATGCCTGTAGGCGACTATGTACGTTTGCGTACGGGATTTAGTTATCTGCCGCGCGTGGAGGTGCCGATGACCTTTGGCATCCAGGTAGGTGATGACCCCAATGATAGCCA
>Ga0310690_10005187_pt1 | contig 17848 bp, 20 predicted proteins | sample AusTroGonzalo_MG_2_FD_207661 | JGI IMG/M metagenome (GOLD analysis project Ga0310690, IMG submission 207661) | Bovine rumen microbial communities from tropical cattle in Woodstock, Queensland, Australia - Gonzalo_04 (v2) (version 2) | ecosystem: Host-associated > Mammals > Digestive system >...
TTGACTACATCAGGCTCGCAAAGGCGAATGTCGGAAGAATAAGAAGAGAAAGAGCAGCAAAAAAATAGGAGTGAAAAATGGATAATTTAAAAGTTTCGCTTTCCCCGCATGAGAAAGGGCGGCTTACGACGAACAAAGTCATGTGGCTGGTCTGCGCGGCGATGCTGCCGGCCCTCGTTTCGGCTCTTTTCAACTTCGGAATAAGAGCTCTGGTCGTTGTCGTTGCGTCGCTTGTTTTCTGCGTCGGACTTGAATATCTGATTCAGAAGTTCGTTCTGAAAACAAAAGTTACTGTCTGCGACGGTTCTGCCGCGGTAACAGGGCTTCTTCTCGCCTTCAACATGCCGAGTTCAATTCCGCTCTGGCAGCTTTTTATCGGCGCTCTGGTTGCGATCGGCATCGCGAAAATGGCTTTCGGCGGTCTTGGCAAAAACCCGTTCAATCCGGCGCTTGTCGGCAGAGCTTTCCTTCTTATCAGTTTCCCTGTTTCGATGACGACCTGGCCGATTCAGGGGAAAACAAGGTTTGTCTGGAATATTATTACTGAGGCGCAGGCTAAAGCACAAGGACTTGATGCGATGACGTCCGCAACTCCGCTTGCGGCGATCAAACAGCACGCGATACAATCTCTTCCGAGCTACTGGGACATGTTCATCGGAACAGTCGGCGGCTCGCTTGGCGAGACAAGCGCCCTTGCGATCCTTCTTGGCGGACTTTTTCTGATGTATAAAAAAATCATTTCGTGGCATATTCCGGTATTTTTCCTCGCGACGATCTTTGTTTTTACCGGGATCGCATGGCTCATTAACGATAAGCAGTTCGTAAATCCGCTTTACCACATTCTGAGCGGCGGCGTAATGCTCGGCGCATTCTTCATGCTCACCGACATGGTAACGAGCCCGATGAATCCCAAAGGTCAGATAATTTTCGCGATCGGTGCAGGCATCATCTGCTCTTGCATCAGACTTTGGGGCGCATATCCCGAAGGCTGCATGTTCTCGATCCTCATCATGAACGCGTTCGTTCCTCTTATCGACAAATACATCAAACCGAAAAGATTCGGTAGCGAGGTCAACTATGGCGGATAAGAAAAAACTCGAAAGTTCGTTCAAAAATATGTTCCTCGTGCTTCTTGCGATCTCGCTCGTAAGTGCGCTGGTAATAGGTTTCACCTACACAAAAACGAAACCGGCGGCTGAAAAAGTCCAGCTCGAAAATTCGAAAAAAGCTTTAAAAGAGGTCCTTCCGGCTTTTGAAAAGTTGGGCGAAAAATACACAGTAAAAGTTAAGGAAATTGAAGGAAAAAAAGGAAAATACGAAGTTGTGGGTAAAGATAGTAAAGAAGGAGATGAACTCGAGCTCACTCCGGCATATAAAGATGAAGAGCTTGTCGGAACGGCGGTAAAAACCATTTCTCACAATGGTTTCGGCGGCGATGTCCAGATCCTTGTCGGCTTTGACGCAGAAGGAAAGATCTACAACACATGGATTCTTCTTCCGATAAAAGAGACTCCCGGCCTTGGCAGCAACATGAAGAACTCGAAATTCAAAGACCAGGTAAACGGCAAAGACCCTGAAAACTTTAAGCTTTCGGTCAAAAAAGACGGCGGCAACGTTGACGCGATAACCGCTGCCACGATATCCTCGAGAGCGTTTTTGGACGCTGTAAACAAAGCCGTTGTGGCCTACAAAGGCGGAAAAATAGGAGGCAAAGATGAGAGTATGGAGTGAATTTATAAAAGGTTTTATTAAAGAAAACCCCACTTTCGTTCTGCTTTTGGGTATGTGCCCGACACTCGGAACGACAACAAGTTCGATAAACGGGCTCAGCATGGGTCTCGCTGCGACAGCCGTCCTTGTTTGTTCCAACTGCGCAATATCACTGCTGAAAAACGTCATTCCCGATAAAGTCAGGATCCCCGGATTCATCGTCGTAATTGCAAGTTTCGTAACTGTTGTCGACCTCGTCATGCAGGCATATCGTCCCGATCTGTACGAAACTTTGGGACTTTTCATCCCGCTTATCGTCGTAAACTGCATAATTCTGGGGCGCGCTGAGGCTTTCGCTTCGAAAAACAACGTCCTTCTTTCGGCAGCTGACGGTTTAGGCATAGGACTCGGTTTCACGATGTCGCTCACGATTTTGGGTTCAGTAAGAGAAATTCTGGGTAACGGCTCTGTTTTCGGATTCCAGTTCATCCCCGAAAACATTGACAAGATCCTTCTTTTCATAATGCCGCCCGGAGCTTTCATCGCCCTCGGATTTTTAATCGCGTTCGTCAACCACATTAAAAACAGAAAAGCGGCATAGGAGGGGAAAATGACTGGATATATTTTAGTTTTCATCAGCGCGATACTCGTAAACAACATCGTTTTCGCGCAGTTTCTGGGGATCTGTCCCTTCCTCGGCGTTTCAAACAAAGTTTCGACTTCAGTCGGAATGGGCGCGGCAGTTCTTTTCGTAATGACTTTGGCTACTACTGTCACCTGGCTGCTTTACAAACTTGTCCTGATCCCGCTAGATATCGTTTTTATGCAGACAGTCGCATACATTCTGGTTATTGCAGCTTTGGTACAAATGGTTGAAATCATTCTGAAAAAAGTATCTCAGCCGCTGTATCAGGCTCTCGGCGTATTCCTTCCGCTTATTACGACCAACTGCGCAGTTTTAGGTGTAGCGATACTCGTTACGCAGAAAAACTACGATCTTCTTCAGAGCGTAGTTTACACCATCGCGACTGCTTTGGGCTTCTTCCTTGCCCTCGTAATTTTTGCCGGAATCAGGGAACGCCTTGAGCTTTACGAAATCCCCGAAGCGATGAAAGGCGCACCGATCGCACTTGTCACCGCAGGCCTTCTTTCGCTCGCATTCATGGGCTTCACCGGACTCATTTCAGTTCCGTGGTAGATTCACATCATTGATTCCCGATAATTTCCTCTCGCATTTCTAAAAAAATTGAGTATAATACAACAGTTTTTGCGGAATGGAGGTGAAAATGAGCTTCGAGGTTTTCGAAAAAGCGTTGAGCGCACTTACAACTGAGCAGCAGACTATTATTTACAATTTAGTTGTTTCGCTCGGAAACATGAATGAAAACAAGCATGAAGAAAAAGGCGGAATGTCTAAGGAAGAAACGATGAGATTGTTCAACGATCTTTCCGGCTGTATCAAAAGCGAAACGCAGATTGATGCTCGTAAAGAATATCTTGAATATTTGGACGAGCGTTACGGGGTGTAGTATGCAGATTCTGCTTGATACAAATATTCTTTTGAATTGGCTTATCGAAACAAATTCTAAGCATACGGAAGCAAAGCATCTTGTACAGTCATGCCTGTTTGATAATATGACTGAAGGCTATGTCACATCTCATTCGCTTACAGATGTTTTTTATATTTTGCGAAAGTATCACCGTTCGCCTGAAATCCGCAGAAAATTCATTCTGATTATGGTGAATAATTTCACTATTCTTACCGAAAACAAAGAGTTGTTTCTTGAATCGTTAAACGATCCGGATTTTTTCGATCTCGAAGACGGGTTGCAGATGAAAAGTGCTGAGAACGCCGATCTTGATTACATCGTTACCGAAAATCTCAAAGATTTCAAAAACTCTAAAATTCCGGCAATCAGCGTTGATGAAGCACTGAAAAAACTTTGATATCTCCAGACTTTTTACAAAATCACAAAATCTACCGCTTTAAACGGCAAAAAATGCGAGTTTCTGCGGTCGAAAATCCGATCGCAAAAATGAAAATTATTTTTTGCTGTCCACACATTCAAAAAAAGTGCGGACGATTTTAAGTGCGCTTTCGATATCTTTTTGAGGTCTTTCCTTTATAAGAGATGTCCATTCTTTGAGCATGAGGTTGTCTTCTTCTGATATTTTGCCGCTTAAAAGATAGTCAACAGAGACATGAAATTCGTTTGCCAAAGTAGAGATTATGTTCATTCCTGGTTTTCGTTTGTCTGCTTCTATCAATGCGATGTAGCTTTCGCTGATATTTACCCGGCACGCTAGGTCAAGCTGCGTTATTCCGGCTTTACGCCTTAATGCTTTTACCCGTTTGCCAAGTGTTTTGCCATCCATACTCAAATACCTCCTTTTTTTAATATAGCACATACAGAAAATAATTTTTGACTATCGGTAAAGACAATATTGACTATTAGTAAATAAAACGTTAAAATATTGTCGGAATCCTGCGTTCCCCGTAGTCGGGGGGAGGGTAAGTTATTATGATTTTTCAAAAAAGACTGTTTCGGGAGTCCCGTTCAGATAGTATTTTTTATTAATTTTTTCGTGGAGAGAAAAATGATTATTTCAGATTTGATCAGTTTGGAAGAAGCGAGTGCAAGCAAAAATTCCAACTTTTGCAATGTTGATTGGTGTGATTGTATGTGTGATGACAAATGCGATGTTTGTTCGTTTGACTGTGATGATAATGGTTGCGGTATGGATTATCACTGCAATGATAATGATTGCTTTGATTAATGATTTAGGGTGAGGAAAAATTTCAGATGAAATATCTGAGTCTTGGGGATGAAATTTTTTTGTTGGAGTCTCATTTAAAAAATACGCATATAGTTTATGCTCCGTTGAAAAGGCGGCTTTTTTACACAAAAGATGTCGAGGCTGTCGAAATAGAAAAATCTATCAAAAATGGTGGATGCTGCGATACAGATTTGGATGAGAGAATTTCAGATCTTATGTCAACTCAAGATGCAACAGTCCATAAATATTACGGATTCGGCATGAAGAAAAGACATACGGTATTTATATTGACCGAGGCTTGTAATCTTGCTTGCACTTATTGTTATGCGCATGAACAACATTCTGCAGAGACTCTGACAAAAGATAAACTGAAAAACACGATAGATTTTATTTTTAGCAGCAGAACAAAAGGCAAGCATTTTTCTTTTATCGGCGGCGGAGAACCTTGTGTAAAATGGGAGTTGTTTGTTTGGGCTGTTGAATACATAAGAAAACTGCAGAAAGATCAAAAAGTAAGTATAAGTTTGACGACCAACACGACTTTGCTGAATGCTGAACGAATACAGTGGCTTGTGAAAAATCAGGTTCATATTGGATGTTCTTTCGACATTCTCCCTGAAATTCAAAACATACAACGCCCTTATCCTTCCGGAAAAGGAAGTTTTGTTGATGTGAAAAATTCAATAGACTTATTAGCTGAAAATGGAGCTGATTTCGGTTTTAGAACTACAATTACGCAGACAGCTGTAGAAAAAATGCCGGAAATGGTTGAGTATGTATCGGAAAATTATCCGAAAATCAGAAAAATTCATTTAGAACTTGTGTCTATGCCAGGATTGACATGGGAAAATTATTATCATGATTTTATGAATTATTTTTTTAAAGCCAAGGCTGTTGCAAAAACCAAAAATATTTATTTGAGAAATTCCGTAATAAATTCATTGCAATCTATCAGGAATCGTTTTTGTGGTGGAGAATTTTGTGTTACTCCGTCAGGAGACATTGTCGCATGCCACAGGAATTCCAACAACAGAGCTCTGGCATTTGAACAGTTGAAATATGGTGTCGTAAGCAACGACGCTGTGCTAGTAGATGAAAATAAAATGAAAGGTATTAGTGATTTATATGAGAGAAAAAGGGTTAAGGAATGCGAAACTTGTTTTATGAAGTATCACTGCAACAGCCAATGCTGCAGTAATAAGCTTGCCTACTCGGATAAAGATTTTGCTGAATTGTGTAATTTTACAAAAGAAATGGCTCTTCGTGAGTTGGAAGAGAGAGCCAATCTCTTGGTTTGAAAATTCTTATCAATTTGTAGCCCATTTTTAGGTTAAACCGTAAACTTTTTACAAAATCACAAAATTTACCGCTTTAAACAGCAAATAACGCAGTCTTACAGTTTTAAATTTTTTCGAAAAAAATTCCAGATATGTATTGCGTTTGTATGCACAACGTGCTATGATTCTGCGTTTTGGTTTGGCAACGAAATAAAGGAGTGTGCGATGTCTGGTAAATCGGCGAATTTATACGCAAGAATCGAACCCGATGTGAAGGAGCAGGCTGAAAGAATACTTTCGGCACTTGGTGTTCCGGCATCCAACGCGATAAATATGTTCTACAAACAGATCATCATTCAAAGAGGTCTGCCGTTTGCCGTAAAACTGCCGGCAGATAGGCCGCCGATGATTGATGCACTCTCCGCTGAAGAACTGGATGCCGAAATCAACAAAGGATATTCCGACATGCTTGAAGGCAGAACTGAACCTGCGAAAAAAGTATTTGACGAAATCAGAAGTGATAACGGTTTATGAAATACGAGATAGAAATCACCGCGAAAGCGAAATCCGACATCAGAGGAATCTACGACTACATAGCAACGGAACTGCTTTCGCCGGAAACTGCCGCGAATCAGCTCGACCGATTGGAAAAAAGCATTTTGGGGCTGGATTTTATGCCGTTGAGATTCAAAAAATACGGATCGGAACTGTGGCAGTCGAGAGGGCTGCGCATGATGCCAGTCGATAATTTCGCAGTTCTTTATATTCCTGATAAAAATACGAAAATCGTAACGATTATCCGTGTTATGTACGGCGGTCGGGATATTGAAAAACAATTGGATTCGACACCGCAATAATCTTACGATTTTTCTGGAAGTTTCCCGATATATTCCTAAAATACTGCGTTTTGATGAAGATCTTTTTGTTTTAGGAGAATATTTTGAAACTCATAACTTCTTTTCTGCGCAGGATCGAAAAGCCGGGGCGTTATTTTGCCCCGTTTATCGAGCCTGTAAAGGTGAAAACTGATCCCAATAAGCCGAAGGTTCTGATACTTTTTCCTGATCTTTTCGAGATGGCCCAGAGCCACACCGGGGTGAAGATCCTCTATTCGCTTTTCCACCGCCGCGGATTTCTTGTAGATTTCGGTTTTTCGCCGCAGAAAGATGTATTTGAAGAGGCAAAGGCGAGCGGCGGGCTCACTTCGATGATGCACGGGGTGAATTACCGCGATTTCGACATCATCGCGGTTTCGTTCCAGTATCAGCTGCAATACCCCGATTTTCTTAAAATCATGGAAATCGCAGGTATCCCGATCCATTCAAAAGAAAGAATAAATTCAGATAGTTATCCGATAATCTGGTCGGGCGGCCCTGTCATGTGCAACCCGGAGCCTATGGCGGATTTCATTGACATGATTTCGATCGGCGAGTTTGAGCCTTATGCTGAAGAATTTATGGATATACTTGAAAATATTAAGGAAAAACAGAAAAGAATCGAGGCTTTTTCCAAAATCCCGGCAATCTATATTCCGTCGAAACACGATGAAAACTCTGTCAAGATCAATCCGGACGGCTCGCTTTCGGGTTTTGAGGCGAGAAGAGCGGTCCTCAAGGATCTCAACTACGACCCGGATTCACTTTTTGACGCTCCGATATTTGCGATGAGAACGATCCACGACCGCTTTACGATCGAGATCATGCGCGGCTGCACACGCGGCTGCCGGTTCTGTATGGCGGGGATGTTCTACCGTCCTCACAGAGAGAAAAGTGCTGAAAATATTTGCGAAATCCTTGACAGAGTCGTCCGCACCTCAGGATATGACGAGGCGGGTTTCCTCTCGCTTTCGGCTGCCGACCACAGCGAGATCGAGGATATTTTAGTCCGCTCATACAGCCGTTACAGCCGCCGGATCTCGGTTTCTCTGCCGAGCCTCAGGACTGAGACGATCACTCCGAAAATCACCCGCGCGATAAGAAAAGGACGCAAAGTGGGCTTCACTCTCGCGGTCGAATCGGGAAGCGACAGGTTGCGCAAAATGATAAACAAAGGCAACAGCGTCGAAGATCTGCTGAACGCCCTCAACACGATATTTTCAAACGGCTGGCAGGCGGTCAAACTCTACTTTATGCTCGGCCTTCCGCATGAAGAGGAAGAGGATCTTTTTGAGACGGTAGAACTCGTCAAAAAGATGTGCAACTATGTGAAAAGATTCGGCAAAAAAGCAATGATAAGCGCAAGTTTCTCGACTTTTGTGCCGCAGCCTTTCACCCCTTTCCAGTGGGAAAAAATGTCGAGTCCTGCTGAAATCAAGGCTAAGCAGAAAATCATAATCGAAAACCTCCGCGGCATAAGAAATCTGAAACTCGCATGGCACGATCAGGAAATCAGCACAGTCGAAGGATACCTGAGCCGGGCAGGGCGCGAATACGGCAAAGTCATTGAATTTGTTGCGAAAAATATGAAAGGCCTGCAGACGGAAGACGAAAGTTTCGATCCTGCTCTCTGGGACGAAGGTATGGTTTATGCAGGGATCGACCCCGAAAGCACTTACCTTGAAAAACCGCTGGATAAGCCTCTTCCCTACGAGCATATCGACCTCAGGATCGACCGCAGATTTCTTTTGAAAGAGCGCGAAAAAGCGTTCAATTTTCAGGAAACGCCCGACTGCGCGAAAACAGGTATCTGCAACAAGTGCGGTGCCTGCGACTTCAAGGAGATCAGGCCGCTGAAGTTCACCGGAAAGGCGCTTGACGAGAACGAGACCTTTGAAATCCCGGAAAAGAACAATAAAAACAACTCTTTCCCATACATTTTCTCGCTTTCGAAACACGGAAATTCGATAAGTGTAGGGCACCTTGACCTTGTTTCATTTCTATTCAAAGCTCTCACGCTGAGCGACCTCAAGATCCTCTATTCCGACGGTTTTCACCCCATGCCGCGTTTCAATTTAGCGTTTCCGGCACCGGTCGGAGTCGAAGTTGACGAGGAATTCGGCACAGTCTGGCTCACCGAAGAAGTCAACGAAAAGGAAACTCTTGAAAAACTCAACTCAATCCTTGAAAATTCCGGAATAAAATTCCTTACTTTTGCCTTCTGCGACCGCGAAAAGATCAAAAAAGCCGAAAAAATCCTCCGCACACTTCCTTCAAGCACATACCGCGTGAAATTTTTCGAAAAAGCTGACTACGATTCGGCAAAAGAAATTCTGGAAGTCGTTGATTTTAATGACGAAACTCTTGAAATGACAATACGGCATTACACAGAACTCGGTAGCGTAATGAAAAAATTCGACGCCTTCACCGGCGAATATCACATAATCAAAAACGGTTACCGCAAAGAACTTGCGGAATACGACACTGAAGGACTGCTCAAAGAAACAGGGATTTTAGACTAAATTTTACTCTTCGTCCCCTGCTTTAAAATTGTATATCGGCTTGATAATACTGTTGATTTCGACCGTAGGACCGATGTTTCCGACGATGTCGTCGATCGATTTGTAGGCCATCGGGCACTCGTCAAGCGTTGTCTGGTCGACAGAAGTCGTGTAAATTCCCTTCATCTGCTTTTTGAATTCGGAAACGGTGAAAGTGCGTTTTGCCTCGTTCCTGCTCATAAGTCTGCCGGCTCCGTGCGGTGCGGAGAAGTTCCACTCGGCGTTCCCTTTTCCGGTGCAGATGAGGCTTCCGTCGCGCATGTTGACTGGAATCAGCAGTTTTTCGCCCTTTTGTGCTGAAACAGCACCTTTCCGAAGGATCATATTTTCGGTGTCGATGTAGTTGTGGATCGTCGAAAACCGCTCGACGACATGGAATTTCATCCCTTTGACGATGACATCCATCATGGCTCTGCGGTTGATCTCGGCGAATTTCTGCGCGATCTTCATGTCGTGGATATACTGCTCGAAAAGATCTCCTTCAACGTATGCAAGCGGCTTGGGGATGGCAGTATCCTTCGGTGTCAGCCTTTTTATGAAGTTTTCGATCTCTTTTTCGCGTCCTTCAGCCTTCATTTTGTTAATGATTTCCATAACTTCGTCGTGAGAGTAAAAAGTGAGAGCGCGGTATCCGGCATCCTGATAATAGTTCGCGATTTCAAGGCCGAGATGTCTGCTTCCGGAGTGGATCACGATGTAGATATTGCCGTCATCATCTTTGTCGGCTTCGATAAAGTGGTTGCCGCCGCCGAGCGTTCCGATGCTTTTCAGTGCGCGGTCGAGATGGATGCTTTTCGCGCAGAAAAGTTCGTTCAGATCGATTTCGTCTGCGTATCTGTGCGGCGTTTCGCGGATGTCGAAGCCTGAAGGAATTTCGGCATGGATCAGTTTGTCGAGCTTTATCGGCTCAAAGTGCGACTCCTTTATGCGGATTGTCTCCATTCCGCAGCCGATATCGACTCCGACTAAATTCGGGCATATTTTGTCTTTTATGGTCATCGTCGTTCCGATCGTGCAGCCGGCACCTGCGTGGACATCAGGCATGATGCGGATCCTGCTCCCTTCGATGTAAGGCTGGTTGAGCAGACTTTTTACCTGTGCGAGTGCGTTTTCGTCAACAACATCGGTGAATATTGTTGCTTTGCCGAACTTTCCGCGGACATAAGTCCTGTGTTTCATCCGTTCCAGTATTTTTTCACATTCCGCATACAGTTCTTCCACAGTTGTTCCGTCCTTCAGAAGCCCGAAGTCTTCAGCAAGTTTTGCAAATTCTTCCATGCTAATTTCTCTTTCAGCCATTTTTACTCCTTTTTAGGTTTCATCGAATTGTCAGCGTCAAAATATTTAAAAATTACGCAAGGATTATATAAAATTCCGATAAAAAAGTCAAGAAAATCTGACCCGGTTTTGAAAAAAATTTCCCGAGGGTGAGCTTGCCAAAAATCGAGTTGTTGCAAATTTTGCAACAACTACTCAACATGGCGTAATTAAAGGTTTTGTCGGAGCGCGGGCGGCTCGCCTGCATATAAACCGTTACCACACAGTTTCTACATCATATTTAGGAATGATTGTGTCGCGGGTCACTATCGTAAGGTTTTCTGATTGAGCAATCGAAATCAAAAGCCTGTCAAATGGATCCCGATGAATGAAATCAAGTGATTTCGTGTGTTCGACATACTTGCTTTTTGTCGGCAATTTGACGAATCCGGCATTCTTGCACAACTCTTCAAGTTCAAATGCAGTCAAATTATTGTCTAATTTCCCGAGTTTCTGCTTGATTGCAATTTCCCAGAAAGAAGCCATGGAGTAGAAGCATTTTTCGCTTTCCATAATGGTTTTTGCCTTTTGCGACAAGTCATTGTTGCCTTGTGCATACAAAAGAATCGCGTTGGTGTCGAGCAGATATCTCATCACATATACTCCGCGAAATCTTCCACAGGTTCGTCAAAATCTGGAGCGATGTAAGATATCTTATCTTTCAATGCGCCGAAATATGATTTTTTTTCAGGAACAGCTTTCTCCTCATTGCGGGAAAGCAGGAAAAGCGCAAAATCATACAATTCCTTCTGTTCAGCTTCGGACATTGTTTCATACATCCGCATAAGTGTTTCTGCCATAGTGCACCCCCATTCAAAAAGCCGTCAATTATATCACAAAATCAAATACTTTCAACTGGTTTATTCCAATTTTGCTTTAGAAATTTTGGCTCACAGGTTCAAAGTATCAGTTCCAACAGAAATTTTATTTATTCAAAGCCAAACGGATTTTCGGCAGCCTTTCGCAATAATCGAATGCCTCTTCGCCGATTTCGGTGGATTCCGGAACGGATATTGACCAAAGTCCGCATTTAAAAAATGCTTTTTTACCGATTTTTTTGACAGAATCCGGAATATAAACAGCAGTTAGCCCGGAACATTCCATGAATGCGCTTTCTCCGATTTTTGTAACTGAATCGGGAAAAATAACGGAACTCAGGTTGCCGCAGGAAGCAAATGCGAATGCACCGATTTCCGCAACTGAATCAGAAAAAACGACTGATTTAAGGTTCGGGCAGCGGGTGAACGCCATTGCACCGATTTCCGTGATCGACTTGGGAATGAAAACAAAAGTAAGGCAGTTACGATCGTGGAATGCGGCTGCTTCTATTTTTGTCACAGAATCCTTGAGAATGATCTCGCCTTTGCCGTTTTCAAAATCGTGCGAAACTGCATTTTCATCGATCCATACGGTCGATAATTTTTCCGAACTTTCGTAGATAATCGTGCTCATTTTGCTCCTTTTATTTCTTAAAAGTTTTCATCTTCATCAAAAGCTTTGGGATTGATAGAAAGTATCTTTTCTTTTGTTTCTTCCGGCAGTTTGTCGCAGCCATAAAATGCAAATTTTTCTATTTCCGTAACTGAGTCAGGGATAACGATGGATTGCAGACTTTCGCACTCATAAAAAGCGCTTTCATCAATTTTCGTAACAGAATCGGGAATGACGACAGACTCAAGGCTTTTGCATCCTCTGAACAAAGCATAACTGATTTCTGTAATGGTTTTCGGAATAACTACGGATTTTAAACTTATGCAATAGCTGAATGCACATCCCCCGATTTTTGTAACGGAATCGGGAATGACTATGGAGGTCAAACTTCTGCACACCCCTAATGCATCGACTCCGATTTCCGTAACAGAATCAGGAAGAACAATAGATTCGAGGCTTGTACACCAATGGAATGCCAAATCTCCGATTTTTGTAACAGAATCTGGAATGACAATTGACTTGAGACTTATGCAATTATCAAATGCTTCATATCCGATTTCCGTAACTGAATCAGGGATAACTGTGTCTGAGCAGCCGACAATCAATGTGTTTGTTTCAGTCTCAATTATGGCATTGCAGTTATTTCTGGAATCATATTCCGGATTGTTTTTGTCAACAGTTATCTGCTTGCAATCCAAAAAAGCGTGTCTGCTAATCTCTATTACTGAATCGGGAATAAAAACTGACTTGAGAACTTTACAATCTCGGAATGCACTGTAACAAATTTCTATGATAGAATCAGGAATTACGATGGAAGTCATAATTTCATTGCAAATTTCGAATCTTTCTTCGCTGATCTCTTTAAAATCGTCAAACGCATGCTGCTCGATTTTTCTCACCGAATCTTTGAGGACGATTTCACCTTTTCCGTCTGCAAATGTGTGTGAAACGGAATTTTTATCGATCCATTTATTCCATTTCGGCAATAATTTTTCTGAACTTTCGTAGTAAATAGTTCTTGAAACGGGTTCTTTTTTAATTTTTTTACATTTTTTCTTCTTGCCAAAAAAAGCTTCCGGATTTATCGAAAGAATTTTTTCTTCAGTTTCTTCCGGCAGATCGTAGCAGCCGTAGAATGCAAATTTTTCTATTTTCACTGAATCTGGAATAACGATGGATCGCAAATTTTCGCAGTTATAAAAAGCATCTTCCCCGATTTCTGTAACCGAGTCAGGAATGACGATGGAAGAGAGAACCTTACAATAAGAAAAAGCACCTTCACCGATTTTTGTAACGGAATTCGGAATGACAATGGATTCAAGTTGCGAACAGCCGGCAAATGCACGTTCACCGATTTCTGTAACATAATCGGGTATAACGACAGACTTAAGGCTTTTGCATCCGCTAAACGAAGCATATTTAATTTTTGTAACGGTTTTTGGAAGAACTACAGAGGTCAAATTTTTGCAACCGTTGAATGCAAATGTTCCAATTTCCGTAACAGAATCAGGAATAACTATTGATGTTAAATTTCCACAGAACTGAAATATTGCGTCTCCGATTTCCGTGACCGAATCGGGAATGACAATAGAAAATAGGTTGTAACAGCCATCGAATGCATGCTCCCCGATTTTCGTAACAGAATTGGGGATGATTACGGAAGTTAAGTTTTGGCACTGATCAAATGCACATCTACCGATTTCCGTAACAGAATCAGGAATGACAGTGCTGGTGCAGCTAACAACCAGTTTGTTTGTTTTTGTCTCGATTACGGCATTGCAGTTGTTTCGGGAATCATATCTCGGATTGTTTTTGTCAACAGTCAGCTCTTTGCAATCTGAAAACGCGCCTGCGCCAATTTCCCTGATAGAATCAGAAATGACAACAGAAACGATTTTCGGACATCCGAAAAATGCCCTCCATCCGATTTCAGTTACTGAATTCGGAATAACAATAGATTCAAGGTTTTCGCAATCTACGAACGCCTGTTTCCCGATTTTCGTAACAGAATCAGGAATCACAATTGATTCAAGATTTGAACAGCCATTGAATGTTCCGTCTTCTATTTTTGTAACAGAATCGGGAATTACGATGGAAGTAAGATTCTTACAATCGAAAAACGCATATCCCCCGATTTCTGTGACAGATTTGGGAATGACAACAGAAGCGAGAGCTTTGCAATCTGTGAATGCCCATTTCCCGATTTTCGTAACCGAATCTGGAATGACAATGGAAGTGAGAGTTCTACAATCTTTGAATGCATGCGCCCCGATTTCTGTGATAGAATCGGGAATTACGACGGAAGTTAGAACTTCATTGCAAAGTTTGACCTCTCCTTCGCCAATTTCTTTAGCATACTCAAATGCACCGTCTCCGAGTTCTGTCACCGAATCTTTGAGGACGATCTCGCCTTTGCCGTCTGCGAATGTGTGCGAAACGGAATTTTTATCGATCCATTTATTCCATTTCGGTAATAATTTTTCCGAGCTTTCGTAGTAAATAGTTCTTGAAACGGGTTCTTTTTTCATTTTTTACTCCTTTCCGATCAATGTAAAAACAACGATTTCGGCTGCGGGATTCAGGGCGCGGATCGTCTTGAAAATGAATGACAGTGTGGTTCCGCTTGTCATGACATCGTCGATCAGGAGGATCCTGGGTTTAAGAAGGTTCCTGAATTCCTCGGCCTCGTCGTCATTTTTGAAAATGTAGAAATTTTTTAAATATTTCCGATACTTGGATTTTGAATTGAAGTCTCTGGCTATTGAAAAATAGTCTTTTTCATGGATTTCCGACATCAGTTTTTCCATTTTGGAGAGGATTTTGGCTTTCTCTTTTTCGCTGTATCTGCGCTTGATCCTGCCGCCTTCCTCGAAAACATCGTCTAAAACTTCGATCCTGAATTTTTTGTAGTCGAATTCGATCTCAGACGGGAGCTTTTTTACCACCTCAAAAACCGAATAATAGGGGTGGTTATACATATCCAAATAAGCGAGCATTTTTGTATTAACTCCCGATTTTGACTGAGGAAACACGACTGTGTCGAATTCATAGAGATCGATCGACCCGTGCAGCGTGTCGACTGCGTTTTTTACGAATGCATCGACTGTTTTTTCATCCTCCTTTTTCGGGAATTTGATGCGCTCGATAAATTTCGCCCTCAGAGCCGGGTCAAGGTCTTTGTCAAAACCGTATTTAAAGATGTAACATCTTGAAAAGATTCTGCTTTTCTTTAATCCGTCATTTGAAAGCGTGACAGTTTTTTCGCCGTTTTCCGACTCTATTCTGAATGTGAAAGCTGTGGACATTTTTTGCTCCGTTATCTTGATCAGACAGGTTATCAGTGGTTTAGTCCTCTGCTTCTTCCGAAGATTCATCGGATGAGGGTAGGGGAATCACCTTTGTTTCGGAGAGTTCGGGAATTTTATGAGCAGCACTTTGTTTTGCACCAATCTCCAAAAGATCACTGCAAGTCTTCAAGATGCTGTGCCCATCCGGCAGCAGTTTTTTATAACCGTCCTCATAGTTTGATTTTGCATTTTCCAAACTTTCGCCGATCTTTTTATAATAGTCCATGAACATTCCGACTCTTTTTATCATTTCATCGGCCTTTTCAAAGACTTTTTCGTATTTTTCGTTCTGAACTATCTGAATCCATGTCATTTTTATGATTCTGAGAGCGGCATAAAGCGTCTGTTCGTCAGCAATATAGACATTTTTTTCCATTGCGCTGTGCCAAAGGCTCGGTTTTGCGTTGAGAGCTGTCAAAAGTGCAGCGTAATGCGGCACAAACATTATAACATAGTCCATTTTGACTTTCGGGGGCTTGATATATTTTGAATAATCTTTCCTGGAAAGCTCGTTGACATGGTTTTCGATACTTGTCAAAAGTTCGCTTAACGCTTTTTCGCGTTCAGAACTGTTCTCGGGCGCGTTGGCATAATCAATGAAAGCTTTTAGAGAAACTTTTGAATCAATTATGACTTCGCGGTTCTTGTCAAGATGAAGGATCACGTCCGGAATCAACGATTTATTGTCGTCGCTGCGGACAGTTTTTCCGTCAGCATCACAAATTTTTGACTGAACCTCGTAATGAACCCCTTTTGTCAGTCCCAAAGAGGTGAGAAGATCATCCAGCAGCATTTCGCCCCAGTTTCCCATGGCTTTGTTTTTCAGTTTCATTGCATTGGAAAGCTCGTCAGCACTGGCCTTTGCATTTTCGCTGAACTGTATAGCCTGTTTTATATTTTCTGAGAGCGATGACCTGAGTTCAGCTTGTTTCAGCGTGCTGTCATCCATGGTTTTCTTCATTGTTGCAATAGAATCTCTCAGAGGTTTCAGGATCTGATCTAAATTCTGGCCGCTTGATTCAGTAAAATCTTTCTGCCGGTCTTTTAGCATTTGTTCTGTTGCTACACGCATTTCCGCCTTTACTTTCTCGATGGTTTCGTCGAATTTTTTCTGCTGAAATTCCAAAGCATCTCTTTTGTTCTTCTCATTTGCTTCCTTTGTTTCTGCAAGCAAGTGCTTCAAATTTTCGTTTTCAGCCTGATTTTTAGCCATTCCGGCTGCAAAACGGAGTTTTACGAAAAGCATTCCGATGAAAAATCCGAAAACCGCTCCGATGGCCAGTGCGATAATAAATGTTGTGAAATCCATGACTTACCTCCTAAATAAAAGTTGAAATTATTGCTTTGCCTGTTCGCCCGTAGTGTTTTTTTTGTATCGTTTTCTATCATAGTTTTTCCCCGTCTTTGGTTCAATTTTACAATAATAGCGGCACAAATATCGGGTTAATTATTTTAATTACACAATTAGCACTTACTGAATCATTTATGTCGCAACTTTTAAAAATTACGCAAGTATTTTACGAAATTCCGATAGAAAAGTCAAGAAAAAAAGCCCCGCTTTTGAAAAAAAAGTGAAATTTCTGTTTTAGCCCCGAAAAAGTGTGACGAAAAGCTGGTTTTTTTACTCTGTTGCATCCGATTCAACTTTTACCGAGTAAAAATATGTGATAATCGAGAAAAAAGTATATATTGTTGATTTTTAAGCGGCATTTTCGAAGTTTACGACGGAAAGTTCCTGAATATGCTGTTTTGCATAGGAAATAATTTCTTCAAGCCGTTTTACGACATCACCGGTGAAATGAATTTCGTCACATACAGTACATTTGTAGCAGGGGATGTTGCGGATGACGAGAACACCGGAACCGAGTTCAACGGCTTCTGTTGTCGTGCTTTTGTAAGTGTCGTTTGCGCAGCGAATGCATTTCATTTTTTTGCCTCCTCCTGCAAAAGCCGTCAATTATATCACAAAATCAAATATTTTCAACTGGTTTATTTCATGTCGGAGCGCGGGCATCTTGCCCCCATAAAGGCGTAGAGGCGTTTCCTGAAACGTCTCGCGAAATCAGAAAAAAATAGGTCTTCGTCCAAAGTCACAATTTGTGACCTTGAACGGAAATGGGAATTATTTTGGGGAGTTATGGGTGGTAAAAAAATTCCTTTTTCTTTATCGGTTTGAGGAACTGCTTTTTTAATTCGCGTTCGTTCCGGGCAAAAAAAATGGCGGGTCAGTCTGCCCGCCGTATTAGGTTGAACCTGGGTGTTTAAACCAGCTCAATGCAGTCAATATATGCCTTTTATCTCAAAAGTCAAATTATTTTTAGATTTTTATTTCGATAAAATTCCAAAATTTTTGTCTAAGAATTTGCAATCCTCTCTGACCTCATCCCAATCCCTTCTCCAGTGTGGCGAAGGGAACGGAAACAAACCGTAGTCAACTATAGTTAAAAGAAAAAGTCTTTTTATTTTTCAGCATCGAAAAGACACACCTTAAAAACTTATTGAAAACAGCAATTACGGCCTTTTTCCCATTCATGTTCTCTCGTATTTTTTTG
>Ga0310690_10005188_pt1 | contig 17848 bp, 14 predicted proteins | sample AusTroGonzalo_MG_2_FD_207661 | JGI IMG/M metagenome (GOLD analysis project Ga0310690, IMG submission 207661) | Bovine rumen microbial communities from tropical cattle in Woodstock, Queensland, Australia - Gonzalo_04 (v2) (version 2) | ecosystem: Host-associated > Mammals > Digestive system >...
AATCCAAGGCGCACGCCGGTAAATCCGGCATTCTTCGAGAACGACCGAAGCTCAATCGCGCAGGTGCGCGCGCCGTCGCACTCATAAACGGAATGCGGCACATCCTCATCGCGGATATAAGCTTCGTAGGCGGCATCGTAGATCAAAACCGCACCGTTCTTGTTGGCGTAATCCACCCACTTCTGAAGCTCCGCCTTCGTGATGGTCGAACCGGTCGGGTTGTTCGGGAAGCAGAGATAGATCATGTCCGGAACCTCGGCAGGGAACTGCGGAAGGAAGTTGTTCTCCCGAAGGCACGGCATATAAATCACACGGCTGTAACGGCCGCTTGCGGCGTCGAACTTACCGGCACGGCCTGCCATAACATTGGAATCCACATAAACCGGGTAAACCGGGTCGCAAACCGCGATGCGGTTCGACGGATCGAACAGCTCCTGAATGTTGCCGGAGTCACATTTGGCGCCGTCCGAGACGAAGATCTCGTCGGCAGCGATATCGCATCCGCGCGCCTTATAATCATTGTCCGCAATCGCGTTCCGCAGAAAATCATATCCGAGATCGGGCGCGTAACCGCGGAACGTCTCCTTGTGTGCCATCTCGTTGACCGAGTCATGCAGCGCCTTAATAATCGTCGGCGTGAGCGGCTGCGTCACGTCGCCGATGCCGAGCCTTATAATCTTCTTGTCCGGGTTGGCCGCGGTGAACTCGCGCACCTTCTTCGCAATCGTAGAGAAAAGGTAGCTGCCCTGCAGCTCCAGGTAGTTTGCGTTGATTTTAACCATATGGATATTCTCCTTGCATTCCAAATTTACCACGCACATTATAACACATGAGCGGGGAGATGGATACTAATTTCTCTGTCTCCCCAAAGATTTCAGATATTCCTCAACGTTCATATAACGAATGTCTCCATCGGAAAAGGCTTCGCCCCGATAAATCACATACTTCCCGCGAATGTCTCCGAATCTATGAACCGTCATGGCACATTTCTCTTCGTCGATCAGATGACGGTATTGATCAGTCACACGTTCCGTGCTGTACTTTATTTCATATATCTCGCAACATAGAGCCTTCGGATCATATATGACCATATCATATTCACCGATCGGAAATTGTAGTTTAAATACTCTTTTATCCGAGCATGCAAGTTTTGTTTCTAATAAAACAATATCCTCCATCATTCTACCGCTAATCTCGGATAACAATCTATCCAATATGCGCTGCCTTTCCTCAACAGACAATTCCTGAAACTCCGCATCCAGAAGCATATTCGTCGTTATTGCTTCCGCCTGGGCATATCGCATCCCCGGTTGCGTAATAACCGTGATTTTTCCTTTTCGGTTAACTTCCGGCATGGATTCCAGATCTATTTCCATAATCAGATCCAGCAATGCCAGATATTCCTTAATCTGTATCAGGTGTTCCTCTACAACATCTACGCTCTGCTCTTCTTTATTCAGGATGTCTAGCATTTTCATCATCCCGGCAGTAATACTGTCCAGATTCATATGATCCTTAATAATGATCGGGCGCTCACGGTCCCTGAGCAGATTGGCTGCTGTTACGGAGATGTCATGCGATTTAAATGTCCTTTCTATTACCTCTTTCGTAAAACTATGGTTGATATTCTCAACCACCCGATTTATGATATTTGTTAGCTCTCCGCGTTCATACAAATCCAACAGCAATCTAAAGTGACCGCCATACTGATATGCCTTGAGCGAATGCTGGATATTCTTTGCTATCGCAGTATCTATGTATTCTTCCGCATGCTTGGCATCCGAAAACGGAACACTTTCGTTATAATTGATTCCGCTAAGGCTCATGGTTCCGCCGTAACGGATATACTCATCAATCCCTCGTACTCCCAATACTTCCTCAAATTCACGATAAGGAATAAATGTTGTGTGCAGCATAATGCATCTGTCATATAGTTGCTCTTCTTTGGTAAACATAAACCCGAGAGAGTCTGTCCCTGACAATACAATTTTCATTCCGCTACTGGCATAGATATCAGAGAAGAGCGCTGCCCCTTCGACGAAATCCTCAAGCAAGGTTACTTCATCGATGAACACATATACATAACCATTCTTCTCAAGCCATCTCAAATCTGAATCTAGGTCCTCAAGGGTGTCTCCTGTTGTCACCTGAATAAATGCCGCTTTTTTGAATTCATCTGCCGGTAGTTCTGTTAGAATCTGGCGGATCATTGTCGTCTTGCCGGTTCTTCTCAATCCATAAATTATCAGCACTTTATCCTGTGCTTCGCCGAAAATGTAATCGCGCAGGATACTTATGCATGTCCTTTTCTTATACTTTCTGACAAGCGCAATTTGTGACTCAAGTTGCTTCCCGGTTCTTACTTTAGTTTTGAATTCCCTTACTCTTCCTCTCGTTTTTTCCTCTTTGGGAACTAACTCCTTGAGTTCTTTTAGTTCTTTCTCAAGCATCTTTCTTTTTTCAATCTTTTCCTTTAGTTCGGAAACCTTCTCAAAAGGAATGTAAGTTTCTACCCTTTTTCCGGATTGTGATACCCGGTGATAATAGTATTCTTTTTCATTTATGATTTTTTGGGAAATGCTTCCTTTCGGTAGCATGGAAATCTCTCGTTCTATCTCTGCTATTCGATTAAATCGTCCTTCGTTCATTGGTGCCTCCTTTATAATTATACCCATTATACCCCTTTATATTTCTATTTTCAAGGGGTATAATGGGTATAATTAGCGTGATCTTATCCGATTTTTTACGCACACTCTTCTTTCTTCCCTTTCGGTCTAATTACTACGAACACTCCCGCGTCAATCAACAGCAGCGCAACCTGGCTGATCAGGAACACCTTTCCGGCCCCAAGCAGTCCCTCACCGTTCACCATGCGGTGCGCATAGAACCATACAAGTCCCGCAACCACCGCGCAGCCCGGCAGTAGCGCATAATGCTTTCGAATAACCGTGATTGCATTCGCGAAAACATTCATAAGCGCGTTACAGCACCCGCCGGCTAAAAGAATCAGGAAAAGCGTCCTCTTTCCGTCCAGGTCGATTCCAAACAGAATCTCCAGCACCGGAATTCCAATCAGATATGCTACACCTAAGATTACAACCGACATCACCATGAGCGCACCCACAATTCGCAAAAGAAGCATCACATATCCCTTAGCATTACCTGACGCCCAAAGAAGCGCCATCTTGGTGATTAACGGATAAAGTACCAATATGAGCAGATTAAGCGCAAGAGAGGGCATAAAGAGCACACTGTAGGCGGTTTGTGCCCCGTCTGTCAGCACGCCTTCGGCAATCGCGTCCGCGATTGCTTCCTTCGGCTCGTTGAATACGAACATCAGTAGAAATGCATTCAGGAACAACGGCAGGCACTGTAACGCAAGGCCGAGAATCTTTGAAAGCTCTTCCTCTTGCTTCTCCTTACTCTGAAGTCCTGTCGCATATAGAAATCTTATATCGAATAAACCAAGGCAGACAAGCGATACCACATTGATTGCGACACAGGCCACAATCACATCATGCGTCACAAGTAATGCTGCGACAAATGCCACAACTGACATTACAATTCTCGCCGACATTGCCTTACCGGCAAGATCCAGCCGTTCCTTCTGATGGAAACGTCCCTGGAACAGGTCGCTTATTGCTTCTATCGCTTTATAAGAGCATAGCAACAGAATGGCGGTCACTTCGAGTGTTGTATGGCGATTCAGTATTACATACAACACCGAAGCGAGGCCCATCGCTGCAACCGTAATGTACCGTAGAACGGAATATTGTCGGAAACTATACTGCTCTTTTACATCTGTCGCCTGATACATACGTACGGAGAAGTTCCCTATTGTGAGCATCAGAAAAGCAACCGACCATCCAAGGTTGAATGCATCACTCTGCGCACTCTCGGAAAGACGGGTAACCGCAATAAGAAAGAACACGGAAGCAGTAACATTTAATATACTGCCTATCATGTTCCATAAATAAATCTCTTTTTCTGTAACCTGTCTTTCTGTTCTTTTCATTCTAGGGTACTCTCGTTTTGGGTTGTTTTCTTAAGAAAAATCCGCCGATTCTTATGAACCGGCGGATTCTGTTGTTATAAGTTTTAAAATCATCATTTACTGATGAGCAGATCTATACGCAATTGCACCATCGCTAAATGCTTGCTCACACTCTTGTTCATAAACCTGCTGTTTCTTATCAGAATCAGTGTAATTTACTTTCACTGTAAGCTTCGCAGCTTTTTCCATACCTGTTTCCACATAGAAGGCATGAATCGTAGTGCCTAAAACCTGTTTAGTAGTCCCCGCTATTTCACCATGGATGAGTGCCTCTGCTTTCTCTTTGGCTTGCTCTTCCTTCTCTTCTGCAGAAAGATTATCTCCTTCGTATAATGCAGCAGCATGATATACAATGTTTGTATCCTTCCAAATAACAGAAAACTTCTCATTTCCTATGCATACCACAGCAGTCATTTTTCTGTCCCAGTATACATTAATATCCGCGCTGGAAATATCCAGGACAAACTGGTTTCGAATAGCCTCATACTTCTCGCTCGCTTCCTGAATAGCCTGCTCATTATTAGATCCACCACCAATCGCTCCGCGAAGAACAACTAATAAAACCATGGCAAATACAGAAATGAATGCCGCCATACCGGTAACCATCATTGTTGAAAGGCCTGCGTTTTTTCTCATCGCATAACACCCCTTTGTAAGTTCAAAAAATATTTAGTGAAGAAAACAGAGTTCTCAAAATAACTACTAAAGCACTTTACCTAACCAAATAGACTGTCACACTTGCAGGATCTACGCCAATTATCTTAAAGTTTACTCTATTCGTCCCCGGTTCAATACTGATTTTAATCATATTAGGATAATCCGTACCCCAAACGCCACTAACGGATCCACCTTGTGTTATCGACACGCTTGATGGTTTTGTACTACAATAAATATATGCCGTTGTCGCACCACCTAGTTCGGTTCCTATGAAATAGCCCTGGACTTCATTGCCGCCCCTATAATACCAATCTGTAACTACAACTTGTGTCCCACTGGGCCCACTGGTATTACCGCCTGTGTTGCCGCCGGTATTTCCACCCGTGTTGCCGCCGGTATTTCCACCCGTGTTGCCGCCGGTATTTCCTCCGGTATTCCCGCCAGTATTACCACCGGTATTTCCACCCGTGTTGCCGCCGGTATTTCCACCCGTGTTGCCGCCGGTATTTCCTCCCGTGTTGCCGCCGGTGTTTCCGCCAGTATTACCACCGGTATTTCCACCGGTGTTTCCACCAGTATTACCACCGGTATTTCCGCCCGTGTTGCCGCCGGTGTTACCACCGGTATTACCACCGGTATTTCCACCCGTGTTGCCACCCGTGTTTCCACCGGTACCCGTTGCAGATGCCACCGTTCTGGGTCTGAGATTTCTCAAGAAAACATTTTGAGCCAGACTCTTCGATCTATCTTTGTAGGTTACTGTCATAGTGAGAACGACATATCCCTCGGTAAGATGCGCATCAACTGAAAAAGCTGTTACTTTGTCCGCCAGAATATTTGCAACTTCTGTTTTTACTTCTTCTTCTGCAGCCTTATCCGCTTCTTCTATCTTTTTCGAATCTACAAGATCCGCTTTGGAATAATCTATTTCGTCATAGTATAAAGTTTGGTCAGCGGAAGAATATGTATATCTCAGTATCTTCTCACTGTTGGCAATAATTACATCGTTGCCGTCAACTTTTACATATATTGCATCGACAAGAGAATTATTCACTGATGCAAACGAAGATTGAAGAAGGTTTTGCACTTCTGTCTCTTTTGTGGCATTTGAATACTGCACCGCCGCCAAACGTAGCAAACCACCAATTCCGAGGGTCACTATGCTAAGCACGGCAATGGAAACAAGTAACTCAACAAGCGTGAAACCTTGGTTTCTTTTATGCTTCATATAATCCCCTCCTTCTACTAGTATGTTGCTTTCCCTGTAAGCTTTGAAATTGTTAAGCGCTTCATTCTATTGTTGCTTCCATAGAACTCAATGGTAGACAGATACGCTCCTACAACACCCCCGTCACCGATTTCCTGTGGCAACAATCCTCCAGTTTGTCTGTTGAAATGAATCGTTATCGTTCCGGAAACAGCTACCGCGGCCCCACCATTGAAGCCCACTTTCATAGTTATATTCCGCCCTTCAGCACGGTTTATCTCATTTCCTGATGAAGAGTAAGCAATTATAGTTGCTGTACTTCCGTCCTGCGTTATTTCTATATAGGCATCGTCTCTGCTATATGCCACAATTTGTGTGCTCTGAAGAACACTCTTCGCATCTGCTGCCATTGATTTCACTCGCTGACCAAGAAGCACACCCATTGTAATTCCTACGATACCCGCCAAAACACCCATAACGGCTACAGTAACCATCACTTCAACTAATGTAAAACCATTTTTCTTTTTCATATAACTCTCCTCAATTCTCCAATTGGTGAATAACCTTCACCCATTATGTTCACATCAGTTTCTGTTTTCTGAGTTGATGGTTCAATTATTTCTTATCATAATTGTCAACATCAATTAAATCCATTTTGGAGTTATACTCCACATCAACTTTTTTCTCTGCACCGGAGTTTCCGTCATCCCCTTCGTAAAACCGGGCCATTCCTCCGTTAAACAGATTATTGAATATACAATACGAGGTCGCATCAGATGGTGTACCACAGTTATACAGAGGACCAACCTTTTCTTCCAGGAACTCCTTCAGGTTTTTCTTGTCTGAATCTGTATCAATATGCAATAAGGATTCTCCAAAACAATACCCCTGGTCCTTCTTATACTTTACAGATTCTTCAGATATTATTAATGCAGTGTATTCTGAAGTCAAACTATCTACATTAATCTGTACGCCCTTCATAAAAAGCCCAAGAATTCTATCTGTAGTACCGAAGTTCTTCGGATCCTCAGTCAATTTGGATAAGTAAATTTTAAAAGTATACCCTAAATAAGTGGCTGTCTTACTCGCTTGCCCACCACTATACGTTCCAAAGGACTCATATTTTCCTTTATCATTTTTCTTCGCTTTGTATCCTTTATTCTCGGTATCTTCTTGGTTTGAAGGAATATATTCCCCTATGTTAACATAAGATCCATCTATATTATCATTTATCGCCGAACCCGATGCTATAAACTTCTCCCAACACTCTATATCTACGATTTCTGCAAAGAATTGGTCATATTCATACTTACTCTTGGTATGACCGTCGGAGAACGTAGCCTTCTGTCTAAGCTTTGGTGTTAATGTAGAATCAAAATAAACACGCATCGGTCCTTCAGGTACCACATGCCCTTGTTCATCCATTGTTCCTTTCGCATATACCGTACCGCCATCTACAACTGCAGTATATGCCTTGCTATAAGCATGTTTCGTGCTGTCATAATCTGCTTTTTTTACGAAAACTATTCCCTGACTCATGGAGTAGTCGTTTCCGCACACATATGGAAGGTAACCGTTTTTTGCCATCCATGCAAATGTTCCATAGTTGGGATTGTTTGTATTAGTGTCAGTTCCAATACTACCATATCCCACCTTGTTACCAGGATATGTTCTGTATTTGTAAGCATAATATGGATCACCGCTGTCATTAAACGGGTCCACGGATAAAGGTACTTGTGTGTATGTTGCCCCACCGACACTTTTTCCACCAGAACCGCTAGTCGCAGCAGCATCAGAATCACAGAACACAATATCCTGACAATCCAGACGTGTGTCTTCACCAATAATCAGATGACAGCCCACTCCAAGATAAATCTTTCCCCGAATTTGAACTGTTTTGCCAGTAATCTCTAGATTTGAATACTTTGTAACAACTACATTTCCATTAATTGTTACATTGTCACCGGACAAAATCATCGTCTCGCGCGAGTTTATTTCCAACGCTAGTTTTGTTACTTTACCCTGCGCGTCGCTTTTCTTATATCCAAAATATACATTTCCTCTTTGTTCCAAAAAGCCGAATTCATTCGGATCTCCATATGCTCCCTGGCTCAATTGCTGTGCATTAAAAATCTCTGCGCCGCTACCGGCGAACATCGAATAACTGGCCAGAGGATAATTCGAATCTTCTTTATAAAGCGGTGCGCTTACTGTAACATTGGTTTTCAGATATGAAACCATTCCATTGGCAGGGTTGACATACTTTATGGACACATTCTCAATTGTAAAGCCCTCAACCTGGTTCTTGTCATTGTAGATGGGAACAATCGCGTCAAAATCCTGAATTTCTCCTCCGTCAATAATCTCGGCCCCCATATTTTCTATTGTCTTTGTTTTATTCGGAGGCGTTACGGGACCTGATGACGGACAATCTGCTCCGGTTATTTCTTTATAAACTTTAGCAATGTAAGCTGAAGGATCAGCTTTATTCGATGCTGTCGCCCAAGCGAGAGCTGCTTTATTTTGCAAACTCATCCGTAAAGAGTCAATAACACTTTCCGAATCATAATAGGTATCCGCCGACTGGTTATTTATTGCTCGAGATTGCAATCCCAAAAGGGACACTCGAAGCATTGTGGAGGTAAGTAGCAGGCAGAACATTACTCCAATCACTACTGTGATAAGAGCAATACCTTTATTATCTCTAACTATTTTCTTCATAACAGCTTCTCTCCTTTCTTCAATAGTCAGCGTCAATTATAATCCGCCTTTGTTCCGGTAATTACCGAAAGTGCCTTTCCGGAAGACGGATTCACCCCATGTCGGAATACTTTAATTTCAACATCATAAAATGTCAAAACCCTCACCCCTGTGGAATCAAAAACTGCTTTGGGTGTTTTAACCGTGGCGGTTCCACCTGGTGTGGTTGAAGGAATCACCACCTTATCCCAATCGTCAGCGGTTCTCTTGGTATATGTCAAATATGCGTCATAATAAGTTCCGTCCATTGCGATGTTTTCATACTTGAACTTATATGTCCCGCTTGCTTTCTCTTTAAACACGTATTTCCCGTTTTTCAGTTCAACAGATGCGCCATCCAATTCCGAAGCCGTTCCGGTAAAACCGCAAATAACCGTAACCGGAACCGCCGAGAAGTCACATTCTTTTGCAACCCGCAACAAATCAAATCCCTTAACGGACTCCATTATACCATCCGCGATTGTAGTTGCAGACAATTTCTGCCTGGACTTGGCATTTACCCGTGCTATTGCAACAAAAGAAGACAGTATCGGGGTAACAACCAAACTGAGGATCGCCGCTGCAACCATTACTTCTACCAAAGTAAAACCGCGGTTTCTTTTTTTCTTTTTCCACTTCTTCAACACGGCACTCATTCCTTTCTATATAACATTACTCTCCTCTTAAGGCCTCCAATTGAGACCTTATCCATGCCGAGGACATCCTCCTCGGCTAGGATAAAGCTACAATTGAAACATTAATCTTCGTCTTCCTGCACCTGAGGCTCCTCTTTGGTTTGACGGCGAGGATCCGGCGTCGGCGTGATAGTAGGAGTTGGTGTATATGTGGGGCCAAACATGTTCTCAATTCCGGTCTTCACACCGTCAATCTTAACCGGATTATATACGTTTGTACCATCTTGCGCATTCGCATTAAAGAAGTTTATCAAGATTGATCCCGTAACATATCCGGTATCCTTTTCCATATATGCCGTGACATTAGCTATGGTTTTCGGGGTTTCGTCAAGATAAATCTTATTAATCATGTCTTTAAATGCTTTATAAGAGCTTGTCTTATATGAAGCGGAAATCTGGGCTTTTCCAATCATATAACTAGCAGAGATTGGTTCACGTTGCGTCTGATCCCAGTCAATTACCCCTCCAATAAAGTCCGTCATAACGGTTTCCATTATGGTATAATCCGGGAAATTATACATTTCCTCATACGGAAGTTCCTGCCAATTATACAAATACATAATCAAGTCTTCATATAAATACTGAACAGGATATATTGAGGCTTTCGTTCTCAACTTTTCGGAGTTCTCGGCCATTTCTGCGATTATCTCGTCTTCTTTTACACCATTAAACTTTTCTATACGTTGTGAAAGAGCTTTGTTCTCTTCCTCAAAGGTTTTCTTGTCATTCATTGCTCCGCGGAAATAGAACTGATATACACAGAAAGCTCCGATTAGACCAAGTACGATCAGAAGAATAGATATATCTCTTTTAGATACCTTCATGTTCATCTTTTAGTCCTCCTTATTCTCTTCCGCTTCTTTTTCTAATCTTGCTTTTTCTTCCGCTTCCTTCTTGGCCTGCTCTTCACGTTCCTTTTGTTCTTTTTCTAACGCTTTTTCGACTCCGTCCAAGTATTCATCGGTCGATTCGCATAACGGATTATAGGTACAATTAATTGTAAAGGATACTTTAGTGAAGAAGTAGTCTTCGGCATTGATCTCGTCAGCCTTACTCTTCTTCGTATCGTCTTTGTTTTCCGGGTCTTCCTCTTCCTCTACAATTTTAATGATTCGGCCCAGCGCAATCTTCTGATTAGCTACATCTTTAAGCATTTCTGCCTTACGAATCTCAAACAGCTCTTCAACAGAAACCAGATCGCCGTTTTCATCAAGAATCATTCCGTTTCTGTCAGCCTGCTCCAAGAGTTCTTCGGCCATATCCATGATTTCTTTGGTCATTAACTCTTCCAAAAGCTTAGTATACTCCGGTCTCAAGCCGTATTCTTCAATAAATCCGGAAGAAGAGATAAACAGAATGGTGTCAAACGTACGAAGCTGTTGGAACGCTTTCGCTGCCTCTGCTTTCGATGCACATGTCACGCTAATTGTTAATCCTTCTTCTTCATTCGCAGTGAACCGGATTGCCTCAAAACCACTCGGCATCTTTCTTTCCAATTCGCTTATGAATTGTGTCAGCATTCGGTTGTTATTCTTTCCCATATCAAGGGCAGAATCAATCTGCTGATATGTTGCCTTGGATTGACCATAGGCCTCATTTACTCTTTCGAGGTATTTATTTCGTTCCAACCGATCTTTTAGTTCCTGGTTCTTCGATCTTGCTGATGCCACACCAACCTGTCCTACAATAAAGAGTACAATTGCTGTTGCTAAACAAGCAAGAAATACGGCTACAGGAATAACAAGGCTCGTTTCTTTTTCACCCTTCAGCAACTCAGGAGAAAGCAACTGAAGAGGTGAGTATGCGGCACCAATCGCTGCAGCATATACGCGCATCGATTCAAGTGCAGAGAAATTCGGTGAGCCGGTACGTATATTATCCAATCCGGTATACTTCTGAACTTTATATCCCAGTTCATTAGAAAGAAGCTCGTCCATTCCAACGAAATCCGCTCCGATGCCCACCAGATAGATATTATCTATAGGGGTGTTATCGTTACGGGATACAAAGTACTCAAGAATACGACCTACGTTACCGATAAAATAGCGAAGATTTTCGGTAATCATAATACGTGACATCATTACTTCATCAGAAGTGTCTTCTGCTTCCTGATAATCCACATCAACATTCAGGTAACGGCGCAGGCAACGCTGTTGCGTAAACACTACCGTTGCATCTGCGTATGTCAAATTCTCACCGTACACATCCAGTTCAGTGACATTCTCAATTGCTCCATTCACACCATGAGGAACCGAACGCTGAAGAACAATCTCTCCATTCTTAACAATGGTTATAAGTGACGTGTGTTCATCAATCTTGATAATAGCATTTACACCGCTTTGCATTTCATGGCGAACAACCTGGAAGATACTGTTTCCAACATAGTCCATAGCACGGATATGCATGCCTAGTGTACGAGCCAAATCAATGTAAGATGTCGTAACATCATTCGGAACGGCAAGCAGAGAAAGACGATACTGCTTTACGCCTTCCTCTTCGGTCTTTCCGAGAATATTGTATACCAGATGATACTGGTTCATATCTACCGGGAAGTAGTCTGCTGCGTTCGCGGTAATCAACGGCAGAATCTGCTTCGGTTTGCAGAGCGGAATACGAGCCTCACGGTTGGCAATACGGCTCGATGCCACCGTAAAGACAATGCTCTCGGTACGGATGTTTCGTTTCCGAAGCTCTGCCTTTAAATTAATGATAAAGTCTTCATTTCTGGTGATCACGCCGTCCTGAACCATGTCCTTAGGCGTTTCAAGAGAGAATGCATTGTAAATCTTGGGAGACTTTGATTGATAGTCAACCTCAACAACGCGGGTCATTCCCTGGCCGATCTCCATAGATAGCACTTTTCCTGCCATTTCGGTTCCCTTTCGAATTGCGTTGCAATTCTTCCTTCCCTTTATCAGTTTCTTCTTACTCTTTATATATCTATAATCTGACTATATGTCAGTTATATTCTGTTTCAAATTATTCGTCAACCGAGTATCTTATCCAATCCGGTAAACTTCATGTACCAATCGATAAATTGGTATCCCCACAATACTGAAAGCATTATTCCCACCGATAGATACGGTCCCATGGCAAGTGTTCTTCCCTGCTTTGATACCTTCATTCGAATCGGATGAATAATCGCACCAATAATGCATCCGACGAAAAATGACAATAGCGAGAGTTTCCAACCAATCAAAAAGCCTGACGCTGCAAGAAGCTTTACATCTCCGCCTCCCATTGCTCCGAACAGATAAAGCAATCCGGAAATCGTGCTTGTCACAAAGAAGCCTATTATATACAGCCAAATATCCGGACTCTCCAAAAAGAAGATCCGGTATACTAAATTCACTACTCCCAAACCAAAGATAAATACATTGAATCCAAAAGGAATAATGAATGTGCGGAAATCTATCACGCTAAGCGCCAACAATGCAGATGCCATCAAACAGTAGAGAACGCTTTCCAACGCCACCGTAACGGAATCTATTCCGTGTACCCAAAAGATAAGTACATATAATAGTCCGTTCGTAGCCTCAACAATCGGATACTGCGGCGATATCTTCGCTCCGCACTTACGGCACTTTCCTCTAAGCGCCAGCCAACTGAATAGCGGAATCAGGTCAAACCATCGGAGCTGATATCCGCAACTCATACAATGCGATCTTTGCTTTGAAAGGCTCTGCCCGAGGGGAATTCGGTAGATGCATACGTTCAAAAAACTCCCAACCACAATTCCGTATAGAAAAATGATTGTATAAATGACGATTTTGATTCCGGCACCCACCGTATCCTTACCTCGATTTTTTCATATAATATGGCTATCCCTTCACGATGACCAGCTTCCGGAAATAATGGGTATTAGCGAATTCTCTGCAGGCGGATCCAGTGTGACCGAATACGTTCTGTTCCTATACTTCTTCGACACCGGAACAATCGTTTGGTATTGATCACCGAAATGTTCTTTCAGTATTTCTTCCGCGGTCGAAGTATTGATGGCTGACGCGTTAGGAAAACTAATGCCATTACTGTTAAATGTCAGTACGACCGTACCAACAATTTCATATTCTCCGGAATAGACAGCAACTTCCGCAGCACGATATATTTCTCCCGCTGCGGATTCATCTTTTTGTATTCGCGTTTTTTCGATATATCTTAGATATGACGGGGCTAATATCCCGGCCAAAGCTGCCATTATCGCGATTACAACCACTAACTCTACGAGGGAGAAGCCTTGATTATTATCCTTCATTCTCTCTCCTCTGTATCTTCACTTCGCTTCTTTGATAATCTATCCCGCGCAGGTGGATAAACCACCTGCGCGATAGGGAAATTGGACTTCATATCAAAGTACAAAACTTAACACGCTATGCTATTTTTTCACCCCGTAAATGGGGCATGCGCATAACACTCTGTTGTTTCTAACTTGAGACTACACTCGCTTTAGTTCCATGCACCATTAACCGTAAGTGCAGCACCAGCAGTATTAGGCTTGGAAATCGTAACCGTATATCCCTTAGTAGCATATTTCTTGGACTTGATGTCGAACGTCTTGTCGGAATATACTTCGGTCATAGCGGCCTGAAGCTCATTACTTGCGGAACAAGCATTGGCAATTGCACTATTCATAGAGAATGTAAAGCTATCACCGTCATCCAGCTGATCATATACACAAAGCTCAGCTGCGGATACTTCAATCGTATGACGAACCTCTTCTGCCATGTTCTCGTCGGTGCCACGACGGGTCTTCTCAACGTAGCTCAGGTAAGCCGGAGCCAGAATACCAACCAATACTGCCATGATCGCTACTACTACGATCAACTCAACAAGTGAAAAACCTTTGTTCTTGTTCATAAAAACATTCCTCCGTTTTCATATAATATTATTTGATATATTCCGATTACGGTTCCTCACGCCGCAACCGGCTTCTTAAACAACTGCCGTCCCTATTCCGGCGGTCGTCTAATTCGTTATTATAGGTTGTCAAGACCTTTGTACAAACTAAGCATCGGCATTACACAAGCGCCGACCAAAAGACCTACAAACACAGCGATAACCAAAATTATAATGGGCTCCATAAACGACATCAGGTTGGCGGTGGCTGTTTCTACTTCTTCATCATAATAGTCTGCCATCTTTGTAAGCATACTGTCCATATCACCGGTTTCTTCGCCAATCTTGGTCATGTGAACAACCATCGGCGGGAAGAGTCCGGATCTCTTAAGCGGTTCCGAAAGCGGAACGCCTTTCTTAACCTCTTCTTTACACTCAACAACAGCCTGACGGAACATATAGTTTGTCATGGTTTTCGCGGCGATATCCAATGCGTCCACCATCGAGATACCCGATGACGTAAGAGTTGCCAACGTTCTAGCCAATCTTGACGAAGATGTTTTCACGGTAAAGTTCTTAAATGCAGGTATCGTAATCGCTGCCTTCGAAAGGAATTCTGTTCCGACTTGCGAAGCGCTGAAAACCTTTAGGGCTATAACAACAATCACTATAACGCCAAAAACCAAATACCAATACGCTTTGAAAAAGTCTGCTGCGGCCATAACTGCAAGAGTAAGCTTGGGCATCTTCGTATCCATATCCTTGAACATTTCCATAAAGTTCGGGATAACAAAAGCCATCATAACAATCATAACGATAACGGCTACGCAAACAACGACGATAGGATAGATCAACGCCTTCTTAACCATACTGGCCATCTTAGTATCTTTCTCAAACTGGGTGGCCATACGATCAAGCGATACATCAATGCTACCGGAAGCCTCACCGGCCTCTACCATATTAATCATCATGGACGGGAAGACATCACTACGCTCACGGAGCGCATTTGCAAAACTTTCACCTTTCGCAATGTTCGCCTTGACTTCTCCAAGAGCTTTCTTGAGGCGTTTGTTCTCAGTCTGGTCTTCCATCATGCCCATAGCGTCTACAATCGGAACGCCGGCGTTCAGAATGGATACAAACTGACGGCAGAACACGCTGAGATCTCGCTTACTGACACCGCTACCGCCAATGTTAACATCTTTACTAAGGAATGACTGCTCGCTTACTTTAAGCGGAATCAGTCCTTCTCCTTTCAGCATCGACTGGGCACGGTCCGGCGAAGCAGCTTCAATATTGCCACGCTTTTTTTTGCCCAGTTTGTCGACGGCCTCATATGTATATGCAGGCATCTGTTCTTCCTCCTTTTCAAAAGATGATACTAGAAGGTAACCTTCCGGCTCATCGCGATGGTGTCCTGTGCGTAGTTCAAACAGTTCTCTGCGCTGATCAAGCCACCGATATACAGGTTATAAAGGGCGTCATCCATAGACTGCATACCCTGTTTCTTGCTGGTCTGAATCATGGAAGGAATCTGGAAGGCTTTTCCTTCACGAATAAGGTTTCTTACTGCGCTTGTTCCCATCATAACTTCGAAAGCCGCCACACGGCCGGAGCCGGTTTGAATCGGAAGAAGCTGCTGAGAGATAACACATTCGATAACACTTGCAAGCTGTACGCGAATCTGCTGCTGCTGATGCGGCGGGAATACGTCGATGACACGGTTGATGGTGTCTGCTGCGCTGTTCGTGTGCAACGTCGAAAATACAAGGTGACCGGTTTCAGCTGCCGTAATCGCGGTCTGAATGGTTTCCAAGTCTCGCATCTCACCGACGAGAATAACATCAGGATCTTCACGGAGTGCTGCGCGAAGAGCTCCGGAGTAGGTCTCGGTATCATCGCCGATCTCTCTCTGGTTAACAATGGACTTCTCGTGACGATGAAGGTACTCAATAGGGTCCTCAATCGTTATGATGTGCTTCGAGTAGGTCTTGTTAATCATATTGATGAGGGATGCAAGCGTTGTCGACTTACCGGAACCGGTAGCACCGGTAACGAGGACCAGGCCTCTTTTTCTGGTACAGAGCTCCTGAACCGCAGCCGGAAGTCCGAGTTCTCTCGGTGCCGGAATCTTGAATGGCAGAAGTCTCATTACCATCGCAAGCGTGCCACGCTGCTTAAATACGTTTACACGGAAACGTCCGCGTCCGTAAAGGGAATACGCGAAGTCAATCTCGCCCGTCTTATCCATAATCTCAACGAGACGGTCATTGTCCGCGAAGAGCGGAACAACAAGTTCCTCGATAATCTCCGGCGTAAGTTTCTCGGTGTCGAGAGGTCTTAAGTCGCCGTCAATTCGGAATATTACCGGTCTTCCTGATGTGATATGTACGTCAGATGCATGCCGGTTAACGGCTTCCTGCAGTATGTCGTCTAATTCTCTCATGTTGCTGTCCGTTCCTCTTTATTATTTGGTATAGAAATCAGCTTTCAAACGATACGCGAAGCATCTCGGAATAAGAAGTGATGCCTTGCAGGGCCGTCCTTGCGGCGCTCATTCGAAGAGTGCTCATGCCTTCCTCGAGCGCAGCCTGTTTCAGAACATCGGAGTCTTCACGATTGGAGATAATCTTCTTCAACCTAGGTGTAATCTCCATAATCTCATACACACCGATTCGGCCTTTATATCCACGGTTGCATGAGCTGCAGCCGACAGGATCGTATAATACAACGTTTGGAGTCTCCGGGCGGATGCCCATCGTCCTCTTCTCTTCTTCGGTAGCGTACCGTGCCTGTCTGCACTTCGGGCAGAGCCGGCGAACCAGTCGCTGAGCAATAACTCCTACCACGGAGTCCGCAATCAGGTAACTCTCAACACCCATATCAAGAAGTCGGGCGATTGTCGCTGCCGAGCTGTTCGTATGGAGTGTACTTACTACAAGGTGACCGGTGATAGATGCCTGTACGGCAATCTGTGCGGTCTCACCGTCTCGAATCTCACCGATCATGATAATGTCGGGGTCCTGACGGAGTATGGATCGAAGCGCCGAGGCGAAGGTAAGTCCTGCCTTAACATTTACATGTACCTGGTTGATTCCGTTGATATTCGCCTCAACAGGATCCTCAACCGTAATAATGTTAACGTCTTCTTTATTCAGTTCGCTAAGCGCGGTATAAAGCGTTGTTGATTTACCGGAACCGGTAGGCCCGGTAACAAGGATGATTCCGTGCGGGTTTGAAAGGATGTGATCGAACTTCTTCATCTCCGCTTCGCCGAAACCAAGGTCTTTCTTGCTTCGCGTGAGTGCTGTCTTCTGTGCAAGTCGCATTACGCACTTCTCGCCGTAGTAGGTCGGGAGAACGGAAACACGGATATCATATTCCACTCGGTCAACCACGATACTGATACGGCCGTCCTGCGGCTTTCTCTTTTCGGAGATATCCATGCCGCCCATAATCTTAAGTCGGGCGATTATTGCAGGAAGCATTCCGATGTCGTATGTAATCTGTTCAAAGAGCGCGCCGTCGATTCGGTACCGGATGCGGACCTTGGTCTCAAGTGCCTCAACATGAATATCGGATGCTCTCTGGCGGGCTGCCGATTCAATCATGTTACGAACCATGATTACAATCGGGGAATCGGCTACGGTATCTTCTGCGTCT
>Ga0310690_10005189_pt1 | contig 17847 bp, 21 predicted proteins | sample AusTroGonzalo_MG_2_FD_207661 | JGI IMG/M metagenome (GOLD analysis project Ga0310690, IMG submission 207661) | Bovine rumen microbial communities from tropical cattle in Woodstock, Queensland, Australia - Gonzalo_04 (v2) (version 2) | ecosystem: Host-associated > Mammals > Digestive system >...
TTCAATCAGATATTGTAAATAATAACAATTTCTTCGAATATGATCTTTTACAGAAATTGCAACCTTATATCAAGAAAAATGCTGTAATTTTAGATATCGGAGCTAACATTGGAAATCATTCCATATATTGGGCAACAAGATCTAACGCAAAAAAGATTTATTCATTTGAACCTGTAGGGAATTTTTTCAAAATTCTTAAGAAAAATGTAGAAATCAATAAATTAAATAACAAAGTAAAAATCTTTAATATAGGATTGAGCGATCAAAAAATTAATGGCAGTATCTCTCACTATGACCCAACAAATATTGGAGAAACATCTATAAAACAAGATTTAAACGGAAGTTTGGTGTTGGATAAATTAGATAATATAAAAATCGAAGAAAATGCTATAGATTTTATAAAAATCGATGTAGAAGGGCATGAGCTGCAAGTATTGCAGGGAAGTAGAGAAACGCTGCTGAAACATAAACCTACAATATTTATAGAAACTTTTCCCGATAAAAAACAAAAAGTCCATGAATATCTCACAAATCTAGGTTATCGTTTAGAAAAAATCTTTGTTGGCCATAATTATTTATATCTTTTTGATAAGAAAAGATAATTAGAGTGATGTCCTTTTACAAAAGGTTGACTTTTTCGCGATAATTGTTAGAATGCCGTTACGTTTATTGGAGATAGAGGAATGGCTAAGCCTACGTACAATCCAAGCAAAATTATTCGCAAGCGCAGACATGGTTTCAGGGCGAGAACTCTTGCCGGCGGTCGCGTTCTGAAGGCAAGAAGAGCGAAAGGTCGCGTACGTTTGTCCGCGTAGTTTAATTTGGAAAAAAAATTCAGAATCCGCAAGAGAAGAGATTTTTTGTCGGCATCTGCCTCGGGTCTCAGTTATCGAGCGGATTTTTTTGTTGCTCTTGCCGGATTTAACAGGTTTGAGACTTACCGAGTCGGATTTACCGCATCGAAAAAGGTCGGAAATTCAGTGATTCGAAATCATTGCAAGCGAAGAATGAGAGCCATGGCTCGTCAATTGCTTCCGACGTTAGGATTGGAACAAGTAGATTATGTTTTTATCGCGAAAAAATCTTTAATTACAGCAAAATGGAACGATTTTATTAATCAATCGGAAAAAGCGATAACTTATCTAAATAAAAAAATCGAGAAATGCAAAAACTCTTGATTATTACGTTGAGATTCTATCAAAAAGCAATATCGCCTCACCTAAAATGTAGTTGCAAATACTATCCGACTTGTTCTGATTACTCAATTCAAGCAATAAAAAAATATGGTAACATTAAGGGAATTTTAAAAACGATATGGAGATTGCTAAGATGCAACCCTTTCAGTTCAGGAGGAATAGATTTTCCATGAATAACTCGAAACGATTTTTTCTGAATTTACAGAAAAATGAGTAACTGACACCACACACACAAAATCTTACCAAACCTCATTGCGAGGATAAGATTTGATTTTCAAGTACGACTAATCGCGCCATTCTACGTGACAACCTTGAAAAGTGGCTCCGCATAACATACGGAGCCGAAAACGTTAACCAAGGTTATTCGCAATGTTGTTTAACTGATCCAAAATCTTGTTACCAATAGTCTTCATACCTGCTATTGCAACAACTGCGATCAAACTCGCTATAAGCGCATATTCAATAGCTGTCGCACCCTTTGAATTTCTCAAAAACTTCGATATCTTTACCAACATTACTGTTCTCATAATAACTAAACCTACGGCAAAACTGTTATCAAAACGTTAACTAATGTTATTCGCAATGTTGTTTAACTGACCCAGAATCTTGTTACCAATAGTCTTCATACCTGCTATTGCAACAACCGCGATCAAACTCGCTATAAGTGCATACTCAATAGCTGTCGCACCTTTTGAATTTCTCAAAAACTTCGATAATTTGGTTAACATCATATTTTCTCCTACAAATATTTAATATCTTCATTAAACACCCTTTTGGTTACTAAATTATTAACAAACTAAAAAAAAATAGAAATTATCGAATAAAAACGCACAATGAGGCGCCAAAACTCTCATTATTAAGCAATCAATAAAATCAAAACTCTCTCCCGTATGTGTTCAATAGTTTTAGAGATTCTCTTTTTCAAAACCGAAATTACAATCATATATTAATGTGCTGATAATATTTCACTTCCTTTATATCTGAAATAATTCCATCTCCAAACGAATATCCTGGATTTTTCAATGTTTGATGAAAAAAATCTTCATCTGATTTCAGATAATTCTGAAAACCTCTTACCGTTCAGATAATCCGCCAAAAAAGAGATATAAATTATACAAAAACCGGACAACCGATCTGCGAATATTGAACACGGCATTGCTGATTTTTATACTGAGATCGTCTATTTTCTGAACTGAATCCGTTTTTATTTGAGAGTTTCCGAAATTTTGAGTCACAATGCGCGGTTCTACACCAGCGAATTTTATATCAAACTCCCACGAAGCAGTAATATAATGGTCTACGGGCACAACAATCGGATAAAATTTCTCCAGAAGCTTTTTCGCGGCATTTCTGTTTAATAAATAACATCCTGAATGTGTTACGTTCGCGAGATACAAAGACATCCATTTATCAACATGAAGATTTGCGACTTTAACAGGCCAGCCATCGTGAATCATTTCGAAACTTAAAACATCCCAAAGATCTTTTTTTTCAATCGCGCTTTCAACACAGGATTTTAACTCATGAGGATTAAATACCACATCATCTTCAAAAATCAGAGCAAATTCATATTCTGACTCAAGAAATCTCCTCCAGGCTTTTTTATGACTCAAAGAACAGCCGATAGTTCCTCGCTCCGGCATCATTTTGAAGTATTTTTTGAATCGTTCCTTATCACAAACTTTTTCAATTTCCTCGTCTGAGAGCAAACTTCCGTCGACCGCTGAAATTCTTTCAACAGGTATTCCCAGTTGGTCTACATGAGGCTTCACGAATTCTAAACGATCCGTAGCTCTATCCAAATTGATTAAAAACGCCCCGACAGAGTCCGAGATAAACTCAGAATGAATTTTAAAATCCAAATGAGATTCATGAAATAAAAAATTAAACATAAAATCTTCCGAAGTCCTCTGAATTTCCACGACCTTACCCGAAAGTATATTTACAAAAAATTTTTCGTGCAAGTTTCTCCCCTTGAAATTTCTGATAAAATGTATTAGAAGTAAGTCCTGTATAAGTGAAAAGGGATTAGGTTATGCTTGCAGTTATAAAAACAGGCGGTAAACAGTACAAAGTAAAAGAGGGCGATTTTATTTCCGTTGAGAAGTTGTCACTTGATCCGGGCGCAAAGGTAGAAATCACTGACGTTCTGATGATCGAAAATAACGGAGATGTGAAAGTCGGAACTCCTAATGTTGAAAGTGCCTCCGTGTCCGCGAGCGTTATTGAACATAAAAAACGTAAAACAGTTTTGATTTTCAAAAAGAGTCGTCGTAAAAATTATCGTAGAAAGAATGGGCATCGACAGATAATGACCATTTTAAAGATCGATAGCATCAAAGGTTAGGAGTTAGCTTATGTCAACAAAAAAAGCTGGTGGTAGTTCCAAGAACGGGCGCGATTCGGAAAGTAAAAGACTAGGTGTAAAGCGCTTTGGCGGTCAGGCTGTAAGAGCTGGTAATATCATCGTCAGACAGCGCGGAACAAAGATGAAAGCCGGAGAAAATGTCGGGCTTGGAAAAGATCACACGATTTTCGCAACCGCTGACGGAGTTGTGAAATTTTCAAAAGATTCTCGTGGACGTTCTACTGTATCGGTAGTTGTTTCTGCAGAATAACATTCCTCAGTGAATGTTTGTTTTCATTGTTCCTATTTTTCTATTAAGGCTCCTTCGGGAGTCTTTTTTCTGTTTATACAAAAGCACATCTTTCTTTAATTCGTCTTTTTACGCGCACGATATCCTGTGTTAAAAATATAGTTTTCTTTTGGCACAATAATTGACCAGATCTAAATCTACGAATTTTGCAAAAAGTATCAGCAATGTGTCTGCGCAAACTATCGCAAAGACTTTCGGATTGGGAATAGACAAAGCTACTGAAATATCTCTAAACGAAAGAATGCTGGATAGTTCTCATAAAGGAGAATCTTATCACGATCAAACTCAGATAGGCTGTAGTTTCTCTCTTAGCGGAAATGCGAGAGTTAATTTAGGGAAATCAGCAAATACTAATAATAATGAAAATCTACATCAATATCTAAAGGATGGAGAGGTCAGGATTGGAGGAAGCCTCAGCGGCAGAGTAAGTGGCAACGTAAATGCAACTAATTCTGACAATGCGGAATCTAACCAACAATTTAGCGATTCCGAAAGTTTGGCAGAAGCTCATAGAAAATTCGAAAAGAATATCGAAGAAAATGACTACGAAAAAGTAGTAAAGTCTAGGGAGGAACAGATTAGAAATAGCTCTGATTCTTTGATGAAGAAAGACGTAGCTGAAAGAGCGAAGAAAAGGTCAGGTGAGGCGGCTATAAATAAGTTAATAAAATAAAGGAGTAGACTCATGGGACACAATAGAGAAATCTTTTTGAGAAGGAAGTTCATTTATGATTTACATGATTCATTATCTAATTGAACCGCTTTTTTTAAGTATTCTGTTGTTTATAGGTAATATTTGTTTAGTATTCACTTTTTCTGACATAGAGAGTTCACCGATAAAATTGATCAACTAAACAAGAATTTGGAGAAGAATAAATAAGACAAAGGTGATATATATAGATTGAGATTAACTTAATATAAATAGGAGATATTAAAATTATGAAATTTTGTAAGAGTTTGTACATTTGTTGTAAATGTGTAGGTTTGCTTCTCTTAACTAGCAACGTATATGCGGAAAAACAACCTGAAAATATAGAAGAAATTAGAAAGCGTTTTGAGAGGAATATTCAAAGCATTGCCAGCTCAAGCCAAAACGATAAGATATCTCAACAAGCCAGAGAGCTTATGAAAACAAATCAGGAAATTGAAAGGTTAAAAAAGAAAAAAGAACATCACGAAAAACAAGCTCAGTGGCATTTTACAAAGGGCAATTGCCTTGCAAAGAGTTACAGATAATGATGTATTTCAGATTGCTCGTAAAGAAGGATTTTCACCAATGGAATTTATTCAGATGATGAACAAGAATAATCCTCGTGTAAAAAAGTGGATCTACAAAGCGAAATTGAGAGCATTTAATCGTATGAAGGGAAGAATGAAAAATGACCGAAACAAATCAAGAATTGGTAACTTTTGATCTGGAAATTGTGGCATAACGAGAAATGGTATTTTTCAGTCGCAGATGTAGTGTCTGTTCTAATTGAAAAGTTTTGAAAGGAAAGCTGGGAAAAGAGGGAGCAGATCAAGTGGTAACAAAGTCTGTTGCTGATTTATGGAAAAAACGTGCTGAAGATTTAGAAAAAGATCTTCAACTCGTTGAAAAAAAGATGAAAGAGATTATCTTTGCAGACCCGGATTTAAAACTGAAATTTGAGTTATTGATTAAAATTCCGGGAATCGGAGAAGGAACGGTAACAGCGGTTTTGGCGGAAGTCACGAGGTTAGAAAATTTCAGAATTTGTTTGAATCCTTTGGAATTGTTTTCGACTAATTTATCAGAAAATTTCCCGTTCTTTAGCAGAACCACCGCCAGCTCGTACTTTCCAACATCTATCCCTAAAATTGGTTTTGACATACCTATATTCCATCACTTACTATTAATCTGGCTATACATGCAAATACAGAGCTCTGAAATTTCAGACTCTAAGATACTGTTCAGCCCAAAGTTACGGAAAGGTCTAATCATCCTTACAGGTCTGATTCCTAGGGGGCGAGTCAGTTCACCTTTTCGCCTTTTTCAACATACATCGATATGATATTAAAATTTTCGCTAACTCATTGAAATTAATAATTTTTTAATCTTCTTGTGCTATTTTCCCAAGGGTGGGGGCAGTGGGGCACGCTAAAACTGAAAATCAACTATTCACTAACATTTGATCGAAGTAGCGATATTCTCCATGGGAATTTCCTGGCTGCATTCAGCTGCAAACTGTTTCCTTGGGCGGGTTTGAGGGACTCTGTGAAATAAAGATTCTGTCATTTATTACTATCTGTAACATCTTAATCCGAAATCCTATTCTGTTTCGATAAGATTTTCCAAAATTCTGATGCACGTTTCAATCTATTGGCACCTTTTCTGGTTATACCGTATTCACCCATGATATCCTCGTACGATGCACCTAAAACAAATAACATTCTCTCAAATTTCCCATTAATCAAACCGATTGAAGATTTCTGAACCGAAGATATAACATCCTCAGCAGGCATAATTCCTGTGCGCATTGTACTCCTGAATAAATTTTTCTGATCATCCGTAAGCAGAACCCACTGTTTAATATATCTTTTTAATTCATCAATATATATCGACTTATATCCGTATTGTTTTTCAATTTCACGGTTAGACTTGTTCATTAAGTTGTATATAAATTCTTTCGTTATTCTTTGCTTTCCATTCCGTCGCTTGAGATATTCGCTGTTCTCTGCATAAATTATGGTTTGCGCCGTTTTAACAGAAACTTCATGCTTAACGCAAATTCCCTGAAAAGTCAGCAAACCTTTATTATAATCTTTGACCATTCTTTTCTTTTGTTCTTCGGGTACTAATTGAGATTTGTTAATCGAAACTTTCCATTTCATTTTTATAGTCGACAGATCTTTTTTATTGCTTCGAGCTTCATGGATAACACAATATATATCACTTTCCTTAATATTATGTTTGCGAGCAATACCTTTGTTAGTCAGCACTTTTTCCCTGAAATCTTTTATAATCCTGTCTTTTTTCTCTTCAGTTAAGTTAATTTCTATCTGACCTTTGTCCTGAAGCCTTCTCAATGTGTTGATTGCTGCATTTCTTTTTTTTCCTATAGCCCTATGAAATTTTCCCCATTTAATTCCTTGATTAAGCGAATCTATAAGTTTTTGCTCTTTCTCTATTTCTCGCCTGTGTCTATCATAAAATCTTGAATTTAAGTTCAATTTAGAAATCCAATCGGAAAGAGTTCTGTTAGGTATTCCGTTTGATTTAGCGATATTTTCTATCGAATGATCAAAAAGTGAAATGTATTCTATCAACGCTTTTTCAACCTGCTTAGCACTGTAATTTTTACTTGTTATACCCAGAGAGAAATCTCGAATCTTTTCCTTTATGCTTGAATTTACTCTTTTTTGGGATTCTTCTTGTATCGTGCTTGTACGTCTCAAGGAAAATCCGGCATGAGATTTCCACCAATACAGCGTAGAACTCGGTAATTTATTTCTTTCCGCAATTTTTTGTATTGATTCATTCGGATAAGAAGCATAATCGATCAGAGCTTTTTCAATGGTTTGAGAGCTATAAATCGGACTCTTAAAATTTCGAGAAAATTTTCTGATTTGATTTCTCATTAAAGGATCAATTTTTAATAATTCTGCGTTATCCGACCTTTCTAACTCACCGATTTGCGGTTCCGATTCTCGTAAATTTTCTGAAACAGATAATTCGGTCGAATTCGCTTCGTTATTACGTGGTACAGATGAACTTGAGGACGCGGCTTCTCGGTCATTTCTTATGGGTTTGTGTACAGAATTCCTTTCGAATTTATTGCTGACCCATGCGGCATAAGTTCCGAAAACACTTGAGTATATACACGTTAAATTTAACAGAAATATCAACTTTTTCATTTCTTTCTCCCGGAGGAATCATAAACTGATTCAATTGGTTTGCAAGGATTATTTTTCAATTCGCTGCATACAGATAAAATCACCCCGTAAAAATCATTCCGAAGATTTATTTCCAACGCTGATTTCGGCATGTTATTTTTGTGCCGAAGTTTTCTCATCTACGGAATTTTTCTCGAGTTCGGTTATGGATAATCTCTTATCGAAGGTAGGTTGTATCTACGTGCAAGAGGGTCTTGAAGCCAGTATTAAGTCTTCCTATACAATGGCATGCCGAGAAAATCACAAAACCCGATTCAGACGCAGGGAGCAAACCATTATATCAGAGTGTTTTTAATACCGCCTGCATGGGCTCCGTGCCCAGTTGCAAACTGGTTAATTCAACAATTTTTCAACTTTTTTCTGATATTTTTCCTTCGGGCGAGGCTGTGGGCCGGTCGTTACTCAAAAATTAACGATTCGTTAACTTTTCAGTCTGTTTTTGTAAGAGAGTATCTAGTTGATTCTCTTCGTGGGGCGATCGTTTGTTTTTCTTTTCAGTGATTTTTTTGAAAATTCGTAGTTTTTTCTGATTATTAACTTATTTTCTGTAGGCTCTTATTATCAGCTGTTTTTTATTGAAGGAGCTGGATATGGAGAGGGTACTGAGATTTTTGTTGATATCTGTATTATCGATTTTTAACTGCGACGATGCTGATGCCACGGGGATTTCTGAGATTGAAACACAATCGTCGATTATAACCGATTTTCAAAAACCGTTAGCCGAATGGCCTAAAATTCATCCGTTTTCCTCTCAAAAAGAGATGGATTATTACATGAATGAAACTTGGTCGCCTAAGCTGACTTTAGAACAAAATCAAAAGAAATTGATAAAAAATTTTGTTGAAAAATGTTGCGATTTCTCGTTTAAAATTCAACCAACAAGATTGAGAGAAATATACCTCGGTTATTTGGATTCAGGAGAATATTTGATATTCGCGGACAGATCGACAAATATAAATTCAAGTAAAGACGGTATAAACATGCTGGTTTACAACAAATATTACAAAGAAGACGGAAGTCTGTTGGCACGATGTACTACCTCCTCGTTTATGGGGTATCGTCCTATTGATTTCGGAGAGAAATATAAAGGAAAATTCATAGAATATTTTTCGAAGCTGGCGGAAGATCCTGTAGGATGCAAACTGTTTCGCATAGCGTTAACGAAACATGTTGTTAACGATTTTCAAAAAACAGTGTTCATTCCGGCTGTACCTTCTATGGATAATAATTTATCAAGTATTACTTGCGGTTCCGGATGTTATATATGTTCTCAATTAGCGGAGTCAGGAAATAGTGTAGCGATGAATTACTTAGACCGAAATCCCAGATATCGTTTTGTAACTTTCTCTCCTGAATTTTTCACTGAAACTATGCCTGTAGGTGTTATAAAATATGAAAATAAAAACATCGTATTCAGTATTATTGAATTTTTCAGAGAATCCGCATTGTTTCACGAGATAATTCATTCTTTGCATACTGATGTCAACCAAAAACTTATGGAATCGATAAATATAAGAAAGAGATCCAATCCAAATTTATTCAGATATAAAATAAAACAAGACAGCGATCCTGTTTTTTTCAACAGTGGTCGCATAAATGTTTGTCTTTTTCATAACGATGAAGAATACTACACTATGTATGGATTAAACTCTAACGGATTGGATTTACTGAATGAATCGTCGTATTTAGCTCACAGATACGGATTTATTCGAGCATCTCACGGGGATTTGGAATGCGCTAGGTTATCAGTGAAAGAAAATAAATTGGATAAAAAAGAATCCAAAGCGTTTTTTCAAAGTTTTTTTTCAAGCCACGGAGATCTCGATCTTTTTAAATATTATCTTTCTCCGGATTCTCCGATAAATTACCCGGAATTCGGAGTCGGGCAATACGAATGCGCCGATCTTGATCCGAAAACCGGAGAGAAATTACAGTGAATATAATTTTCAGCAGTTTATGTCGCGAAAAGAGAATTTCACAATAAAAGTTGACAACTTTTATTTTTGTTTTTACACTGGATTTCAGTTTGTGTAGTTTCGTTCATTGGAGACCAATATGAAAAATATAGAACGGCTGTTGATAGCTTCCGCATTGGTGATATTCAATTTTGCAAATATTGAAGCGATGAGTAGTGTGGAATCTCAGAGGTCAGAAAATAGTGTAAATTCAAAGAATTCTCTATCAGATTTACCCATAGTTCATCCGTTCTCGCCTGAAGCTGAGACCGATGTAGAACTTTATAAAACAACGGTGAATACGTATATCTCCACTTGGGATGAGACAGTTCCATTAAAGAAAAATCAGGAAAATTTGGTTGATAGGTTTTTGAATGAATGCTGTGATTTATCGTTTAAACTTGTCGAACAGATAAATGAAATACATATAGGAAGATTGGATTCAAGAGAACAATTTGCGTTTTGCGATGAGGCAGATGGAGTAGCTCCGGATCGAAATAGCGAAGGAATCCTAATTTTTGCTAAAAGCGGTGTCGGTATCACAGTTCCCTCTTGGCGGATTCCAACGTTTTTGGAGGGAGTTCCTCGTAGTTTCACTGATGAATTCAGGAATAAATTGAGAGAAACATTATTAGAATTAGTGCAAAATCCTGTCGGAGCAAAATTGTTGCGGGTGTCAATTGCAAAACGTTCTGCTAATCATATGCCTAAGTTGGTGTTTGTTCCTATTCACGGCACAGATGTAAGTTTAGAAGCGGGAAACTCGATTCAGCGTTATTTAGCGAAGGATAATCAAGAAATAGCTGACTATTTGAGTGAGATGAAAGAGAGATTTGTGCTGTACAATCCGGAATGTCTTTCAGATAAAGATAAGAGAGTTATAAGGTATGATTCTCAATTGGATAAATGCTTTCTTGATGTACAGGATGTGCCTTTTAAAGTGTCTTTGTTCAACGTTTTAAACCGTTCTTTATACGAAAACGGTGATCAGCAAAACACCGCCGTATTGCAACAATACAGTAATGGTAAAATTCATTCTGTACCTCTCATTAATGAAGGAAAACTGTCTGTCGATGCCCAAATACCGAACTTTCGGTTTAAAAGAAATATTTACGAAAATGACAGTGATTACCGTTCAATACTGGGTAGAACTTCGTCGGGAATAGATTTACTCTGTGAAGCCGCTTATACATCCAGAGAATACAAATATATCCGAATGTATTCCCGAAAATATACCAGTGTCCGCATTAAAGGAATAATCGGACAGCATACCGATGAGATACGGGATTTTGTTAAATCTCAAAAAGAGATAAATTTAACCCGTAAACAATTAGATGCATTGTTTTCTCAGTATATCGCAAATGGAGAAGATCACGAAATTTTCAAAGATTTTCTTAAATTGCAGTTTAAATCTCCGAAATTCGGAGTCGGGCAATACAAATGCGCCGATCTTGATCCGAAAACAGGAGAGAAATTGAGTTCTGTAGGGAATTGAAATCTGTTTTAAAGGAAGACTCGTATCCTCCTCTTTTGTTTGCATAAAGTTAGCTTTTCTTTAACTCAAAATTCATATAATCAAGAACAGAATTGTTTTTTGTAAATTTATAAATGGATTTTGAGATGATTAGGCTGTTATTCGCGATTATTCTGATACTTTTGGAAACGAAAAACATAGAAGCGAAAAGATACGTATCCGAAGCTAAAACCGAGTCTTCCGCGATAAAGGATTTTTCTAAATCTTTAGCAAAATGGCCGCAAATCGATTTACTGCCTTCAAAAGCAGAAAAAACTTATTACGATTCCTTATGGAATCCAAGGATATCTTCAACATTAAATCAAAAATATTTATTGAATAAATTTATAGAAACTTGTTGTGATTTTTCATTTCAAACTCAACCGACCGGAATAGACGGAGTCTATCAAGGTTTCGCGTCAGGAATACATATTGTGTTTACGAATACATCTCTGAAATTTAACAAAAAAAACTCCTCCTTTTATAATAATCAGGGAAATAGTTTGACCGTTCGAATTCCTACCTTGATATTTTCAGATAGAAGTTCTTATAAAAAGATTCTTACATTATCACCCACATACTGCAGAGCGAAAATAAAAGATAGTCTCTCAAAATTAGTTCAAGATTCTGTCGGATGCGAATTAATGCGTGTATTTACAACAAAATTTGCTGTTCATAAATTTCCGAAAATCATATTTATTCCGACAACAGGAGGTTTGGTTTCAACTACACCGTTTGTGGCTTCACCAAATATGTATATTTCGCAAAAATATACCAAAACAAAATTTATCTTTTTTGATCCGGATATTCTCACTCGAGATTTAGAGATAGATATGATCAGATACAACCCTCGAAACGATAAATTTGTGATGAGACGAGAAGAAAATCCTTTTGAAGCAACGCTTTTTCATGAAATGCTCCACTGTCTACATGATTATCAGAGCAACAGAAGTTCGCGTAGCTCTTCAGTGGTATCGCAAAGATCTAAATCAAAATCTTTACAAGTGGGTACTAATGGATTTTCCTATGCAATTAACAACGCCTATTCTAACGATGAAGAGTATCACACAATGTACGGATTGACTTCCCGAGGTTTGGATTTACTGAATGAATCGTCATATTTGGCACACAGATACGGATTTATCAGGATGTCCCACGTACACACGAGAGAATCTTCACACATCGATCATCGCAGAACTTGGTGGTATGTAAAAAATGGAGACGAAGATTTATATCGATATTATCTTTCACCTAAATCTCCGATAAAATTTCCGAAATTCGGCGTTGGGGCGTATGAATGTTCAGATTCTGTGATGGAATATTAAGATAATATACCGCCGCTGGAAAAGATAACCAAAGAAATTATGATACAGAAGAATAAACGGTAAAGTTACCTCAAAATCTCGACGGTTGTACTCATCATAACAGGCTCCGTGCCCAGTTGCAAATTTGTTAATGAATAGTTAATTTTTGAGTAACGACCAGCCCGCTGACCCACCCGAAGGAAAAATATCAGAAAAAAGTTGAAATTCTGTTAAATTAACTTTTTGTTAACTACTTTCGATGAGAGATTATCTGTTCGAAACATTAAAAATAAAAAACTCTTTGATTTTTTGAAATCCGAGTTTTCGGTAGACACTTTCGCCGGATTTTGTTGCAGTTAGAACGCCGACCTTGTAATTATGAACATCATGGGCATAAAAAAGCATGTGACGGACAATATTTGTAGCTATTCCTTGATTTCTGAAATCAGAGAGAGTCGTGACGTCCCAAATTCCAGCAACATTGGCGTGCAAAAATAACGCTCCGGTGGCGACGGAGCGTTGATTAACATATCCCACGAATAATTTAAGCAGAGATTGCTTTTCAAAAATAAAAGGAGCTGCAGATAAATAAAACCGCTCAATCGATTTTGCATCAGCAGGTATTAGTTTCTTGTAAACCTTAATGAAATCCCGTAGCGAGATTAAATCCACGACTTGAGCTATACGCAAAATTTCGCAATCCGAAACCCTGCTTACTTTCGATATGTCCGCATACATTCCCAACTCAATTTCGGGATTTTTCAACCCAAATTCTTTAAGTTTTTGATTACATCTTTCACAATCGTTTCCAAATCCGACCCACCATGCAAAAGGAAGATTATAAAAAGAATCCGAGATCGATTTTAAGTCGGCGTTGCCATCGATCAAACACGCAACATTGAACATATCGCAGGAAATTTCTGTGTTTACGAGAATTGAATCTTCCTTAGTGATTACTTTCATATTCATACATTTCGGAAGATAGGTCAATTTCCCGATGATATTTGCATCCAGGCGATCAGAAATTACCTTTGTCATCTACCTCAAAATTTCGATATCTTCCTGTGATAATTCCCGCAAAAATCTTGACGGAGGATTGTTCTGCCACTGGTTGTGAACTCTTCGGTTTAGAACGAAGCTGATAAACGCGCGTTTTTTCGCACGAGTCAGTCCTACATATGCCAAACGGCGTTCTTCTTCCAAATTATCTTCTTGCAGACACAAATTGTGCGGGAAAACTCCTTCCTCCCAACCTGCCAGAAACACATTTTCGAATTCCAAACCTTTTGCGCTGTGCAAAGTCATGATGGAAACCAAATCTTCGGACACATTCCGCGGAGAATCCATCACCAAGCTGACATGCTCCATGAAGGTCGGAAGATCCGGGAAGTCTTCCAGCGCGGTTGTTAACTCTCTGAGATTTTCGATGCGCCCTTCCGCCTCTGTTGTTTTTTCCTGGCTCAACATTTGCTGATATCCCGTTGCGGTGATTATGAATTTCGCGATTTCCGACGGTTTTGCGTCTTTTTTCTCTTGAATTGATTCAATTAACCTCGTGAAAGATTCAACTGCCGTTTTTACGCTTGGGCGCAGAAGATTTTCGCGCGCCATATCTTTCGCTGCTTGGAACAATGACACGTTGTGATCTCTCGAATATTCGTAAAATTTGGAAACCGCCGACGCGCCGATGCCTCTTTTTGGAGTATTGATCACTCGTTCGAAAGCCAAACTGTCGTTCGATTGATAAACCAATCTCATGTAAGCAACGATGTCTTTGATTTCCTGTCGATCGTAGAATTTCAGTCCGCCGACAACTTTGTACGGAATTCCGTAGGCGATAAATCGATCTTCGAACTCTCGAGTTTGATATCCCGCGCGCACCAAAACGGCCATCTCTCCGTAATCATCATTTTCGCGCCTTTTTAGATTTTCGATTTGATCTGCGACGAATCGGGCTTCATCGAATCCGTTGTATAATCTTTTGATTCTGACCTTCTCTCCGCAATCTCCTTCTGTCCAGATCTCCTTTCCTAAACGACTTTCGTTGTTCGAAATCAGACTGGATGCCGCGCCCAAAATATGTCCGCCGGAACGATAATTTCTTTCCAATCGAACTATCTTTGCGTTGACGAAATCTTTCTCAAATCTCAGAATGTTTCCGACTTCAGCTCCTCTCCAGCTGTAGATTGATTGATCATCATCTCCGACACAGCACAATCCGTTTCCGAGAGGTGACAGCAGTCGCAACCAAATATATTGAGCCATGTTCGTGTCTTGATACTCATCAACCAAAATGTATTTGAACTGATCCCGATAGTGATGCAAAACTTCCGGGAAATTTTTGAAAATTCTGATTGTATTCAGCAGAAGATCGCCGAAATCCATTGAGTCGTAACATTCCAATCTTTCCTGGTAGATTTTATAGACTCGGGCTTCAATCAGACCTTGATCTATGCGTGAATCATCGTATCTGTAACCTTTATCCTTCCACAAACCGATGCGATTTACGATTCCGTTGACTGATTTCTTTTCAAGATTCAATTCTTTTACGATTTGTCGGACTAATTTTGTCTGATCGTCGGCGTCAATAATCGTGAAGTCTTGTTTCATTCCGAGCAAATCTGCGTATTTTCGCAAAATTCTTACGCAGACCGAGTGAAAAGTGCCGAGCCACACCCCCTCCGCTCCCGAAGTCAGCCCGAACAATCTCTCTTTCATTTCGCGCGCCGCTCGATTGCTGAAGGTCACCGCCAAAATCTGCGAGGGAAAAGCATATCCGTTTTCGATCATGTAGGCGATTTTCGTCGTGAGAACTTTCGTCTTCCCTGTTCCAGCCCCCGACAGCACCAGCAGAGGACGATCCAAAGAAACAACCGCTTCATGCTGTTCAGGATTTAACGAATCCAACAAACGACTGTTAATCTCGTCCAAACTTTCCATGGTATTTACCTTCATGATGATAACTTTCTCAAACTGATTCTTGCGAATAAGTGTATCATTTTCCCTACCGAAATTGTAGTATAGCGTTGGGACATTTTCGGAGAGAAGTTTGGGCATTTTTATCGCATCTGACCACGCAGGTTTTGAATTGAAAGAATATTTGAAAACACAATTCAATCTGCTGGATTTGGGAACTCACAACGCGGAATCCTGCGACTACCCCGTATTCGCCGAAAAGTTGTGCAATCAAATGAAAGCAAGCGACAAAGGAATTTTGATCTGCGGAACGGGAATTGGAATGTCAATTGCCGCGAACCGTTTTAAAAATATCCGAGCGGCTCTGTGTTTTAACGAAGAGATGGCAATTTTGTCCCGCCAACATAACAATGCTAATGTGCTGGTGCTGGGAGCAAGAATTATCTCGCCCGAAACCGCACGCAATTGCGTCGAAAAATTCCTAACCTCAGACTTCGAAGGCGGCCGCCACCAGCGTAGAGTGGATTTAATTTGCGATTGATGTTTTAAATTTTTTTAAATTAAGTTATAGTCACTCGCGTGGGTATGGGATAAAGGACAACAATGCGAGAAAATCTTCGGAAGAAATCAAAAAGCAGCTTGCGCGGTTTGACGAGACTTTATGCAATCCAGATGATGTATAGGTCAGAATTTGAACACAAAACACTGGAAAAAGTTATTGAAGAGGCGCAAAAAAATCCGCAAATTTTGATTAGCGAAGAAGTTTCTCTAAATGAAATAGATTCTGAATTTTTTACTGAGTTAATAACAAAAACAAAGGAACATCGGGAAGAAATAGACAAACTAATCGAGAAAAATGTTGCAAAAAATTGGTCTTTCGATCGTTTCGACAAGGTTATGCAGGCTCTGTTACGATTGGGAACATGCGAGTTAGTTTTCTTTGATCAAATTCCTGCCAATGTGGTTTTTAATGAATATATCGAAATTGCAAAATCCTTTTTCAAGAAGAGAGAAGTGGGATTTGTTAACGGAATATTAAACTCGATATTTCATCAGCAAAAATCGGCATGAACGTCTGCCTTACTCTTGACTTTTTACTGTAAAACAGGTAAAAGACAGAGTGCATGGCGAGTGTAGCTCAATTGGCTAGAGCGCCAGATTGTGGCCCTGGAGGTCGCTGGTTCAATTCCAGTCACTCGCCCCATTTTATTATTGATGGAGAAAGATTTGTCCGGTTTTAATTATGATGAGTTAGTTCAAAAGGCTCTTGTTTCCGTCGTGAAAGAAGTTCTTTCAGATGTTGCGGTTGATGGATTATCTGGAAACCATCACTTTTATATCCAATTTAGGACAGATCATCCGAAAACAAAGGTTCCAAAGTTTTTGAAAGAGCGCCATCCGGAAGAAGTTATGATTGTTCTCCAACATCAATTCTGGGATTTAAAAGTTTCACGCACGGGGTTTTCAGTTGAGTTGAGCTTTAACGGCGTTCGTGAGCCTATGTTCATTCCTTTCAGCGCACTGACTGCCTTTGTCGATCCTTCGGTAAAATTCGCTCTGCAGTTTACTCCGAGATTTAACGACGCGGATTCGGATCCTAGTCCTGATAAGCCGAAGTCTTCCGATGATAAGGAAGAAGATTCCGCAAAATCAGATGACAACATTATTCGATTTGATAGCTTTAGAAAAAAGAAATAAGGCTTGGACTAATTCGGGCTTCGTTTTGTAAAGCCTAAATATCTTGGACCTGAGAAGTCAGGGTATTTCTCATCGGTTGTTATATTCACACCAAACAGCGGATTCACTGAGAGCATTCCGGAATAACAATTAATTTTGAATCGAAAATTGCGTCTTATATTAATACGTAAAATTTCACCAATTTCTAGCCAACATTCGGTTAATGTTTGCGTTCAGGGATTTCAGGGAATTGACTTCATCCTGATCCAGATTTTTTATTAATTTTTTTTGATTAAAAAACCAATTCAAAACTTTGTTTGCTTCCAGAAATCTGGTTTGATTACCCAAAGCCTGCCCGTAAATACTGCGAATCACATCCTGAAAAAGCGAATTTTTGAATGGGGGAAGCAGATCTCCGTTGTTATTAAAAAATACTTCCAGCAATTTCAAGGCTTTTTCAGAATTATTTTCGTTCAACAATATCTGAGCATACTGAATTCGGCAGATAATTTGATCTTCTTTACTTAAAATTTCGAATAGTTGTGTTGGCTTAAAATTCTCATCAAAAAACGGAGCAAATACTTTCTTGGCATGATCTTCTTTGTCTTCACAAATCAAAGAATGCCCGTAATGACATCGGCTTATTGCTTGCTGTTTTACGGTTAATTCAGATAACAGCTTAGAATCCTTGAAAAAAGTCTCTAACAGAACAAT
>Ga0310690_10005190_pt1 | contig 17845 bp, 14 predicted proteins | sample AusTroGonzalo_MG_2_FD_207661 | JGI IMG/M metagenome (GOLD analysis project Ga0310690, IMG submission 207661) | Bovine rumen microbial communities from tropical cattle in Woodstock, Queensland, Australia - Gonzalo_04 (v2) (version 2) | ecosystem: Host-associated > Mammals > Digestive system >...
AAAAACGCAGCGGGCGGTTTTATAGCCTGCTGACGGCATCGGCCACTTCTTCCAGCAGCCATTTAGGCGTGGAAGTGGCTCCGCAGATGCCCACAGAAGGGAATTCCCGGAACCAGGCAGGGTCTATCTCCCCGGCACCGCCCACCAGATAGGTGCGCGGATTCACGCTCCGGCACAAGTCGCTGAGCACCTTGCCGTTGGAGGAAGCCTTTCCGGAAACGAACAGGATTACGTCGTGCGAACCGGCGAAAGCCGACAGCTTCTGGTGCCGGGTGGCCACCTGGGCGCAGATGGTGTTGTGTACGGTGATTTCTGCACCGTTGGCGATGAGCACCTGGCAGATGGACGCGTATTCCGAGGGGCTCTTGGTGGTTTGGGAGAAGATTTCCATGGGCTGGGAAAAGTCCAGCCGGCCTTTCGCAAGGGCATCGGCCAGCATGGCTTCGTCTTCCACCACCATGGCGTCTCCGTTCACCTGCCCCATCAGGCCCAGCACTTCCGCATGGCCCACCCGTCCGAAGATGAGCAGTTGCCCGTTGCGTCCGTCCGAATGCAGGCGCTGATAGGCTTCCCGGATGTTCCGCTGCAGCATGAGCACCACAGGGCATGTGCAGTCAATCACGGAAAGGTTTCGGGCCGATGCCTCCCTGTAGGTGCCGGGAGGTTCTCCGTGCGCCCGGATAAGGACGGTTCCGCCGTCCGGGACATCGGCCAGGGAATCTGCTGTGAGAAGGCCCCGGGAGTGGAGCCGGTCCAGTTCCGCCTCGTTATGCACGATGGCGCCCAGAGAGTAAAGGGGGCTTTCCCCGGAGAGGAACTCCTCTGCCTGGGTGATGGCGCGGATAACCCCGCCGCAGAATCCGGAACCCGGGTCTATCTCTACCTTCAGCATGACAGGGCTGCTTCCAGAATACCGAACTTGCCCTGGATGACACCCAGGACCCAAACCAGTTCCTCGTGAAGGGTCATATGGGTATTGTCCATCACGAAGGCATCTGCCGCCTGGGTGAGGGGAGAGGCTTCCCGGTGGGAATCGATATAGTCCCGCTCCCGCAGGTTGGCCAGCACTTCCTCGAACACCGGAGACTGTCCCTTGGATACCATTTCGTCGTACCGGCGCTGGGCGCGGACCTGTTCTTCGGCCGTCATGAAAATCTTGAGTTCTGCGTTGGGGAACACCGTGGAGCCGATATCCCGTCCGTCCATGATTACGCGGCCTCCTTCGCTGAAGGCATGGAGTTTGTCATCTACGAAGTTCCGGACAAAAGGGATGGCCGAAACGGGGCTCACGTGCGAGGAAACCTCCAGCGTGCGGATCTGGTCTTCTATGCAGCGCTCTCCCAGGTACAGCCGGGTGACGCCCTCCGCCCGCCGGAAATGCAGGTCCAGCGGGCCGATGACTTTCCGAAGCTCTTTCTCTCGGATGCTTCCATCGGCATTGATGAGGCCGTTTTCCATGGCGAACAGCGTTACGCCCCGGTACATGGCGCCGCTGTCCAGATACAGGAAACCGAATTCGTTGGCCACCATTTTGGCGAAGGTGCTTTTTCCGGTGGAAGAGAAACCGTCCACGGCGATGATGATGTCTGGAATGCGCATAGTCGGATAGGTTTGGTTTACAAATGTAGAAAAATATTACGATATTTGCATATTATTTAACGTACCATGAAAGTTCTGATTGTAGACGACGAAAGGGCCATCCGGTACTCCCTGAAAGAAATCCTGGAAATGGAGAATTACCAGGTGGACACTGCCGAAAACGGAGAGGAAGGCCTTCAAAAAGCGGAAAAAGAGAAATACGACGCCATTTTCTGCGACATCAAGATGCCCGTGATGGACGGCACGGAAATGCTGTCCAAGCTTATGGAAGCGGGAGTGGAATCGCCGGTTGTCATGGTCTCCGGCCATGCCGATATCACCACGGCGGTGGACTGCATCAAGAAGGGCGCCTTCGACTTTATAGAAAAGCCGCTGGACCTCAACCGTATCCTGATCACCCTCAAGAACGCCACGGACAAGGCCACGCTGGTAAAGGAAACCAAAATCCTCAAGAAGAAAATCTACGGGAAGGAAATGGTGGGTGCGTCGGAATCCGTCGCCCATCTGAAGGATATGATCGGCAAGGTGGCCCCCACCCAGGCCAGCGTGCTCATTACCGGTCCCAACGGCTCCGGCAAGGAACTGGTGGCCCAGAGCATCTATCAGCTTTCCCAGCGCTCCATGATGCCTTTTGTGGAGGTGAACTGCGCCGCCATCCCATCAGAACTCATAGACAGTGAGCTCTTCGGCCATAAGAAAGGCTCCTTCACATCGGCCATCCGGGACCACAAGGGCAAATTCGAGCAGGCCGACGGCGGCACCATCTTCCTGGACGAGATAGGGGACATGTCCCTGGCCGCCCAGGCCAAGGTGCTCCGGGTGCTGCAGGAGAGAAAACTTACTCCCGTGGGAGGAGACAAGGAGATTACGGTGGACGTCCGCGTGATAGCCGCCACCAACAAGAACCTTCAGGAGGAGATTGTCAAGGGCACTTTCCGTGAAGACCTGTATCACCGGCTCAGCGTTATCGTGCTCAGGGTGCCCGCCCTGGACGAACGGAAGGACGATATCCCTCTTCTGATAGACCATTTCTCGGAGCAAATCTGCTCGGAGAGCGGCAAGCCCGTGCGAACCTTCACGCCGGAAGCGGTGACCCTGCTGCAGGAGCGTTCCTGGCCGGGCAACATCCGGGAGCTCCGCAACGTGGTGGAGCGCCTGTTAATCCTGGGCGGCAACCCCATCAGCGGGGCCGACGTCCAGGACTATGTATTCTAACGCCGGAAGGGTTAGTTTTCTATCTTGAACAGATTCAGGAATCCGGTCATCATGAAGACATTGCGGATGTCTTCGTTGATGCTGCGTACAATCACTTCACCGCCTTTGTTCATGGCAGCCTTGCGGAGCGTGAGGAAGATACGCAGGCCCGAACTGGAGATGTAGGTGAGTTCCTTGCAGTCCAGGATGATGGTACCGTTGGCCTTTTCCTGTAAAGGTTCCAGCTCTTTTGCGGCGTCCAGGGAGGCGGGGGTGTCCAAACGGCCGATCAGCTGGACAGTGGTGGAATTGTTTTGTTGGGTGATGTTGATTTCCATATCAGTTATCAGATTTTTTTAATCATCGAGAGGATATTCTTGCCGTCTTCGTTCCGGTAGGTAACCTGGTCCATGGTCTTGCGGACCAGATAGATGCCCAGTCCGCCGATAGGCCGGTCTTCTACGCTGAGGGTGGTGTCTGCCTCAGGGGCGGCGGTGGGGTCGAAGGCCACGCCGCGGTCGGACAGGACAAACCGGAGCGTATCCTTTTCCAGGAAGGCATCCAGTTCTATCAGACCCGTGACGCCCTTGGGGTATGCATACAGAATCACATTGGTTACGGCTTCTTCCAGGGCCAGGTTCAAACTCATGGTGAGGCTATGGTCCAGGCCCTTTTCAGCCGCGAGCGTATCCAAGAATTGGGCCAGGCGTGAGATTTCCTGAATGTCATTCTTGAGTACGAGATGCCGCTCGGAGACATCCGTGGGCACCTGATTCAGATAATGGATGAACAGCATGGTGATATCGTCGCTTTGCGGGGCGTCTCCTACGAAGTCGGAAACGGCCTTCTGCATGTCTTTCAAATGGTTGATGGCAGGTCTTCTGCCGTGGAGCACTTTCTCCAGCCTTTCTTCTCCGAAGAGTTCGTGCCCGGAGTTCTCCGCTTCTGTGATGCCGTCCGTATACAGGAACAGGCTATCGTCATAGTGGATGTCCATAGACTGTTCCTCGAAGGTCATATCGGGCACGATGCCCAGGGGAAGGTTGGGCAGGACATCCAGTTTCCAGATATGGTCCGTGAGAATGAACGGAGCGTTGTGACCGGCGTTGCAATAGCGCAGATGGCCGGTTTTCATGTCCAAAACGCCGCAGAAGAGCGTCACGAACATATTGCTGTCGTTCATGTCGGACATGGAACTGTTCATGGCGGTGACAATGCGCTTGGGGCTGTATTCGTGGGCGGCCAGGGTGCGGAACAGACTTCGGGTTACCGCCATCACCAGGGAGGCCGGAACCCCCTTTCCGCTTACGTCGCCGATACAGAAGAACAGTTTTTCGTCCCGGATAAAGAAATCGTACAGGTCTCCGCCCACTTCCTTGGCCGGAACGATATCGGCCGCCATGTCAATGTCCGTACGCTCCGGGAAGGGCGGGAACTCCTTGGGAATCATGGACATCTGGATGTTGCTGGCCACATGGAGCTCATTCATCATCCGCTTTCTCTTGTCTTCCAGCTGGTTGAATTTTACCTGACGCCGGAAGAAGGCGAACAGGATGAGCAGCAGCATGGCCAGGCCCAACAGCTGCATGATTGTCACAAGATTGCCGATTCTGCGAAGCCCGCCGTAAATGTCCTTATCCGGAATCACGATGGACATGGACCAGCCGGTCCGTTCCATCGGGGAAAAGTAGATATGGTTGACGGCACCTTTGTAATGGATGGACATATTGCCCTCTTCCCCGGAAAGCAAGGTGCGCCCCACCCGGTTGAACAGGGCGGTATCTCCCATGGTAGAGGTTACCTCCTGGAGGCTCTTGTTCATCACCAGGCTTTTTTCCGGGCAGGCCATAATCTTGCCCTGGCGGCTGAGCAGGAGGCTATACGCATCCGGATACACTTTTATGTTTCCCACCGCATCCGTAAGCCATTCCAGGGAGATGTCGGCCGTGAGGATGGCGGCAATGGAGCCTGTCTTGTCCCGCACGGGCAGGGAATAGGTGGTCATGAGGATGTTGCCGCCGCCTATGTCGATATAAGGTTCCGACCAGTAGCCCTCACCGGTTTCCAAAGGTTTGGTGAACCAATCCTTGGACGGATAATTGTATTCATCTGTGGCCAGCGACAGGGCAGAGACCTCGCCGGTAATGTGGCTGCGGGACGTATAAGGAGCCATCAGCGGCTGGTTCTTGAAATAGCCGGGAACCATGGCCATGACAGAGCCCATCACCACGGGATTGTCATTTACAATCCGTTCCGTTACCCGCCGGATGCTGTCCGGGACCGACAGGCACCATTGGGCAATCCAGACTTTGTTTCGAACGGCCGCCTCGGCCTGGTCTATGATGTCCATAATCCGATACTCCATAGCCTCCAGCTGACTCTCGGCCCGCTGGGAAGCCTCCTGGCGCAGCCCTTTGCGCGAGTAGAAGTACTGAATCAGGGCGGTGGCTTCCAGGGTGAGGGCGGCTACCAGTACCACCAACAAACCCAGCCAGAGACTCTGGCGGGTCTGGTTCTTTTCCTTTGAGGGATTCAGCTTCATAGGATAGAGGTTAAAGCAGCGCGGAATTCCGGCATGGGACAGCCTCCGTCCCGTTCAATGATCAGCGTCTTGAGCCCGGCGAAAGGAAGGATTTCTTCTTCGATGTCTTTCAAGGGACGGTCTGCTCCGAAGTACACCGGCGCGAAGCTGTCCCAGAACCGCCTGGCCAGGGCTTTGGGCATATGGAAGGTTTCCTGAATGAAGTCTTCTCCGCTGAGATAGCAGCACAGGTACACCATGCCCACGTCGAACAGATGGTTGCCGTAACAGAAATCTCCCAGGTCGATGAAATACGCTTGGTTCCCCACGAAGATGGCGTTGCTGAACTGGAGGTCTCCGTGAATGGCCGTGTCCTCTTCGGGGACATCGGCAATGAACTTACCCAGTTTGTCTTTTTCGGCAGGGGTGAAGAACGGATTCTCCGCCAAAAGGCGGTAATAGCGGTCCTTTACGTTCTGGAACTGTGTGGTATCCACATGGGTGCCGTGCAGCTGCAGGCACATCCGGGCAAACCATCCGGCATACTCCTCCACTTTCTCCGGATGGTCTCCGGTGGCGCGGGAGAAGGATTGCTTGCCCGGGATGCGGCGGAAGAGGATGCCGTACCGGCCGTCCTCCGTGACCACATAACGGCCAGGTTCCGGAGTGGGAATGCCCAGGTCATAGACCTTCCGGGCCAGGTTCATCTCGTCCAGCGGCTGCTGGATCTTACCTGGGAAGTAGAGCTTGAGCATCAGGCCGGGGTCTGACTTGTGGTTGTAACTCTCTCCGTTGAAACCTCCGCCGGAGAGAACGAAATCCTTCAGGGATATGCTAGTGGCTTCCATGGGTGAAGACTTGATTGACCAGTTGTTCGAATTCCTGATAGGCAAAGGTGCCCTGTAACTCCTTAAGGGATTCGGCCAGCCCCCTGTAGTGCCATTCGTGCTCTTTGGGGTCCTGGACGTGGAAGATGCTCCAGAGGGCTTCCCCCTTGACGGAATAGTCCCGGGCGATGGCGCGCATGTTGGAAAGCTTGTCTCCCAGGGCCACCATCTTGGCATCACGGGAAGCGCGGGCCAGCCGGTCGATGGCCGCCTGCTTGCGCTGGTGCCAGCTTTCTTCTTCGCTTATCCCTTCCTGGAAGGTGTCACTCTCTTCCTCCACCAGATGGGCCACGCGGTCTCCGAATTCCCGACGGATGGATTCCAGCGTAATGGAGGTGTCTTCCACCGTGTCGTGGAGGACGGCGGCGGCCAGCAGTTCCTGGTCCGGGGTAAGGGTGGCCACAATCTCCAGGGCTTCCATGGGGTGGACGATGTACGGGAAGCCCTTTCCGCGGCGTTCTGTTCCGGCGTGGGCTTTAACGGCAAAGACAATGGCTTTGTCCAGGAGGGAGGTGTCGAGGGGTGCGTTTGACATAGGGCTAGTTCTGATGCATGAAAGGAAGGTCCTGGGCCTGTTCCGTAAGGAGACTGGCCATGGATTCATTGGAAGGGGACGGGCCGTACAGCTCGTCGAACATGTGGTGGACACCGGCCTTCCCGCCGCCGCTCTTGAGGATATAGGCCAGGCAAAGGTTCTGGGGGCCGGTGGAAGAGGATATGATATCCAGGTCTGTAAGCCCCATCTGGTAACAGGCAATCTGGTAGGCGGCTTCCGAATTCTCCTTGATGAAACGGGAAACATCTCCCAGGGTATGGCAACGGAGGCCCTTGAACAGGGTAAGATAAGGCATCAGGGGAACTTCCTGGATTTCGGCCTGGTTGATGGAGGCAATCCGGCGGTTCAGATGCCCGAACGGGTCCAGCTCCAGGAAACTGCGGAAGGTGTCTCCGTCCAGGGGAACCTCGTCCAGGTTGCCGGAGGCCACCAGCGCCTGTACCCGGCGGCGGTAGTCCGTGAGCTCCGAGCGGATTTTGCTGAATTCTTCGTCTACGAGTTCCAGCATGCCGGCGATGCGGTTCATGGAACGCAGGTACCGGCGGGGAATTTCCACTCCGGACTTGTATCCCGTGTCGTGGTTCATGTTGGCCCAGGCGTGCTGCAGCAGGGTGCGCATCTGCACCTCGAACCGGTACGGGAAACCTTCCATGGAGCAGATGTAGTGCAGCGAAAGATAACCGAAACTGTCTATTTCCAGGAGTTTCCGCTTGTCTACCGAATTTTCCCAGTCCACCGTGAACAGGCGGTCCAGCGCGGTGGCCACCTTATCCACGTCGTCTATATAGAAGGTGATGACGCGGAGGCCCAGGATATCGGTGATATCGGCCAGGGAATGGTATTTCTGGCCTTTGAGCTCCAGCTTTCCGGCCAGGGAGTCCTCTGCTTTTACGCGGCATTCCAGACCGGCCGTAAGCAGACCGGCATCCTGGAAGGTTTGGGCAAGGAGGGCCTTGATCTGGGTGGCCGCTTCCCGGAACCGGGGAAGGTTTTGGCGGTATTCTTCCAGAATGGATTCGCAGTGGGGGTCCAGATGTCTGCTGTAGGGCATGGTTGGGAGGGTTTTTGCAAAGATAATGAAAAATTACTGACTTGCCTTGGGATATTTGACGGTAAAGCAGGCACCGCCCAGCGCAAACGAACGGCTGTAGGAGATGGAACCGCCGCAGTGTTCGGTGATACGACGGCAGATGGCCAGTCCCAGGCCGCTCCCGCTGGTTTTGGTGGTGAAATCCGGAGTGAAGATCTTGTCCTGGTTCTGCTCGTCCACGCCGGGGCCGTTGTCTTCCACTACAATCTCGTAGAAGCCGTCTTCGGCCGCATTGCGGAGGGATACCAGAAGGCGTTTTTCTCCGTTGTTCTCGTCCACGGCCTGGATAGCGTTGGTAATCAGGTTCACCACAACGCGCGTGAGCTGCGGGCGGGGAGCCAGCACCCGGGCGCCTTCCAGTCCGTAGTAGTCCACCCGGACATCTTCCCGGGAGTCGAACAGGTCCACTTCCTGCCGCACCAGGGCATCCAGGTCCAGATATTCCATCTTCTGTTCGTACATCTTGGCGAAGGTGGAGAACTGGTCGGCCGAATCCGCCAGGAGGTCTACATGGAAGAGGACGGTGGAGGCCACCTCGTCGAAGCGCTCCTGCCAGGCGGGATTGCCGGACTGCTTCATGCGGATGAGCATCTGGAGCTGCAGTTTGATGGGGGTGAGCGGGTTTTTCAGGTCGTGCGCAACCCGGCGGGCCATGTCGGTCCAGGCCTTGTCCCGTTCCACCTGGGTAAGCCGGCGGGTGGATTCTCCCAAATCCTGCACCATGCGGTTGTAGGCGCCCACCAGGGCTGTGAGCTCGTCATCCTGCTCATACACAAGCGGTTCCAGGTGGTCGATATCCGTTACCGTCATCTTGCGGCTCATTTCCGAAAGCGGGTGGAACATGCGGTTAACCACCTCGTAGGTGATGAAGCGGGACAGCATCAGGAGCAGCAGGAAGATGGTGAGGATGGTGGCAATGTGGGAGATGGACTCCGTTTCCAGGTCTGTCGTGATGTCCGTGAAGGGGGAGGACACGATGGCCACCATCTGTCCGGCGCTGTTGAACACGGGGGCGTACAGGGCATAATAGCTGCGCCGGTTGGCCCGCTCCCGGTGCATATAGAACCGTTTGTGGTTGTACACGATATTGTAGTAGGCGTCGTCGTCCAGGCGATGCCCCAGAATCATGCGGTCGTACACTTCCGGGGTTGTGGTGAGGGCCACCCGGCCGTCCGGCTCGAAGAGGGTGATGTCGCACCGGAGGTTGTTGCCCACGTTCTCCACGGCGTCCAGAACCATGGCGGTGCGGATCTGGTCTGCCTCCACCTGCCGCATCTGTTCCTGCAGCATGGCCTGGAGGGTGTTGATGCGGGCGGTCATGATGCTTTGCATATCGGCATTGTTCCGCTTGTACACGAACCAGACGCTGAACACCGCCATGGCCACCAGAGTGAGGGTGAGCGAAACCGTCATCACCAGGCCGATACGGGTTTGGTAATAACGCCTTCCGCCGGTGGTCCGGGGACGCCAGATGAGGGCCGAGAGCAGGAAGAAAGCCACGATGGCCAGGAGGAATCCCTCCACCACATAGTCCAGGATCTGGGTGCTGGGGCGGGAGAGGATTACCACCTCGTCTTCCGAAACGCCGTGGATGAAATGGCACCAGCGGTCCAGGTCTGCATGGCCGTCGGACCGGGTTTCCGCCTGTTCCTTCAGTTCTCCGGAGAAGAGGGTGGGATAGGGATAGGCGCCCTTGTACTGCACCAGGCGGCCGTCTTCATATTTGGCCCAGGAGTAAGTGGGCGGAAGGGATACGCGCCCCGGGTCCGATATGCCCAGCAGGCTCAGGTATCCGCGGTCTTCCCGGTTGTGCTTGGATTCCACCTTCACCAGCAGGGAAGAGGAGCCGTATTCGGGTACGTAATAGGAGAACAGGCCGGTGTAGGACACCCGGCCGCTGCCGATGTTGCTGTAGAAGAAGTGGGAGGTTTCCGACAGCCGGATTCCGCCGCGGATGCGTTCCGCAAACAGCGGGTCTGCGGCGACGCGGTTTCCGGCCAGCACCACCGAAATGTCATAGTCCTGGGCAATCCTGCCCATGTACGAGCTCACCAGCCTGCCCCGGATGAGGTCTTCGCTGTTGTCCAGTACGGACAGCACGCCCACCATCTGGTCTTCCGCAATGGCGCCTTCCACGGTGCGGAGCTGGATTTCCAGGGGAATGTCCCGGTCCATGGCCAGGCGGTTGGCCCAGACATCCACCCGGCGCTGCTCCTTCTGGAAGCCCAGGGTGGAGGAGGCCATCACAAAGTACACGCCCGTGACGGCGGCAAACAGAAGCCGGGCCCGTCCGGAGAACATGTTGTACCGGAGGCCCGTAAGGGACCGCACCAGGGGCGAAGCCATCTGCAGCAGCAGCGGAATGGCCAGGGCCAGGGCCAGAAACGAAAGGTATACGATGCCGGTGTACAGGGTGAGCAGGTTCACCTTATACAGCTCCAGGCAGATGTCGGAGTTGACGGCGATGCTTTTGAAGGTAAGGTGCAGGTACAGGACAATGCCCGCCACCAGCAGCAGGGTCAAGGCGGCCAGGGCGGCCTGTCCCCATCGGCTTAAACGCTGGATGGCCCTGAGCAGCCGCCACCGCACCAGATACAGGTCCAGCACCAGCAGGATAATGGCCAAGTTGATAAGGACAACGGCTCCCAGCGAATACAGGAAGCTTCCGTCTGCATACAGGAGCGGGGAGAACAGCGGGGATTCCTGCGAGAGATGGCGTCCGTAAAAATACATCCAGCCCAGCAGGCCGCCCTGGATGAGGAGGGTGACTTCCAGCCAGAAGGCGGTGGGGTGCAGGGACAGGAACAGCAGGGCTCCGGCGATGAGCAGGGCGATGGCCAGCCACAGGAAGGCCGACAGCCTGGGGGTGAATTCCGCGATGCTTTCCGATGTTAGCTTGAACAGCGGTTCTCCGTTTACCAGCACCGGAATACCCACGCTGGCGGTGAGCGGCTGGATGGAATACTGGTCTCCGGTGAGCAGGTGCCGGTTTACCCCGTTCATGGAGCCCGCCTGCAGCTCGTTGATGATTTCCAGGCCGGCAATGACACGGACGCCCTCCCTAAAGGCCGATTTCACCAGGAACCACTTGGGCCCCAGGTTGATATAGGTGGGGTTCTCCGAAACCTCCTCCAGGGGGGAGTTGGAATCGCTCCTGGAGTCTCCCAGGCGCTGCACCAGGGTGCGTTCCCGGATGTCGTCGCTGCGGATGGGGAACTGGTTGGCCCAGCTTTGGAGGGAGTCTTCCACAAAGCGGTACACCACCATATCTTCCGGCAGCCCCTGCAGCTGCATCCATTCTTCGGGATCCCCATCCAGGGCTTGGCCCATATACTTGTCCAGCACCTCCATCCGGCGCTCCACCTTCCTCCCCAGGTCTTCTGCGGCCGATGAGGCATCGGCCCTCCCGAGACCCATGAACAGGGAAGTGGTGAACAGCACCACGGCCGCCGCCACCAGGATGGCGGACACCCACTCCCATATGTGCCGGTGCCTATTCATGGTGATAGGGTTCTCCCTTGAGGATGGTGAAGGCGCGGTACAGCTGCTCTGCAAAGATGGTCCTTACCATCTGATGCGAGAACGTCATTTTGGAAAGGGAAACCTTTTCGTTGGCCCTTTCGTATACGGCCGGGGAAAAACCGTAGGCGCCGCCAATCACAAAGACCAGGTTTTTGGCGCTCTGGTTCAATTGTTTCCGTACCCAGTCTGCAAATTCCACCGAACGGTACTGGGCCCCCTTTTCGTCCAGCAGGACCACAATGTCTCCGGGGCCGGCCTGCTTCAGGATCAGTTCCCCTTCTTTCTCCCGGATCTGCGCCTCCGTAAGGGCCGATACTCTCTTGAGCTCCGGAATCTCCGTTACCGTAAAGGGCACATAGTGCCTGAGCCGGGACACATACAGGTCCAGACCATCCCTGACCCACTTTACGTCGGTCTTGCCTACGGTGACGAGCGAGAGGTTCATGTGCGGTGTTCTGCGGTTATATAACCTACAAATGTAAACATTTTGCTTGTAATATGAAAATGCCCGGAGACTTCCCTGCGGCGCGAAATTTGCAAGTATAATGCCTCGGATGAAAAAGATGCTGAGCATATTGCCTGTCCTGGTGGCGTTCCTGTTCGCAGGGCTGCCAGCCCATGCGCAGCAGAACCAGGATGCAGAGTTTGCCGTGTTTTCCTCCATCACGCGCTATCTCTCCCAGGGAGACGTCAATTCCCTTTCCAGCTGGTTCGCAGAAAACATGGACGTAACGGTCATCTCCTCTTCCCGCAATTGTTCCAAAAAGCAGGCCCGCGAAATTCTCCGCACCTTTTTCAACGCCAACACCCCCCGCTCCTTCCAGGTAACCCACCGGGCCTCGGAATCCAACAAGAAATATCTCATCGGCCAGCTCAATGCCGGAGGAGAACTCTTCCAGGTCACCATCTACGCCACCTCCGCCGGGGGAGAAACCTACAAAATCCAGCAACTGAACATCTCCCGTCAAACCGCCATGTTCTATTAGTCCCTGAAAGCGGTTCAGGGTTGCTGCCGCCGGGGGAAAGGCTTTCCCGGAAAAAAGAAAATTTGCAGAAAAAGTGACAAATCGTTATTTTTGTAGGTTCTTAGTGAAAAACGATTAACCAAATATACCTTTTTATGGCAACAACTGCTGATCTGAAGAACGGAATGTACATCATGTTCAACGGCAAGCCCTGTGTGGTGGTGTACTTCCAGCACGTGAAACCCGGCAAGGGCCCGGCCTTTGTCAAGACCAAACTCCGCAACCTGGAGAACGGCCGCATCCTGGAGAACACCTTCACCGCCGGTGTCAAACTGGACACCATCTCCGTAGAGCGCCGTCCCTATCAGTACCTTTACGACGACGGCGAGGCCTTCAACTTCATGCACGAAGAAACCTACGAGCAGATTACCCTTCCCCACGACGTTGTGGAGAATGCAGACCTGATGAAGGAAGGCCAGCGCGTGGAAATGATGTTCCTCACGGAGCCGGAAGAGCGCTGCCTCACCTGCGAACTCCCCACCTATGTAACCCTGGAGGTTACCTACAGTGAACCCGCCGTGAAGGGCAACACCGCCTCTACATCGGCCCTCAAGGAAGTTACGCTGGAAACCGGCGCCAAGATTATGGTTCCGCTTTTCATCGAAACCGGAGAAATCATTACCGTCAACACCACAGACCGTTCCTACGGCCAGCGCGTGAAGTAATTATTCCGCCTCCAGATAGAATACGGCAGAGCTGTACATCTGGGACAGCACAGGATTGAAAGAGCCCGAAGCGAGGAATTTCCCGCTGAAGGCTTTTTCGTTTCCCCACCAGCAGCTGCGGTCTACATTCTGTTCGGTAACGCGATAGGTGCGCTCCGGGTCCAGCCCCTGCAGGCGGAAGGCCTTTCCGCCCACCGAACGGGATTCGAAGCGGATGCAGTAGGTGAACACCACGGCGCGGGAGCGGTCTTCGGAAACGTACATGAGGCCGTAGTAGCTGCCGTCGTAGGGGTCTGCCAGCCGGTACACATCTCCGGAGAATACCAGGTCCCGGTATTGGTAATACGAGCCGATACAGCGCTCTGCCAGCGCCCGCTCGGCCGGGGTCAGGTTCCGGGGCTGGAGCTCCATGCCCAGGCGGCCGGAACAGGCCAGGTCGAACCGGAACTTGAGCGGGGTTACGTTACCGGTCTGGTGGTTGGGTACGGCCGAAACGTGCGAACCCATGATGCAGGCCGGGTAGATGAGATTGGTGGCGTACTGCATGAACACGCGGGACAGGCCGTCCGTGTTGTCACTGGTCCAAACCTCGTTGCAGTAGGCCAGGGCGCCGTAATCCACCCTTCCTCCGCCGGAGGAGCAGCATTGCACAATCACGTGCGGGTATTTTTCCCGGATGCGGCGCATGACCTTATACAACCCCTGGGTATAGTCCACATAGAAGCGGTCCTGCTCCGCGCCCAGATACGGGCTGCCGAAGCTTTGGACCACCCGGTTGCAGTCCCATTTGATGTAGTCGATATGGGGGGCCAGCTGCATGGTGCGGTCGAAGATGCCGAAGACGAAGTCCTGTACGGCGGGGTTGGACAGGTCCAGCACCCATTGGTTACGTCCCTGGTAGATTTCCCGGCCGGGGCTCTGCACCACCCATTCCGGATGCTCATGGGCCAGGTTGGAATCCGGATTCACCATCTCCGGCTCTATCCATATGCCGAACTTGAGGCCCTTCCCGTGGGCATATTGCGCCAGATAATCAATTCCTTCCGGCAGTTTCTTCACGTTCACTTCCCAGTCTCCCAGGCCGGCATTGTCACTGTTGCGGGGGTAGTCGTTGCCAAACCATCCGTCGTCCAGCACAAACATTTCCAGGCCCATGCCGGCGGCGTCGTCCATCATGCGGAGGAGGGTTTCCGTGGTGAAGTTGAAATACGCCCCTTCCCAGCTGTTCAGGAGGGTGGGATTCACCGTTCCGCCGCCATATACGCCGTATTTCCGGGCCCAGCGGTGGAGGTTGCGGGATGCTCCGCCCGCACCCTGGTCCGACCAGGTGTACAGCATCCTGGGGGTTTCGAAAATGCCCTGGGGGGCCAGCGGATAGGCCGATGCATGGGGGCTGATGCCGGAAACGATGTTGAGCCGGTGCCCGTTGTCTTTCTCGAAACTGATGCGGAAGTTGCCGCTCCAGGCCAGGGCGCCGGCAATGACTTCTCCCGTGGTTTCACTGAATTCCCGGGTGTTCAGGCTTAGCAGGAAAGAGGGGTTGTTCCCCTGGGTGGCCTGCGTTCCGCGGCGGGATTCAATCACTTTCATATCGTGCCCCAGCACTTCCCGTTCCAGTTGCATATCGGCCGCCCAGGCACCCCAGAAGTGGGTGAGGAGGTACTCGTCCGCATCTACATACAGGCTGGAGGAGGCCGCCTGGACCAGTTCCACGGTCTTTTCTCCGGGGTTCAGGATTTCTGCGTGAGAGGCAATCACATCCTGCTTTTCATAGGCTTCGTAAAGGAGCCTTACCCGCAGTCCAGTCACGTAATCCCTCAGGCGGATGGTGGTGGTAACCACCCCGTCCTTCGTGCTCACCTCGTGCCCCGTGTAATAGAGTTCTGTGTTGTGGGAGCCGTCGGCATATTTCACATGCAGGGCCGGTTCTCCCACGTACCGGCCTCCGGTGGCGGGATAGGTGGCCCCTTTGTCTCCGTTATAGTCTTCCGAGCTGGTGTCCAGGGCCAGGTATTCCTCCGGGTTGGGGAGCCGGGTGCCGTAATGCACCGTTTGCAGGGCGCCGTTTTCGTGCACCAGCAGCACCAGGGAGGTGTTTTCTGTCTGTACGCTGATAATCTGCCGCTCCACGGCCGGGAGCTGCACGGTTTCGTGGGTGAACTTCTGGGTTTTCCGGGCCTGGGAAGGCACCAGGGCGCACAAAAGGGCGCAGGCGACGGGGAGGATGCGTTTCATGGGATTAGTATTGGGGGAAGGAAGGGTTTCCGGCCGGGGTGAGGGCGATGCACTCCATCTCAACCAGCCACGTGGGGCGGCATACGGGCCCCAGTACATACAGGACAGGAGCGGAAGGGCAGGCTTCCGAAACAATCCTCTTCACCACGGGATAGTCGGCCGGGTCCCTGAGGTACACGATGCCCATGCCGATATCCGGCAGGCCTGCTTCGGCCTCTTTCAGCAGGGCGCCGATGTTCTCCAGCATCCGGCCGGCCTGGGCGGCCACGTCTCCGGGGAAAAGGACATCTCCCTTCTTGTCGATACTGGCGGTGCCGCTGATGTAGATTTGCCGGCGGTCTCCATAGGTGAGAACAGCTCCCCGCTCGAAGGTTACGCCGTATTCATAGGTGGGGCTCAGGTGACTGCGGGCATACAGGTACCCCAGCTGCCCCTTTTGAAGGCCGCCCACGCTGTAGGCGTCCATGGTCACGGTGTTCCACCAGTCCGGATGCCGGCCTTCGATGCCCGTGCTGGCAATATAATGGGTGTTGGCGGTAAGGCCAATCTGGTTGAAATAGTCCCTGCGGCCCGTAACCACACCGGCATAGTTCACGTCCACGTCCCGGACGAAAATCCAGGTGCGAACCGTGTTGGCGGCCACCGAGAGCCCCTTTTGCTCCAGGGCCTGGCCGAACTGTCGGAAGATGCCCGCCATCTGCTGCTGAGATTGGGCGCCTGCACTTACCAGGCCGCCGGTCCAGTGATGGGAGAACCCGTTGTGGGTGGGAATGCCGCCGGGGCACTCCATGGGGGAGGTGCCATACAGCCAGACGGCTATCTTGGTGCCGTCCAGCGGAGCCTGCTGCACCACGGAAGTGGGCACGGACGGACGGGCTTTCAGGGCCTGTTCCAGCTGAGGGGCCTGGTTGGCCGCGTCGCTGAGAAAAAATCGGCGGAAATGGACGGTACGGCCCTGGGAGGCCTCTTCACAGGCTTCCAGTACGGAGCTGAGCTGGTTATCGAAACCAAGCGAAGGGTCTGTAACGGAGATCAAAGCATGATACTCGGCTACACCCTTCCCCGGGTTAAAGACGGAGGTGGTTGTTCTGGTTTTCATTCAAGTGACCAATTTACGCATTTTTGGGGATTCCAGCAATACCAATAAATAAGGAATTTCCTTATCTTTGTGCAATTCAACCAAGCGGATTGTCCCGTATGACCAAACCGGCCAAGATATCGGCAGCAGTCATGACGATACTCACAGGTGTCGCCCTCTACTGTTTTTTTGCTCTCCTGTACCCCTATCACCTGCATTTCCAGGAGCAGTATCAGCTCTTTGAGTGGACAGGCGCCTACTTCGCCCGTGTTGCCGGCGTTCCCGGCGGGCTGGCAGACTGGCTCGGGCGTTTTATCACCCAGTTCTTCTATTTTGCACCTGTCGGAGCCGCCCTCATGGCCATTCTGCTTTGCGGGGTCCAGCTCCTCACGTGGGCGGCCTGTAAGCACCGGACCCTGGTTGTATATGCGCTCAGTTTCATCCCCACGGCCTTGCTGCTGGCCTTTTATTGCGACGACAATGCCCTGGCGGGAGGCGCCGTAGCCGTTGCCTTTTCGGCGGCTTTTGTTCCCCTCTGCCAGCTGCTTCGTTCCAACCGTTCCCGGCACGTTCTGGAAGCCGTCCTGGTACCGCTGCTGTATATGGCCTGCGGTCCGCTGGCCCTTGTGTTTGTGCTGGTATCGGCCAGTCGGGAGGCGGAGCGGTGCTCCCTGGTAAAGGCCTGGCCCGTTATCGGAGTACTGCTGGTTCTGGTAGTCGTTTATCCCTTTGTGGCCGCCCGCCTGTTCCCTTATCCGCTTGGCCGGCTGGCTTCCGGCGTGCACTATTACCGCTATCACAATATCCTGCCGGGCCTGCTGTGGCTGTCGGCCCTGGGCGTGGTGGCGGTGGCGTTCCTCTCCTGTTTCAAAGGAACGAAAAGGCTGGGGGGCCTGCTTCCCGGACTGGTCGTTTTTGTGGCCACTACTGCCCTGGGAACGGTGCTTACCTTCCGGGCGGCCGACATGGTTAAAGAGGAATGGATGCGGTACGATTTCATGGTTCGCATGCAGATGTGGAACCGGATCATGATGCAGGCCGACAAGAAGAACCCCTCCAACCCCAAAACCGTCTCCTGCCTGAATCTGGCACTGGCCAAAACCGGCCGGATGCCCGACAGTCAGTTCGAATACTTCCAGAACGGTCCGGAGGGCCTGTTGCCGGCGTTCCAGGGAGACTTCACCAACCCGGTGTCCACCGGAGAAATCTACTGGCATCTGGGAATGGTGAACACCGCCCAGCGCTTTGCCTTCGAGGCTGAGGAAGCCATTCCGGATTTCCAGAAGAGCGCCCGCATGTACCAGCGCCTGGCCCAGACCAACATCGTCAACGGAGACGCCGATGTGGCGCGCAAATACCTGAAGGCGCTGTCCCATACCCTCTTTTACCGCCAGTGGGCCCGGGAAACCGTCGGCCTGTTAAACTCCGGCACCATTTTCGAGCGCAGGCCGGAAATCTCCCAGGCGCGGGACC
>Ga0310690_10005191_pt1 | contig 17845 bp, 9 predicted proteins | sample AusTroGonzalo_MG_2_FD_207661 | JGI IMG/M metagenome (GOLD analysis project Ga0310690, IMG submission 207661) | Bovine rumen microbial communities from tropical cattle in Woodstock, Queensland, Australia - Gonzalo_04 (v2) (version 2) | ecosystem: Host-associated > Mammals > Digestive system >...
CGTCGGCCACCGCCGTGTACCAATATCTTAGCCCCGTCAATAGCCATAAAGTCACGAAGCAGTTGCCGCAGCTGTTCCTCGTCCTCAACGACGGCACCGCCCACCTTCACAATTGTCAGTTTCTCTTTCATCATTTCTTTCCTGTTGTTTTTTGGGCATGTCGAAATATCGAAATCACGAAATATCGACATTTCGATGTTCAGAAGCCGCCACCAAAGCCACCGCCACCGAAGCCACCGCCACCAAAGCCACCGCCACCAAAGGCTGGGAACTGGGGAGCTTTTTCCTTGCCTACCTCGATAAGCAGTTTGATGAGGGCACTGCGACGCATGGTCCATGTGGGATAGTCGTCAGCACGCAGCACACGGGGTTTGAAACCTGGCATCTGTGGCGCGCCGCTTTGCTGCATGAACTCCAACGAACTGGTAGTAATGATGCAGGGCTTAGTCTTGCCGTCGGCCATCAGACGGTCGGCAATGGCATCGGCACCACCCACCTTGAACCAACTTTCCATGGTATCATCCTTGCCGGGTACTAGCTGGATGAAGGTAGGGATGGTCATGGTCTGCGGCATCACGCTCATGTACCATGCTTCCTGGCGGTCTACGTCATAGCCTGTACGACCATGATTGATATCGCCCTGTGAAGCGAAGTTGAACGGCGAGTGTGGGTTGTCTGCTATGCTGTATTTGAAGCCGCGGTCGGGCGACAGATACATGTTGCTAGGGTCGGCCACACGCATGCCATCCACCACGAAACAGTACTTAAACGTCTCAAACAGATAGTCGGTGAGCGTTGTACTCCATACACCGTCGCTGTCCTTTGCCATCGCGATGTTATCTGCCAGCATTTCGCACTCCAATTCTACCTTCGTGGCCTCTGGAGCCTTGAAACGGAACGTCAGGCCCTGGTCGGAATACTCAGGCGAAACTATTGGCCGGGGGAAGAGGCGAGCCATCACGCCTGGTGTGAACTGCTTCTCCTGACCTGTGGCAGCGGGAGTGGGTTGTGCACCCTTCATGGCTGCCTCAGCGGCTTTCTTGTTGAACAGCAGAGGCAACGTCTGGGCTAAGAAATACTTGGCATTCATCCATGTGTGGCCAAACTTGTCAGTAGTAAACACCTTCACGCTGTTGATGCCCTTGTCATCGAGGAATTGCATGTAGTCGCGGGCATTGCCGTAGAGGAAGTCATCGGTACCGACGCCAAGCCAGAACAGGTGAATTTTCTTGTTCGTCTCAGCTGCATTGTCGTAGACATCAGGGATGTCGGTAGAAGTGAAAGAACTATAGCTACAGAGATACGAGAACTTGTCAAGGTTAGTCAGGCCATTGAAAAGTGCCTGGTTGCCGCCACGCGAAAATCCACCGATGGCACGGTGGTCGGCATTGTTGACGGTACGATAGTTGTTCTCAATGTAAGGCATCAGGTCGTTCAGCAGGTCACGACTGAAGACGTCGCCACCGAATCCTGCCTGAGGCATACCTTGAGCAGGCGGGGTGAGCAGCAGCTTATTGGGGTTGCCGTAGGGCATCACCACGATCATCTCTTTCGCCTTCTTGTCGGCCAGCAAGTTGTCGAGGATGTAGTTTACACGCCCTACCTTGTAGTACACCTCCTCAGTGTCGGTGGTGCCGCTGATAAGATAGAACACAGGGTACTTCTTCTGCATGTCGGTGACGTAGCTAGGCGGCAAGTAGACAACAGCCTGATTAGTGCCTCCCAGGCTCTTTGAGTAGTAATGCACATACTCCAGACGTCCATGGGCCACATCCCTGATGTCATGGGGTAACGCGCCGTCCTTCGACTTGATTTCAAGCAAACTGTTCTTAAATCCCTCGTTGGGGAAGTAGAGCGGATTCTCCGGATCCATCACGCTCACACCATCAACGACGAAACAATAGGGGTACATGTCGGGGGCAGCCGGACCTAGTGTGACGCTCCAGAGGCCAGTGGCATTGTCTCGCGTCATCTCTTTACGGCCGGCAAACTGTACATCGACCAAGACTTTCTTGGCAGCATCGTTCTTGTAGGTGAATGTCACGGTACCGTCATCATTACACTTCGGCTGTGCGCTCACTACAACAGCGCACATTAGTGCTGAAAGGCTAAGAAATGTTCTTTTCATCATTGTTTCTGTTTTTAGGTTATTGCTGAATTTGATTGCAAAAATAGTAAAAAAAAATGATAGTGCAAACTTTTTATTCAGCAATGATACATTTATAAAAGAATCTGAAACAAGAACCATTGTCTTCTTAATCACTTATTCGTACCTTTGCATGCAGTTAACATCAAAGAAAAACTCACTAAAACCATTACTGATGAAAAAGGCCATTCTTTCCTTCTTCCTGTCCTGCTGTGCAGGCCTGACCATGGCTCAGCAAGAGCAGAGCATTTCCCCTGCTAACATTCCTGGTCCCGAGACAGAGTTTGCCATGCAGCTGAGAGTGACACTTGGCCAGCCCTACTCTGTCGGAGAGACACCCCACGGACGCCGAACGGTGATTCCCATCACAGGTGGCACCTTTGAAGGTCCGCTATTGCGGGGCACCATCCTCAACGGCGGTGCCGACTGGCAACTGGCCAAAGGCAACCGCACCGAACTAGAAGCCATCTACAGCATCTGCACTGATGACAGCGTCTACATCCACATCCGCAACCGAGGCATCATCTTTGCCGGAGCCGACGAGAAGGGAAAGCCCCAGTTCTATTTCAAGGCAGCTCCACAGTTCGAGGCCCCAGAAGGCAGCAAGTACGCATGGCTGAACAATGCTCTCTTCCTCTGCGCCCCGGCACCCTCGCAGGGTGGTGGCATTACACTGAACGTGTGGAAAGTAAAATAGGCGCGCGTTAGGGTTCGCCTAGGAGTGTGGCACTGGTACTGCCTATGATGCGCACGCGGACGGTCTGGCCGATATGGTGGTCGTCCTTGGGGAACACCACCATCTTGTTCTGCTCAGTGCGTCCGCACAGCTGCTCCCGGCTGCGCTTGCTGAAGCCCTCCACCAGCACATCGAACTCGCGACCTTCGTCCTTCTTGTTCTGCTGGGCTGAAATCTCCGTCTGCAGAGCTATCAACTCGTTCAGGCGTCGCAGCTTCACCTCTTCCGGCACGTCATCGGGCAGATGCTTTGAGGCGTAGGTGCCCGGACGTTCAGAATATTTGAACATGAAGGCTGAGTCGTAGCCTACCTCTCGCATCAACGAGAGCGAGAGCTGATGGTCTTCCTCCGTCTCGCTGTGATACCCCACAAAGATGTCAGTAGAGAGGCCACAGTCGGGGATGATGCGTCGGATAGCGGCTACACGTTCGAGATACCACTCACGGGTGTACTTACGGTTCATCAGTTTCAGAATCCTGTCGCTGCCGCTCTGTACAGGCAGATGGATATGCTTGCAAACATTGGGCATCTCAGCAATAACACGCAATGTCTCGTCGCTCATGTCCTTCGGATGGGAAGTAGTGAAACGGATACGCATGTTGGGAGCGGTTTCCGCTACTGCCTTCAACAGTTGTGGGAAATTGGTGGAGGGTAGAAGGTGTAAGGTGGAGGGAGAATTGACTTGCTGAGCAGGCGTATTCTCCTTCAACCCTACTCCTTCAACCTTCCACCAATAAGAATTGACGTTCTGACCAAGCAATGTCACTTCCTTAAAGCCACGGTCACGCAAGTCGCGCACCTCACGGAGAATGCTTTCCACGTCGCGGCTGCGCTCACGTCCACGGGTATAGGGAACGATGCAATAGTGGCAGAAGTTATTGCAGCCGCGCATGATACTGACATAGCCGCTGATCTTGCGGCCAATGGCAATGCGCTGAGGCACCACGTCGCGATAGGTCTCGGTGGTGGAGAGTTGCACGTCAATGGCCTTATGACCCTGTTCTGCCTGGGCAATTAGGTCGGGCAGCGAGAGGTAGCTGTCTGGGCCGGCCACCAAATCTGCACCATGCTTCTCCAGCAGTTCCTCCTTCACGCGTTCGGCCATGCAGCCTAGGACACCTATTACAAAAGGGAGTTGGGAGTTGCTGGCACGCTGACGGCGAAGGGCATTGAGTGATTCAAGACGATGGATGACTTTCTGCTCGGCATTGTCACGAACGGAGCAAGTATTAAGAAAGACGGCATCGGCCTCGTCAATGTCCTGACAGGCTTCGTAGCCTGCCATCTGCATGATGGAGGCAACCACCTCTGAGTCGGCCACGTTCATCTGGCAACCATAGGTCTCAATAAACAGTTTTTTCATCTTTTCAATTTCATGAGGAAACCGCCGCCACTGGCCATACGGAATCCCAAGGTGGAATCATGCTTGAGGTCGGTCACTTCCTGGAAGGTATAGTCCTCGGCATTATGGTTGGCATTAATGCCGTCACGCAGAAGTACAGCACGATAGATGATACCATCAGGCAGGAAGTCGAAACGCAACTCCACATCGCGCTGGTCCCAGTTGGTCTGTCCGGCCACATACCAGTCATCGCCATGGCGACGTGCAGTAATGATGTAACGTCCCATCTCACCCTGTAGCACGCATGTTTCATCCCACACGTCGGGAACAGAGGCGATGAAGGCAGTGTACTGCGGCTCTAGTTCGTAGTTTGTTGGGGCATCGCAGAGCATGGTAAAGGGCGAGTCGTGTACCACATAGCAGGCGGCTTGATGGCAGCGTGTGCCCATCGATACGGGCTTCTCATAGCACTCTGTCCAGTTGGAGCGCGTGCCGTTGCGCATGGCTCCAGGAGTGAAATCCACTGGGCCAGCCATCAGGCGCATGAAGGGGAAAGTGACGTCATAGAGTGGCATGTCGGTGGTCTTCTTTGCCCAGCGACACTCCTCCATGCCGAAGACGCCCTCGTAGTTGAGGATGTTCGGGTAGGTGCGGTTCATGCCCGTAGGAGTGTAGTAGCCATGATAATCGACGAAGAGGTGGTGCTGCGCACAGGTCTTAGCCAACCGTTCAGCCATCTCCACGGCCGTCTGATCGTTGCGGTCGAGGAAGTCTATCTTAAATCCTTTCACGCCCATGGATGCATACTTTTGGCAGGCCTCATCGAGATGCTCGTCGAGTACGTTGAACACCGTCCAGAGCACGATACCCACGCCGCGTTCACGACCGTAGCTGATGAGCCGCTCCAAGTCGATGGCGGCAATGGGATTCATGATGTCGCCCTTGGCAGAGTCGTACCATCCTTCGTCGAGGACGACGTATGCCATGTTCTGTTGCGCAGCAAAGTCAATATAGTATTCATACGTGCGCGTGTTGATGCCAGCCTCGAAGTCCACGCCGCGCAGGTTCCAGTCGTTCCACCAGTCCCAGGCCACCTTTCCTGGGCGTATCCACGAGGTATCGCCAATCTGGTTGGGAGTAGCCAGGGTATAGACCAAGTCGTTGACAGGCATCTCCGTGTCACGCTCCGTGATGGCCATGACACGCCAAGGATAGGTGCGGGCGCCAGTGGAGCGGGCAATGAACGACTCCGTATCAGAGACATACGACATGCCGCGCCACTTATAGTAGTCCATCTTCTTTGGGTAAGGGGCAAAAGCCGCAGTGAGAAGTGATTGATCACTTCTCAGAAACATTCCGGGATAGCTGCGGAGATCGCTTTCGAGAATGGTGACCTTCACGTCGCCACTCACAACGGTGGCAGGGAGGAAGGCCAACTTCGGCTGCGCCTTGGAGAGCGTAGTCTCATCATAGAAGTTCTGAAAGGCCATGGCGAAAGGTTTCTCGTCGTTGGTGGTGTAGGCCAGCCAGCTCTTCGGATCACCAGGGAAGATGAAGTCAGCCTGCTCACTGCTGATGACGGTCTCGCCACGTTGACGGGTATAGAATCGGTAGGCTACACCCTGGTCGAAAGCGCGAACCTGAAGACCGAAATCGCCACCGAGGCGCATGTCAAGCTGACGTGCGGTGGTGCTAATATGGGGCTGGCGGTAGAAGGGGGCATCGCTGTCGTCGATGACGGTGGACTGCTTACAACTGCCAATTCGGTAGGTAAAGCCATTGAGACCGACACGCACGGCCACCACATCGGCACCGTCACGGGTGACACTAAGCCTGAGGCCGTCAGCATCGCTGACAGTCACCAGCAGATGGCCGTCGGGCGAAGAAACGCGGTAGTCTTTAGCTTGCGTTGCACTACAGAACATTGCCGCAACAGCCAAAAGAAATAGCTTATTCATTATTGGGGCACTATTGCACGGCACTCCCCTCCCTTGTAGGGGAGGGGAGCGGCTGCATGACAGTTGTAAATTAGAAGTTCACACCAATGTTGAAGTAGAGAGCATGGCCGTGAGCTGAGAAGTCGTCATCCTTGGCGATGTTGGCGACACCAAGCTGATAGCCTATTTCGGCATAGAGCTTGTTGTACTCGGCACCACATCCAATCTTAAAGCCCATGTCGGCATGATTGCAGAAATCCTTGTAGGAGCTCTTCTTGTAGACAGCACCGTTTTCGCCATAGCCGTTAATTTTTGTCTGGCCAGCAATACCAAAAGAGAAATAGGGTCCGACGTAGGGAAGGACAGCAATGTCATCACTAACCTGAACGCCATACTTGATCAGGACTGGAAGTTCAAAATAGGTAAGACCCATTTTGTTTTTGTCTTCCTTGGCACCACGTTCGGTGTAGTAGAGTCCACTCTCAAGGAAGACGGGGGCGGTGTCGCTGAGGCGCAGACCAACTACGCCTGCCAGATTGATGCCAGTCTTTGTTCCCCAGCCGTCGAAATCGCCGCCGACACCGGAGAAGTTAACTCCTAAACGAAGGCCATAGTACACACTGCTTTCATCGAGTGAGAAACCACCGCTGCTGTACTGGGCGAACGAGGGTGCTGAGAAGAACACTGCCATGATGGCTACTAAAATCTTTTTCATCTTTTCTGCGTTTGTTATTGAGTTAATATTTCAGTTCACGATGCAAAGATACGCCATTTTTCTGAAACAGCCAAACAAATTGACAGAAAAATCCCCCGCGCCAGCTGTTGGCGCAGGGGATTTTAAGATTAATCGTCGTTCAGATTACTTCAACACGACCTTCTTGCCGTTGATGATGTAGATCTGACCCTTGGCGGGCGTGCTGACACGCTGTCCGCGGAGGTTGTAGATGCTTTCGCTGCTACGGTTCTCCGACTGGAGGTTCGTGATGCCGGTCTCGTAGAAGTCTTTCTCGACGAAGAACTTCACATTGTCGAAGAAGAACGTCACAGCATTTTCCTTGTCCTTCGACAGGTTGAAGGCGATGGAACGGAACTTGTTGCCATTGGGCACACCGTCGGTCTTGGCCTCAGCCTGGTCGGCGCTGATGCTACCGCTCTTCTCGTAGTGCTGCCACTCAGTGGTGAAGCTGGGCGAGCCAATCATGCTGTAGAAGATGTAGTTACCTGGTTCGCCATGAGCCTGCGTATCTGCAGAAGCGTCGCGGTCAGCCTTGTAGTCGAACTCAACCTTGTACTTCGTTCCCTCGGGCAGGACGCAAGGCAGGTAGATCCAGAACTGGGTATCCCAGTCGTTAGCTGCATTAGCTGCCGACTCAACCTTGATGCCACGGCCACCATCGACACCGATGCCGTCGTAGATGACAGAAGGAACGACTTCGTTAGAGGGAGCCTCCTTCGAGAAGAAGTTAGCCACAGTAGTGCCCTCCATGTCGCCGTTAACGAGAAGGTCTACCCAGTCATTGACGGGAGCGGGCTTCTGGATCCAAACGCCGAAGTTATCGAAGTAGTAGGAGTTGCCCTCAGCGAAGTCGTTGAGGTTGAAGGCGATGCTCAGCATGTCGGCCATAGCTCCCTCAACGTTCACGTCAGCACTGAAGTGCTTCCACTCAGTAGCAAAGTCTACGTTGCCGATGGCAGCATAGTGCTGGTATGCACTCGGCTCACCGTGCGACTGTGTGCTGATGCCAGAGGCGGCCTTGTCAGCCTTGTAGTCGAACTCCACGTGCAACTTGGTGCCCTCAGGCAGCTTCTCGTTCACCTTGATCCAGAACTGGCTGTCCCAAGCCTGAGAGACCTTGTCCTGTGACTTCACCACGATGCCGCGGCTGTTGTTAAAACCAGCACCATCGACGATGGTGGCACCCACAGGATTAGTTGAAGGATACTCCTTGGCAACGAAGTTGCTCACGCTATTGCCAGCCAGGTTGCCGTTGGAGATGACGCTCGTCCAGCCTTCGGGAGCCACAGGAGCGGGATCGTCAGGATTGTTGCTGGTTGCGCCGAAGTACTGCAGTGTGAAGTTGTCCCATACTGTCCAGTCGCAGCCCGGATGCTCGGTCTTCTTGATACCAATGGTCAGCTTGCCGTCGTTGACGATGACGGTAGCCGTCTGGGCATAAAGATTCTGGCCGAAGGCAGCACTAGCTTCGCCCTGAGAGAAGGGCAGCTTGCCCTCCAGAGCTGCAGAGGCAGCCTCGTCGGCAATACTGGTGAGAGGATAGTCATTACCATTGATGTAGATGAACGAATTGATCTTCTCGGTTCCGTCTGCATGGGCAGCCACAGCTATATCGTTGGTATTTTCAGTAGTGTTGTTGTAGCGATAGAAGCCATTCCAGGAAATCTTGTACAGTCCGTTAGGAGCGTCTACCGTCTGGCTGACGTCGAAGGTCTGTGAGTTACCGCCCCACTTCTCTGCGTTAAAGTTGCTATTGTCACCACCAACGCTAAAGCCGTCACCGGTCCAGGCACTCTGGTTGCGGTTGTTACGGCCAAAGTTCGGGTCGAGAACAAGGAAGGTCGCATCCATCGGATCTTCTGCCGTAGCAGTAGCCAGGCCAGCCAGAGCTTCATCATAGGAAGCGATGATCCACAGTGCGTTGATGTTGTCAGCAGTCAGGTCTCTGCCCAGCACGGTGCTCTCACCGTCGTAGCCGTAGTAGTTCTCGCCGTTGGCAATAGTGTAAGCATAGACGGGCTTACCGTCGGCCACGCTCTCACCGATGACGCAAACAGTGGTGATGGTCAGGGCCACGGGCTGGCCGTCCATGTATTCACCACCAAAGAAGTAGTTGGTGCCACCGTTAGAAACTTGAGTTTCCATCTGGTAGGTGCCGTCGGGCTGTTTCAGCAGAGTGACGTATTCAGGATGTTCAACCAGCGAAGCCTGTGTACCCCAGCTGTTGCCGGCACCCCAGTACTTGGCAGTTGCAACGTTAGCCAGGAAGTACTTGCCGTCAGCGAAGTCGGCAGCGGGCAGGTTGGCAATCTTCTCAATGCTCTCTTCAGAAATAGGCATAATTTGCATGGTGCCCTTGAAGATGCAGATGATACCGGTGATGTTGGCCTTCTCAGGATAGGTGAAGTCTGCGGGGATGACCTTGAACTTGTCGTAGATCTGCAGCTTGGCGTCGCCGTCAACGACATAGTACTTGCCACCATCCTCAGCAATTTCGACATTGCTGATCTTCACAAGCTTCGAGATGCTCTCTTCCTTCAAAGCATCAGCCACAGTCATATCTTTGACCACGACAGTGCCTTCAGCGAAGGTGAGGTTGTCGGCATTCGTGTTGTCGGTCTTCACGAACTCAGGCAGGTCGTTGTAGATGGAAAGCTTGCCGATGACGGTACCGTTCACCAACTGGCCAGTCTCAAAGGGCAGGCCGGTGTTGTAGAACTCCAGGGCACCAGTAGCATCCTGCACGTAAACATCCTTACCCTTTGCGAAGGTCACGACAGCGTCCTTCAGCGTCAGTTTGCCTTCAACACCATCGCCAAGAGCCTTGAAGCTGGCCAGGTCGGCAACGTCGGCAAGGACATTGCCCTGCGTAACAATAACCTTCAGCTTGGCACCTTCCTGCCACAGCACGATTTCAGCCTGACGGCTTTCTACACCCTCAGGAAGAGCCTGTGCAGCAAACTGCAGGTCGAAGCTGATGTCTTCGTTGCTTTCGGGGTTAGTATATCCAATCTCCAACCATTCGGGAACCTCATCAACCAGTTCGCCATCCACGGAGACGCTCTCTAGGAACAAGCGGGTCTGAATGCCCTCTTCTTCACTGTCAGAGTAATACATGGGCTGAACGTGGAGGGTAGCTTCTCCGCCTTCGATGGGGAGTTTCACGTTGGTATCATCCTCGGTGTAGAGGTAACCATAGGTTGCGCCAAGCAGACCAACAAACAGGGTCGGTTTCCATGAAGTATAGGAATACATCGATCCTTCCTCGCCTGACATCTCGAAATAGGTTGACGAGGGGGCGTTGGGGTTGGGAACATCCTGGCTTCCCAGTACTCCTGAGAAAGTGCCATTATCCCAACCTTCGATGCAAATTACGAAATCAGTGTCAAGGAAGAGATAGTCGATGGTCTCACTCATTCCCAGTTCATCCTCCACATAGAGGTCAGTAAACTCGACAGCAGTAAGGCCAATAGTGAAGTCCTTGTTGATATTTGCAGGAGTTGCATCACTTATTGCGAGGATGTCGCCAAGAACGGGCTTGCTGGAAGGAGTTGCTCGAGTAGCTTTGTAAATGACAACTTTCAGATTGAAAGTCTTCTCATACTCAAAGGCAACGAGAGGAAGAGTGACACCGGTAATGAACAACGGAGTAGAGGGCTTCTCATGATAAAGATAAATCTTGCTCATGCTATTCTGTGCCTTGTCAGGCGTAGCCCAGTTGGTATAGAATGTAAGATCGCCATCAGGATCCTGACGCGTCATGATGGCAGGAGTCTCATTGTTCAGGATGAACTGGCTTTCTGCTCCTCCAGAATAGATGTACAGATCCTCATAACGAGGAGCACCAGTTTCTTCATCAAGGGTCTTTCCTGTTGCCCAATTGAATGGGTCAGAAACAGCTTCTTTATTATGCCCTATCAGCTGGGGATTAGAATAGACAGCTTCACCAATGGCATTTACACTAAAGTTCCATTCGTTTCCGGTGAGTCCAACAGAGTCTTCGCCCAACTCCTGACCAATACTCCACTCCCAAGCCGTGGAAGGATCAGTTGTTGTATTACGGAACGACAATGGTGCATATGCACTAGTAATAGCCAAATTACTGTTGTAAGAGTAACCGTTCAGGCCCAAACCGGCAAAGAGTACCAAATTGGTGGGTTCAAAGCTCATCGTCGGCGTTACGGTTTCTCCAGGCAGACTGTACTTGATGCCCTCGAGATAGTTACCATAATAGCCCAAATAATTGTCCATGCTGTATTCCTCAGTACTATAAGCACCATAGAGAATAGAATATGCACCAGTGATACGACCTTCGTCGTCAAGGGTCAGCGTAATAGTTCCATCCTGCGAAGTAGCCGATTCGAGGAAGATGAAAAGCGTACCCTCCTCGTTGGAGGCTATCAACTGAGGTGCAATAGAGATTATACCACCTTCGAGGGTGTACTCAACCATAACGCCATCCTCAAATCCAAAGGGATCAGGAATTACATCCACCAAAACAGTAGCAGAAGTTCCATCATCATATTCTGCCACACCAGAGCGCATCTCCCAGCTCATGGGACCGTCAGACACGTGTGAGCCGTAGCCATCGTAGACAGCTTGTACCTCGGCAGCCTTGGCAGGCGCAAGAGATGTGTTCTGGAACTTGACAACTGGCGAGAGTGCTTTATTCAGACTCTCAGTCGTAGTGATGCGATTTGATACCGCATGTTTGCTAATCAGCTCTGGCTTACCCACATTCTTGGCAGGAACAGCGGCATAATGCCTCTGTGTGGCAGCCGGAAGTGATTTTTGCTTGCCTTGGGCAACGCGTTGCTGCGCATTAGCAGAGAATGCGATGAGAGCAGCAACTGCAAAAAGTAAACACTTTCTCATAGTTTTTAATTTTTTAGGGATTATTATAAAGAGAAGTTATACGTTCCTAGGGTTTGGACAAACGGAATGCCGTACCAGAGCCAATGGGAGCGAAAGAAGCTGTAGTAGGCAAGAAATAATTGTCGGGAGTAATATTATAGATGCCTTGTAATGTTTCTGCAAACATACGAGCCAAAGACTTGATGTTCTCAGCTTTTTGAGAAACAGCTTCCATGTTCTTATCGAAGACTTCCTCGCTGGGTATGGCTATCTGCATCTGACCATAGGAGGATCTTGTCATCTGAAGAGCCATACCAATAGTGTTGGTCTTCGTTTTAGCAGCATTGGAATAGAAAGTGAACACAAGACCCAATATCGGGTTGCTGCCACTGGACTTTCCCAAACCGATGTTGGCAAGTACGGCATTTTTGTTATAGCCCAACAATGCTTCGGAAATTTGGTCGAACAACACTCGCTGGGCATCGGAGAAAGTCTCCTGATCCATCTTCCAAACAACCGTATTACCTATAAGATATTCATCCCACAAGGGAATAACCTTCACACTGTCGTTCTCCGACACGAGGCAAGTGCTGTCAGCTGTGATAGTGAACTCCTGGAACTTCGTCTCGTTCTCACCAATGCTGTTCTGATGGTGCAGACGGAAGCCTTTCGGGGTGAACACGCAGTTGACGGTCGAGGGGAAGAGCGGGTCATCAATACGCTCGCAATAGGTGAACGAACCATTGCGAAGATTTTTGAAGTAAAGCGTGTCAGTACCGCTCACCACATAGTAGTTGGTAATGGTAGTGTTGGCGATGTAGCTCTTCAACTTACTCGTGGCGTCGATGTACTCCTCCCAGGTACTCTCACAAGGAACCAGACGTACACGTGCGCTGTGACGCTCGCCGCGAAGCAGCACCTCTTCGGGACTGTAGCTGAGCACCACAAGGTTGTGGTCGCCCTTCATGCCCTCGCCATCCTTAACCAGCGAGTTGGGAGCAGATGAGGGGTCGACAGGGTCGACGAGTGGAGTGAGGATGTCGTTCCAGGTATTGAAAGCCAACACAGGACCGTCTTCCTTCAGTATTTCGTAGAGCGACGCATACTCGGTGTACTTGTTGGCATTGCCGTCGCGCAGGTACTTGTGGTTACCGGCCATCGTCACCTTCTGGCTGTTTTCGAAACGGGCAAAGATGTTGAAGCCTTCAATCTCGTCGGTACCAGTGAAATACTGCATCACCCATCCGTTGGGTGCGCTGACCAGCGTCTGCTGAATGGCCTCAGTGGCACTCTCTATGCGCTGGGCGGCCGGCTGGTCGAAGTAGTCCTCGTCCTCAAAGCGACAAGAGGTGAGCGCTGCGGCAATGCCACAGCATACCAGACCTCGCAGGGCGTATTTGTTGATATTGTTTGTCATCATAATCTTCAATATTCAATGTTCAATGTTCAATCTACTTCAAGTCGTAAATCTTCACGTCATCACTGTGGATCCACTCGTTGATGTGGTCCTGACGGTAGCGCACTTCATCACGCAGGGTAAAGGCAAGCAGTCCCCAGCGGTCGGTGTACCATTCAGTGGCAATGCTGATCTTCTTCAGCATGGCATTGATACCATCCACCTCGTCATCGGTAGTATAAGGTGCCCAATCGAGGAACTCACGGAATGAGGAGAAAGTGCGGAACTTCTCGTACTTGTATTTGGCAGTATAACTACCCGCCTTAGAGTTGTACACAGTAGTGGGATTACGGTGAGCCTCGGGTAGGTATACCTCGGTATCCTCATACTCGTTGGTGTTCTCATTGAATTCCTGGGTCTGCTTCAGAAGCGTGAAACTATTCCACGGTGCCTTGGGGGCACTGAAGTCAGGAATGCGCAGTGAGTCTACCAAGGCCAGCACCTCTTCCTTGTCACCCTGGCGCATGCCTTTGCAGCAAGCACTGATAATGCGGGTCATCCAGCGGCTATCGGTATCAGTGATGATGCAGGAAAGCGTCTCCACAAAGTCCTCGTAAGTAGCACTGCTGGCATAGTGGGTAACATAGCCCAGCTGGTGTGTGATGACGGAGTCGCGCTCTTGCCAGGTCATGGGGTCGTAGGTGCCCGACGTTACCTGTCCAAAGGTGACAGGGTAGGACTTCGTCTGGTGTAGTATGTGCGAGAACTCATGGTGCATCGTGTGGAAGAAGCGCTCGTTGAGCACGGTGATATCGTCTGCATTGTACTGTACGTCCTCACTGTAGGGTTTCATCTCGTTCACGTTGTAGAGCGTGATCTTCACACCTCCGGCAGCCGTTCCCAACACTTCCGTACCTGTAGTGGCATTGTAACCTGTGGAGCCAATGAAATGGAAGATGCGCGGACCATACTGCTTCATGAACTGTTCGCCGACATACTTCGTATAGACATCATAGAAGAGGTAGCGGATCATGTGTGCCAACAGCTGTGAACGGTTGTAGTCAGCCGGGGCCAGCTGGAAGCTTAGGTCTGATGCAGGGAAGTTGAACTGGTACTGCACCTCCACATTGTAGGGCTTGACAAAGTTGTCGTATAGCCACTGGTCGAACTGGGCTGTGGCCTTCGACTGGTCAACCACGGGAATGGTCGTGTCGAAGATGCTCTCTGTCAGGTCATCCTCAGTGCGGCAGGAATTCAGCGCTACGCTAAACAATAATGTAAGTATTAATAATGGGGCTGCGCTTATTGCCTTCATATAGTTTCTTTTCGTTGCCATATCCTCAGTGTGTTTATTTAGTGTTTTGTAATACGGAGTGCGGCTTGGTCATGTAGCCATTCTGGTCTACGGTGTAAGGCTCACCACGATCATTGCTGGGATAGCCGGCCTTGATGACATTGTTTGGTATTTGCAGCACACGGCGCGGGTCGTTCCATTCCAGGTAGTCATGGTGAATCTCATCTTCCTGCGGACCACGGTAGGCATGGTGCACGGTAATGCCGTAGCGCTTGATGTCGAACCAACGCAGTCCCTCGAACATCGTCTCAATGCGGCGGAAGTGCAGGATACAGTAGAGCACGTGCATCTCGTCCTCGTTAAGTGTCTTGAACTCAGGACTCATCTCCTGCATGTGGAGTTTGTCAACATATTGCGAACCCGGCTCACCGCTGTACTTATTGTTGATTGCAGTCTGAGTCAACTCGCGCTCTACCATCTTTGAAGCCGTCCAGTAGCCCAGGTCAACGATAGCCCCTTCGCGGTCACCCAGGAAGAGCTTAGCCTCAGCGCGGCAGAGCAAGGTCTCCTCAGCCGTAAGGGGCTGGTAGAGCATGTGCACGTAGCCGATACCAGCAATCTTATCGGTGTACTCGAAATACTCGTAGACGCGGAAGAGCCAGACACCGTAGTCCTGGTTGCCCCAGATGAAGAGGTTACCGGCGAATGCAGGCACATAGCCCGTCCAGTTCGGTCCACCTCCGTTGTAGAGAATGGCATCGGTGCCCCAGACGGTCTTCGAGCCGTCCTCGTCATCGTCAAACTTTTTGCCGTTGTTGATACAATAGCGGCAAGCACTCATCATGCGGTCCTGCAAGGAGTAAGTAGGCAGAATGAGGAAGTTACAAGCAGCCTTCTCATCGTTATAGTCGTTGAGGCGGGTGTCCATGGTGTTGGTGTTCAGCGAGGCCCATTTGCGTAGCATGGAGGCCGGGTTGTTGCCTAAAGCAGCATTGGCATGTTCAAGGCACTTGTCATACTTACGCCAGAACAGGTAGAAACGGGCGGCAAAGGCATGGGCAGCATTCTTGTTGAAATGGTAGGCGGGCACTTTGTACTTGGAGTCGTCAATAAGGTCAATGCCCTCCAGAATGTCTTGCTCAATGAGTTTATACACCTCAGCCACCGACTTGCGGTACTGTGGGTCACTATAGTCCACGTTAACGGTGGTCTCTGGCTCTGTGACGTATGGGATACCAAAGTCCTGCTGGCTCTGGCTATCGTCCTTGTATGCCTCGGCAAAGACATTCAGCAACACGAAGTGCAGATAAGCGCGCAGGATGTGAGCCTCGCCCCATGACGTGGAAAGGCTGGGGTCGCTGGCGGGATTGTCGCTCAGCTCTTTCATGGCCTCAATGGCATGGTTAGCCACGGCGATACCCTCGTAGTTGGCCTCCCATACAGCGTAGGGCGTGTCATCCTCGCCTGTGCTATAGTTCACGATGTCAACCCACTGATAGGCTTCCTCGTGCCAGGCAGAATAGGCACCATTATGAGTTGCGGGCACCACAACATTGTTGTCCACAAGGTTGTCGGCACTCAGTTCGCAGATGACAGCCGGCGTGGCCTTGGGGTAACCTGAGGTGAGCAGCAGTGCCACTTTCTCGGCATTGTCTATCTCGGTACGGTTATCGGGCACCTCGTCGAGCTTGTCGCAGGCTGCAAAGGCAGCGGCAATCCCGCAGCATACAAGAGTCTTTGCAGCGATGTTTTTGATATATTTGTTCATCATTTCTAATATTTCTTTGGTTTTTCTTTTCTAGAAGCCCAGACGCAGGGTGGCTGTGAACTGCTTAGAGATAGGCGATGCCACACCACCGGAGTTGATGAACTCAGGATCCTGTCCGTTCAGCTTCTTGTCGGCATAAAGCAGACAGAGGTTGGTAGTGGCCAGCTTCAGCGATGCGCTGTTGATGAATGTATTAGTAAGCCAGGTCTGGGGCAGGGCATAAGTAAGTGCCACCTCCTTCAGACGCACGAAGTTACCCTTGGCAATGCGTGCTGTAGAATAGTTATAGGCGTTGTAAGCCATGCTCATGGCGTATGAGCCATAGCGGTCTATCTGGTTGAGGGAAGCGATGACCGGTATGTTGGTCTTCTGTTCATCACCAGCCATCATCCAGCGGTTCTTGAACTCTCGTGGCAGAGCGCTCAGGTCGCTGTAGCCCGAATGGAACACAGGATCAAGGCGCACAACGTTGCCTCCACTATAAGTAATGAACACATCGAGGTTCAGACGGCCCCATTTGTCGGTATAGGTGAAGGTGTTGTTGAAAGAACCATACCAGGTGGGGTCAGAGGGGCCTTCATAGACGAGGAAGTCCTTCAGGTGTTCCGTCTCCTGGAAGTTCACGTCGCCAACGGTGGTCTCGCCGTTCTCGTTCTTCACCTGAGGCAGACCCTCACTGTTCAGACCCATGAACTCGTAGCTGAAGATGGCACGCACGGGATATCCCTCCAAAGCATAACCCTGTCCACTGACCAGGTCTACGGCACGGCTAGCTACGTCGAGCGAGGTGATCTCGTTCTTGGCCTGCGAGAAGATGAAGTCGCTCGTCCACTTGAACTTCTGGTTTTGGATGTTCACGGTAGAGAGACCCACTTCTACGCCATGCGACTCCATATCTGCCACGTTGGCATACTTGAAGATTTGACCACCGGCACCCTGTGTATAAGTGGGGCCTATCAGGTCGAAGTTGTTACGCCAGTAGATATCGAAATTCAGAGCGATTCGGTCGTTGAGGAATCCCATGTCGACACCAAGGTTCAGTTCGTGCTTCTTCTCGTAGGTCAGCTCCGAGTTACCGAGGTTCGAGATATAGATTTCCGACTCTTGTGCAGAAGTGTAAGGACGCCAAGCCGTGCGGGGCATGAAGATGGCAGCAGCATTGGTCACCCATGAGGGACCTGTATCGGCGGTAAGCGAGTAACTGCCACGCAGCTTCAGCTGTGAGAGCCAGCTCTGTGCCTTCTCCATAAACGGCTCATTGGTCATATCATAGGCCGCAGACACGTTCCACGTGGGTAGCCAGCGGCTCTTGCGACTCTTGCCCAGACGGTTGGTACCCTCATAGCGGAATGTGCCGTTAATGGTGTAGCGCTGAGCAAAGCTGTAAACAGCCTGTCCATAGTATGCCAGGGTGTTGGTACGGGTAAAGTTCTCCGAGAAGTACTTCGTGCCCTCCAGGTTATACTGCTTCAGCCATGTGTAAGGGGTATAGACGATACCACCGTTGTCATACTGGTAGCCCCAGCCCGTCCACGTGGTAGGCGTGCGCTTCACACTGCTGTACTCCGTACCTAACATGGCATTCACGGTGTGCTTCTCAGCATAAACATCGCGGTACTCAGCCATAAAGCGGTAG
>Ga0310690_10005192_pt1 | contig 17844 bp, 13 predicted proteins | sample AusTroGonzalo_MG_2_FD_207661 | JGI IMG/M metagenome (GOLD analysis project Ga0310690, IMG submission 207661) | Bovine rumen microbial communities from tropical cattle in Woodstock, Queensland, Australia - Gonzalo_04 (v2) (version 2) | ecosystem: Host-associated > Mammals > Digestive system >...
ATTAGCGAGGCCTATTTCGCCGACTTGGTGAAGGGCAGCGATGTCAACCTGCTCCCGCTCAACGAGGGCGAGATGGTGGACGATTTCATTGCCTTCCTGACTCCTGTTATCTTCGACCGTGACCTGTACAAAGTGCGTCGCAGCAGCGAGGACGACATCATCGCCAATTCGGCAGTGAACTTCTACGAGGGCGACATCAGCAAGACCGAAGTGGAGGCTTTCTATGACGGCAAGCGCATCCCCAACGATGCCACTCCGATTTCCTACGGCTTGAACTCCAAACTCGTGAAGAAAGACGGTCGCATTTATGAAGATGTTTACAAGGCCGATGGCTTGTACGGCGAGGCCATCCAGGCCATCATCGGATGGCTCAAGAAGGCCAACGAGGTGGCGGAAAACGACATCCAGCGCAATTACACTCAGAAACTCATCGACTACTACACCACAGGTGACCTCAAAACTTGGGACGAATACAACATCGCTTGGGTGCAAGACTCCGTTTCGCACATCGATTTCGTGAACGGTTTCATTGAAGACTACGGCGACCCGATGGGCATGAAGGCTACTTGGGAGGCCATCGTCGATTACAAGGACATGGAGGCCACCAAGCGCTCCAATACTATCGGCGAGAACGCCCAGTGGTTTGAGGACCATTCGCCCGTTGACCCGCGCTTTAAGAAAGAGGAATGCAAAGGCGTTTCTGCGAAGAGTATCATCGTCACCACGCTGGGCGGCGACTGCTTCCCGTCTCCTCCGATTGGCATCAACCTGCCTAATGCCGACTGGATTCGCAAGGATTACGGCTCCAAGTCGGTGACCATCACTAACCTGATGGAAGCCTACGACAAGGCCGCTGACGAATGCCCGAGGAGTGCTTTGCAGGAGTTTGCTTACACGCAGGAGGAAGTCGATTTGTGCAAGAAATATGGTTCCGATGCCGATGTGGTACACACCAACCTGCACGAATGTCTGGGTCATGGCTCAGGCAAGCTGCTTCCCGGCACGCAGCCTGGAGCTTTGAAGGAGTTCAGCTCAACGCTTGAAGAAGCCCGCGCTGACCTCTTTGGCCTGTATTATCTGGCTGACCCGAAGATGGTTGAGTTGGGTGTGATGCCTGATGCTGAGGCATATAAGGCCGAGTACTGCTCCTATATCCGCAACGGTATGATGTCGCAGCTGGCTCGCGTGGAGCTGGGCAAGGATGTCACCGAGTCGCACATGCAGAACCGTAAGCTAATTTCGGAATGGTGTTACGAGCATGGCAAGGTAGAGACGTTGCGTGCAACGTCTGCACAAACCCCACAGAAAGATGTCATTGAAAAGATAGTACGCGACGGCAAGACCTACTATGTCATCAATGATTTCGAGGCATTGCGCGGTCTGTTTGGCGAGTTGTTGGCTGAAATTCAGCGCATCAAGAGCGAAGGTGACTATGCCGCTGGCAAGGCTATCGTGGAAAAGTATGCCGTGAAAGTTGACCAAGATTTGCACAAGGAAGTTAAGGAGCGCTACAACGCCCTCGGCCTGAAGCCTTACGGAGGTTTCATCAATCCTGAAATTGTCCCCGTCGTGGAAAACGGTAAGGTGGTGGACTACAAGGTTGAGTATCCTTCCGATTTCGTGGCGCAACATCTGAAATACGGCAAGGAATACAGCTTCTTGAAAGCAAAGCATTAAGTATTAGCCTTGAAAGGGAAGAGGTTGTGCTGGATTCTGGCACAACCTTTTTTTGTTTGAATGACAAGGTTTTATCCGAGGAGTTGTCTGTCCTAGAAATACCCCCCATTTTTCTATATTCGTGGAATAGAATCCATGATTTTTGTCAAATTCGTGGAATAGAATCCATGATTTTTTCCAAATTCGTGGAATATATCTCGGAAATTTCGTATTTTTGCCGCGATTAATATATAACAAGGGCATGATACAACGCATATTGAAGGAACAGATCAAAAACCAAATGTTCAAAGATAAAGCCATCGTTCTGATGGGTAGTCGCCAGACGGGAAAGACCAGTTTGCTGGCAGAAATCTTTCCTTCGGAACAGGATGCGCTTTGGCTTTCGGGCGACGATGTGGATGTGCAAGGCATGATGGAAAACATGACCGCGCAAAGGATGAGGATGCTATTGGGCGACAGAAAAGTTATCGTCATCGATGAGGCGCAACGCATCAAGGACATCGGACTTCGCATGAAAGTCATCACCGACCAAATGAAGGATGTACAATTGGTGGCTACGGGCAGTTCTGCCTTTGAGCTTGCCAATCGCCTGAACGAGCCGTTGACCGGGCGCAAATGGGAATACCAGCTTTATCCGCTCTCGTTTGCCGAGATGGTGGCTCATCACGGATTGCTCACAGAGAAACGCCTTCTGACGCACAGGTTGGTTTACGGTTATTATCCTGAAGTGGTGACCTCGACAGGTAATGAACGTAATGTGCTGAAAATGCTTGCCGACAGCTACATGTATAAAGATGTGCTTGCCATGGGGAATATCAAGAAGAGCGATAAATTGCTGACGCTGCTTCAGGCCATTGCCTTTCAAGTGGGCGACCAAGTCAGTTATTCGGAATTGGCTTCCACCGTAGGCATCGATGTGAAGACCGTGGAGTCTTATATCGACGTGTTGGAAAAGTGCTATATCATCTTCCGCCTACCGTCACTCAGTCGCAACCTGCGCAACGAGTTGAAGAACAACCGCAAAATCTATTTTTACGACAATGGCATCCGTAATGCCCTCATTTCCAATTTCTCACAAATGGAACTGCGTACCGACAGTGGGGCTTTGTGGGAAAATTTTGCCATCAGCGAGAGAATTAAATATACAGCCTACAATCAGTTGTGGTGCAATCGTTATTTCTGGCGCACCCATGAACAGAAAGAGATTGACTATGTGGAGGATAGCGACGGTATCCTTTCCGCTTTCGAGTTCAAGTATAGTCCAAAGAAAAAGGTCACTGTCCCCAAGCATTTTGCTGAAGCCTATCCCGATGCGAAGTTTAAGGTGATAACACCTGACAATTTCGATGAGTTCGTGTTAGGGAGCTTTTGAGTATAAAACGCCAAACATTTTGAGGTTTTCGTCAAAACGCTATTTTCACTATAAGTTTACTATAATCTCCGCCGGCATGGGCGGCTTGCCTATCTTTGCCTCGAAAACCTGAGGGAAAGATGAAACCGAAGAAAAAATACCGACGCACTGAGCATTGGTCTGAAAAATGACTATATTTGCAGCGAGTTGGGGGAGACATCCCGACTCGGCAAGGAAGGCATTCTAAGTTCCAAGCAGTGAAATCGCCAACAAACTCACGGGAACGAAGACCGATGCTCACCTTTTGTTTTGAAGTCAATTGGTGCCTGAAGCACCGACTTGATAACAAGCAAGCGTGGGATATTTGTTCTTCGGTTCATTCGTGAAGGGTGTTTGGCGATACCTACTGCTTGATGGACTGATAGGCTTAGGTCTCACGCTTTTCTTGCATGAATAGAATAACCAACAAAAACAAGTAATTATGTTATACAGAATCACAGTAAAAAACTCGAAATTATCCAACGGCATCCGAGTAGAAAAAGGAATGTCCGTGGACGTAATAAGTAACAGCATGAGCAACCCTGTAGTAACCAATGGTGGCCAAGCCGTGGTGGATGCTTTCATGCGGATTTATGGGATTGACATTAAGAAAGCTGGTGCTTTGAGCATGGTTTATTTGGATGTGGAAAGGATAAGTTGATTATTACATGATAAACAGCAGTAAAACTCAATAATAAACAATAAAATTTAAAATTATGGCAGAAAATTCAATTACATGGGATGGTATTCTTGATGTTGCCTTAAAAACCCCAGGAATTAAAGTGAATAGAACAGAGTTTCTATCAAATGCTTTCAAATCATTTGGTGATGTATCTACTATTGCTGACAATCGTCCAATAGATTTGTTTGATGAACAAACTATTGAGAAAGTCGCAAAAGATGTGATTAATGGACAGACATTAAAAGTAACTACAATCTCAACTGTTGTAGGAATACCAGGCGGCTTTGCCATGTTGGGTACAATCCCTGCAGATATGGCTCAGTATTATTTTCATGTGCTTGTTGTAGCTCAAAAACTCGGATACATATATGGTTGGCCAGATTTACAAGAAGAGGATGGGGCTATTAGCGAAGGTGCTCGAAATATTTTGACTTTATTTGTAGGAGTGATGTTTGGAGCACAAGCTGCAAACAAGGCTCTTGGAGAAGCTGCAAAAAGAGTTGCAGTACAAGTGGCAAAAAGATTACCTCAAAAGGCTCTCACAAAAACTTTTCTGTACCCTATTGCGAAACAAATTGCCAAATGGTTAGGCGTGAAACTTACTAAAGACTCCTTTGGGAAAATGGTTTCCAAAGCCATTCCAATTGTGGGGGGAATATTATCAGGCGGCATCACACTTGCAACATTCCGTCCAATGGCAAATAGATTAAGAGATGAATTAAGAAATGAAATGAGTTTATTTAAGTCAAAAGACTCTCATTTCTATTTTGACGACTTTGAAGAAGTTCCAACAGACTTGTCAACAGAAGAATTTGACGAATTATGCATTACAACTTGCATCAATATTGCAAAAATTGATTCTGGAATCAATGAAAAAGAAAAAGTGTTCATCTTAGATATGATTAATTCCTCTTCGTTAACCCAGGAAAAGAAAAATCTGCTGGAAGATAAAATGCAACAGAAAATGCTTGATGATATAAACTTTAGTTCGTATGAAATCAACAATGTTTATGCCACCGCTTTGATAGAAAATGTTTTACAGATGATCAATGTTGATGATGCGATGAAACCATCTGAAGAAATATATCTGAAAAAGATTTCCAAAGACCTTGGTATCTCAGACGAAGACCTTGAAGAGATGATTCTTGCAAGTAGAGGAGTATGAACTAATCATGTTTTCTGCAAATATGAAAAGACAGGTGACTATTTAAAATTGAATTGCATACAAAAGATTCCACTGGCGGGGAATGGAGTTAAGTCATAGTTATAGCGGCTTGAGCAAATTGACTATTTGTAAACATCATGGGTCCTACATGTAAAAAAACGAGCGAACTCCATTTCCCGCAAGGGAACCTCAACAAGTTGATTATGTAAACTAAATTTGCTCATCCATTTATGAATTTGATAGACATTTTGAAAAAATCGGGATTCAATGAAGAAATCCCTAATGAAAAATACACAAGAAATTTAGGAAAAGGGTTTAGTGTTGAAGCTTTCATCAACGGAGAGGGTGTTATATTTCATTTAGTAAAAGATGGTAATCTTATACAACCAACCGTCCAAACTGTTGACTCAACTGATCTGGCTGAAGCATTCGGTCAATTAATGATGCTTTTGCAAGATTTGGTAAATAGTATTAGTCAATAGAGAATCATATCACCCATAACTGCCTTAGTAAGCATAATGAACAAAAAGGCTGCGGTACTTGCCGCCGACAGCGCCGTCACCATTATCAATGGCAGGGCGTGCAAAGCCTTGAAGTCCACTTTAGAGATGAGGTGTATAAGCTTTACAGCGATGAGGAAATCAAACTGAACCTATTGTGATAAGCATGGTTTTCAACCATTGCTATTGGTGGATGTGTACCATTTTCTACTATAACTTTACTACATTCCCCAAGCGTGTTTCCCTTCAGTGTAGTTTTGCAGCGCAATCAAAACACTGTACTATGGAATACACAACCGAAAACACGTATCTGCAAATCGTCAGAATGAAAGACGATTATGAAAATGGCGATTGGGGAGCCGTAATCAAACGTAGCCTTATGCCGTCACAATTTTATGTTATCGAGAAAAAGCCAGAAATTACCTCCTCGTTATACTTTAGTCTCGTTGAGCCTTCCGCTGTCTTTACACTTACAAAAAGTGCCCCGAAATTCCTCATGGAACTTCTATTGTCAAAAGTTGAGTCGTTTGACGAAGATCTTTTCGACAAGAAGAGAATGAAACCTTCACAAATTGGAAGCGTTATCATGGATGACTTGAGCATGAAAATCAACGTGCTAGAAAATCGACCGATGTGGATTGACGACTTAGAAATACAAAGCGTAACGTCATTGTGTGCAAAGTGCCGCCGTATGAAAGAAGAACGTCATATCCAATTCGCCGTGATTGACGACTTCCTACATCTGCCTACTCCCAAAAGTGTTCTGGAAGGAAGGAGTGCGCCTGACGCTGCTTATAAACAGCTGTGCCAACTCGCCAAAGAGCTTGACATCGTTGTGGTCGCCTTACTAGATTCATCTGTATTTCACTTCGACGAAAGAAGATAATTGAAAGCAATCCAATTCTTGGAGTGTGGTATCTATATGCGGCTGCCGATCAGGATTGGCAACGTGCTATCGACATCATCAACGAGAATGACATTCCTCGTCCGACAGCCTAACTTTACTATATCTTCACTACATTTCCCAAGCGTATTGGTGACAGCGGTATTTTTGCGTCCGTTATCAAAACAAACGCACTATGAGATTTTCTATCTTCTTCAATTGCATTGTCCCCTTCATCATTTTACTTACCATTCATGCGCCGTGGTGGGCTTGGCTTCTCTATGTCGTCAGCGTATGTATCAGCTTTCTGATAGGGGTGGTGAGTGACGCTGGGTCAGATGATGAAACCACCAGCAAAAACAAGGACGAAGGACAATAAAAAGGTTTGCCTGTGTTATGGCATCTTGTTGCATAAAATCGTCAGATTGCGTTATTTTGCCAGAGGTGGGGAAAGATTTGTCGCCGTCTAATGCATCGGCATGACCCCTGGACTTGACCCGATAAAATAAAAAACCCTCGTAATATCTTATTGATTTACAAGGGTTTAAGCGGAGAGAAAGGGATTCGAACCCTTGGAACGCAATGCGTTCAACGGTTTTCGAGACCGCCCCGATCGACCACTCCGGCATCTCTCCTGACCTCTTAGTCAGATGGTCTGATATTATAAAGGCGACTATTGCCGCCTTGCGGAGACAGAGGGATTCGAACCCCCGAAGCCTTTCGGCTTAACGGTTTTCAAGACCGCCGCTATCGACCACTCAGCCATATCTCCGCTGCAAAAATACAAAAATTCTCAATCGCCAAATGCATCTGCACCAAAAAAAAGTTTTTTTGAAGGAGTTGATATGATGTTTTGTATTGAAAATCAACGTTTTGAAAATTAAGCTGATTGGGGTCGCGTTTTGCATTTCCATCTTTTATTTTCCCTGTTTCGATGAAAAGCCTATCTTTGCAAGGCTAAACAATGCGTGTAAAATGAAGAAAAAGGTCGGCTTTTCGGTGCTGTTTTTGCTTCTGGCGGTGCTTTTTTGCGCTTGCTCGGGAGGGAAAACGCCTTTTTCTCACCATGATGCTCCTTTGCATTTCAAGGAGTTGAAAACTATAGAGACCTTGCTTGAAACCGAACCTACACAGGCTTTGGACAGTGTAAATGCTCTTCAGGCAACGTTTGATAAAGCATCGATTACTCCGCTGGATTACAATGAGTTGCTGCTTCGTGAGGTGCAAGCGCAATACAAGAACCGCACCCTCTCGGAAACAAGTCCAGACTTGGCTCCTGTGATTCGTTTTTATGACAGCCTTTCGGCTTTGTTTCCCGAAAACGCGGAGTTGCAATACCTTTTGGCCAACGCTTATTATTATAAAGGTGTGGAGTCGGCCTTCGCCAACGAGGATGTGGCGGCGTTTTCGTGCTATTTGCAAGCCCTCGGCGTGATGAGAACGCACTTGGATTGGTCGGAACAACCTTATGCCAACCGTTTTATCGGCTTGACTTACACCCGTTTGTCGGAAATCCTTTACCGTTATAGCCTCGATGACGCAGCCTTGGCGACTTGCCGAAAAGCTTTCACACATTATGAATCGGAAGCCGACCGTGCCGCGATGTTGCGCTACGAGGCGGCCATTTACCAGTCGGAGCGAAACTATGATAAGGCGTTGGCGATTTTTGAGGAGGCGGAATCATTGGTGTCGGTCGGCGATAATTTCATTCAGGCGGCTATTGGGGGAAAGTATTATGAGTTGCAGCAATATGATTCAGCGGTTCCGCATTTGGAACGTGCCTTTGCTACAGGCGACCGTTTTGCACGTGTGGATGCTGCCGTGAAGTTGGCGGAAATCAGCCGCGACCGTGGCCAGACTGACGACGAACTCCGTTACACGCGCTTTTATGTGGAAAACTCAATGATGGAATCGCGAATGGCATCGCGGAAGATGGAAATCGGCTATCTTTATGACGAATTCAACCGTCCGAAAGCCGAAACGCCCAAGCAAAGTGGCGGTTTCAACCAGACTTTGCTCATTGTGCTGGTCATGCTTGTGGTGCTTATCGTGCTGATGACTTTTATCATCATCCGCAACCGCCGACGTATTAACCACATTGAGAGCAAGATAACCTCCATCGAGCAAAAACATGAGCAGGAAACTGCCGACAAAGACCTCGAAATTGAGCAGATTTCGCAGCAGTTGAAAGAAACGCAAGGAAGGCTTGAAAGTATTGGAGATGTGGTGTTTGAGGATGCATGGAGGGCTTTCTCGACCAGTGCCATCGCACTGAAAATCACTGGGATGGTGGAAGGGAAGGACATCATGATCAAGAATGTGGGCGTGTTTCCTAAACTGAAGCTGAAGGAAATGGATTACATTGAGTTGGTGCGTGAGGCCAACCGTTGTTTCCCCGACTTCTCGATGCGGCTACTCAAGGCTTATCCCGACCTTACCGTGACGGATTTTCGCCATGGTTGCCTAGCCCTTTTGGGCTTAAACGATGCACAAATTGCGGTGTTGGAAGGTATCAGCTACAGCGGTAGCAACCGTAGGACGAACAAATTCATCAGCGTGCTCAACCTCGGCGACAACCTCGAACAAGCTTTGCTGACTTATTTAAGAAAAAACTATTAAATTATTGATAAACAATATTTTATAAAAGAATTGTAGAGAATTGTAGATAAAATGAAGAGGAAAATAGGAATCACGTAATGCGCGATTGTTTATTTTTGCTCCAGTCAAAATCATCGAACTATGAAAAGAATTTCCGTTTTATTGATGCTCATGCTGTTGGTTGTTGCGGGCCAAGCCCAAATGAGAGCCAAGCGTCTGAAGCCTTATCTTTCGACTACAACCTATTGCGTTCCAGGCATGACGCCCTATGTCGAGAACGCCATCGCCTTCGAGTGCCGCTCGGCCACTTACAAGGAATTTGCACCAGGCAAGTTCAAGGCCACGGTGGAAATCACGACGGTTTTCAGGAAAGGGGAGGAGACCACGTTTTCGAAGATTGCCTTGGACAGCCCCGTGGTGACTGACACCGCCAAACTCGATGGCGCGTTCATTGGTCAGCAGCGTTTTTCGCTGCCCAATGGCGAGTACCAAATGGAAATCAGCGTTTCCGACTTGAACAGCGGTCAGGCGTTGTTGCCCGAAACGGCTACCGTGGAGGTCAATTTCCCAGAAGGCAATCCTGCCTTGTCGGACATCCTGCTTTTCGATTCCTATACCAAGGCTGACAAGCCTTCGGAATGCACCAAAAGCGGCTACGATTTCCTGCCCCGCGTATATCCGTTCTATGGCCCCAAGGACGATAAACTGAACTTTTATGTCGAGATGTACAACAGCGACAAACTTTACGACGAGGGCAAGTATTTGGTGAGTTATTACATCGAAAGCTGCGAGTCGTCGTCGCTGATGAAGAGTTTCTTTTTCAGGAAAAGCTTTGAGGTGAAGAATGTGAATACGCTTATCAATTCAATAAATATCAATGAGTTGCCTTCTGGGAACTATTACCTTGTCGTTGAAATGCGCGACCGCAGCAATGAGTTGATTTGCTCGAACAGCTGTTTCTTCCAGCGCAGCAACCCGAGTGTGGGTTACGATTTCAGCGACCTCGCTGGATTAAGCATCAACAACACTTTCGTGAGTGAAATCACAAACATAGACACCTTGCGCAGATATATCAGCTATCTTGAACCCATCTGTTCAGAAAATGAGCGCGATTACAGCATCAACTTGGTGAAAACCAATGATAAGCTAACGATGCAGCAATTCCTGTACAACTTTTGGGCTACGCGCAATCCCTTGAATCCGAAAGCAGGTTTTGAGGAGTATTTGGCTGCCGTGAACCGTGTCAATATGTCGTTCAAATGCTTGAGAACGCCGGGCTACCGCACCGACCGTGGCTATGTGTTTTTGAAGTACGGACAGCCCGACAAAATTATGCAAAGTCCCAATGAACCAGGGGCTTATCCATACGAAATTTGGCATTATTATGTGGTTGCCAACCAACGCAACCGCAGGTTCGTGTTCATGTCGAAAGACGACTCGACCAACGACTACCAACTCATTCATTCCGACATGATTGGCGAGGTGAAAAATCCCGCTTGGCAACGTGAGATTTATTCGCGCATTTACGGTCAGGGCGACGAATTCTTCCAAGGTGTCGATGAAACCGAGTACCAAAAGGGTTGGGGCTCACGCGCTGGCGAGTATTATGACAATCCAAGATGACGATGGGCAAGGTCGGTTTTCATATCCTGAAAGCTTGGGCTGACCTCAATTCGGTGCTGCCTTTCTGGCTTCTCTATTTGAAGTCCGACATTGCCTATTTGTTGATATATCATTTGGCTCGCTATCGCCGTAAGGTGGTGAGACAGAATTTGTTGCGTTCGTTTCCAGAAAAAGCTCCGAAGGAAATCAAAACCATTGAAAAACACTTTTACCGCAACCTCTGCGACTTGTTTGTGGAAGGTCCGAAGATGATGCAGATGGGTGAAAACGGGTTCAAGAAGCGTATTACTATTACCAATCTTGAACTGATTACGACATTGTATGAACAAGGCAAGAATGTGTTTTATGCCATCCCGCATTCGGGCAACTGGGAATGGTTTGGCAAGATGACCCCCAGTCTTTCGGCGCACAATTGTCTCGCGGTTTACAAGAGAGTGAAAAACCCTGCTTTTGATAGACTTATGCTCACCATGCGCACTAAGGATTGCCCAATCGAAATGATGGAATCCAATACCGCTTTGAAGCGATTGGTGCAGGTGCGCGATAAGCAAAACGGTGTCTTGATGGTGGCCGACCAAACCTCACATGGCTTGGCAAGTGACTATTGGACGGAGTTTTTGCACCAAGACACTTGCTGGTTCACGGGCTTGGAGCGCATTGCCAAAAAACTTGATTACGCTGTGGTGTTCGTGAACATGAAACGGCAGGGCAGGGGATGTTACGAAGTGACTTTCCAGCTCATCACCGATGACCCGAAAAACACGGCTGAAGGTTACATCATGGAGCAATATGTGCGCTGTGTGGAACGGTTCATACAAGCGCAGCCTGATAACTGGCTGTGGTCGCACCGCCGCTGGAAACACCAAAGGCCACAAACTACTGAGCAATGAAAGTGGCCGTCGTCATATTGAACTACAATGGGCGTAAGTTCCTTGAACAGTTTCTGCCCAATGTCATCGCGAGTTGTGACCCCGTTTTGGCTGAGGTTGTCGTGGCCGACAATGCTTCCGAGGACGATTCGGTCGCTTTCATGCGTGAGCATTTTCCTGAGATTCGCTTGATTGAGAACGGCAGCAATGGTGGTTTTGCTACGGGCTATAATTTAGCTCTGCGACAGATTGAGGCTCAATATTATGTGTTGCTCAATAGCGACATCGAAGTGGCGCCAGGTTGGATTGAACCCGTCATCGCCTTTATGGATGCCGACCCGCAGATAGCAGCATGTCAGCCCAAGATTTTGTCGTATTATCATAAGGAACAGTTCGAGTATGCGGGCGCGAGTGGCGGCTTCATTGACAAGTATGGCTATCCGTTTTGTCGTGGGCGCATTTTCCAGAACTTGGAAAACGATGAGGGTCAGTATGATACGCCGATGGAGGTGTTTTGGGCTACGGGTGCCTGTATGTTCGTCCGTGCCGACCTCTATCACCAAATCGGCGGCCTTGATGACAGCTTTTTCGCCCACATGGAGGAAATCGACCTCTGCTGGCGACTGAAGAACGCTGACTACAAGGTGTATTGTTGTCCGCAGTCGAAGGTTTATCACATTGGAGGCGGCACTTTGCCGAAAAACTCGCCGCGCAAGACTTATCTGAATTTCCGCAATAACCTTTCATTGCTGGTGAAGAACCTACCAAAGAAGCGTGTTAAGCGCACCATCCTTTACCGTATTTTCCTCGATTGGGTGGCGGCGTTAAAGTTCCTTTGCGAAGGCTGTTACAAGGATTGTGGCATGGTTTTCAAGGCGCATTGGGATTTCTATAAACGCCTAAAGTCGTTGCGAGCCAAGCGCAAGGAAAATACCCACCAATTGGTGAGCTGCATTTACAAACGAAACATCGTTTTCGATAGCATTCTTCGTGGGAAAAAGAAGTTTAGTGAGCTGAAAGAGGCGGATTTTTGGTGAGTGAAATAGATTTGGATTGCGAGAAACCGAAAACGATTGTTTCGTATAGGGTAAAGTGGTTCAAGAAAAATCACTATTTTTGCAAGGTAAAACCTTTAATGCGAGAAATACATCACTGAACGAGAATTTTGGACTATATATTGGGTGTTATTGGATTAGAATCACATGGCAAAGAAAACACACACATCAATACTAGATTTCCCAGAGGAAGTTGATGAGAAAAACGGCATTAGGATATATGGCGAAACATCATACGAGAATCAAATCGCTCTGTTGAGTCATTATTTACACAATTCTGGTGAACGGATTTCAAAAAAGCGGAAGGAGGAAATCGTTTTGGCAATTCGAGAGTTTTTGGAGAGGAAACAATCTCGTCAAAAGCTTCGCATCGAAGAATTGACTGATGATGAGATTTGGGCAGCAGCTGAATCTCCTTCACAGTATAGTCTGTTTGAAGAGTTTTTTGATGTACCCTTTCCTGGACCCCAAAAACCTCGTTTTACATTCATTGATTTGTTTGCTGGCATCGGAGGCTTCAGAATTGCTATGCAGAATTTAGGTGGAAAGTGCGTCTATTCTTCGGAGTTTGATGCAAAAGCCCAAGAATCCTATCTGGCGAATTATGGAGAAATGCCTTTTGGAGATATTACAAAACCATCAACTAAGCAGTTTATCCCTAAGAAGTTTGACATATTATGTGCTGGCTTTCCGTGCCAATCTTTCTCATTGGCTGGAAAGAGGCTTGGCTTTAATGATGAAACACGCGGTACTTTGTTCTTTGAAATTGAAGATATTCTTAGGAAACACCAACCAAAAGCCATTTTTTTGGAAAATGTAAAAGGGCTAGCGATACACGACAAAGGTCGTACGCTGAAAACCATTTTGGAGCATTTGGATGATGCTGGATATGATGTTGTTCCACCACAGATTGTAAATGCAATGGATTTTGGAGTCCCTCAACATCGTGAAAGGATTTACATTATTGGGTACAAAAAGAGTTTACATGTGGATATTAGTAAATTCAAATATCCAGAACCACAAACTACAGGAGAAAACAAACCCAAGTTTAGAGATGTGATGGAAGAGAATGTACCATCGGTAAAGTATTATCTTTCAGATGTCTATGTGGAGACTCTGAGAAGGCATCGTTCAAGACACGAAGCTGCTGGACATGGTTTTGGTTATGAAATTATTGATATTGATGGTGTGGCCAATGCAATTGTTGTTGGAGGCATGGGAAGGGAGAGAAACCTTGTGATAGATAAACGATTAACAGATTTCACTCCTATTACAAATATCAAGGGAGAAGTGAATCGAGAAGGAATTCGCAGGATGACTCCCAGAGAATGGGCAAGGTTACAAGGGTTCCCAGATGAATACAAAATTGTTGTTGCAGATGCATCGGCATACAAACAGTTTGGTAATTCTGTGGCAATTCCCGCCATTCAAGCAACAGCTAAAGAAGAGTTGAAAATGCTCAATATAATATAACTTATGTACTTTTTTTTCGATTCAAATTCTAATGGCAATGAGAGCGTCCACAAAGTGAACGAGGCTGTCTATGGGCTAAGGAATAGGCAAGATGTTCTTGAATTGGAGGCTGAAATTCTTGTGCTTCGATTATTACAGCTAAGGGATTTTAGTGATAGTAATATCTTCTCAGTAAAACAAAATGGTGTAGAGATACCTAAGCTTCCCGTATTAAAAGACATAGATTTATCTGCTCTTTCAATAGAGAACATTCTGGCTTTGTCATCTTCTATTGGCTATGTGTTTAATTGCAGAATTGGAGGAACTAGAGCCTTGTCAAAAGTCAATATTGAGATAAATGGGAAAAAATATGGAATTAGATGTTTTGACCACACAGAAAGACCTCTAATTAATCATAGTACCCGAAATAAGTATGAGAAACTTTGCAAAAAAGCTGGTGTGAACATTCAAAGTTTAGACAAGGCTGTAAATAATTACTGGGAATGCCGGGAAGCAGGTGTTTTTAATGAGGACTGTGTTTATAATTCTCCATTAAATCCTTTCTTGGATATTAAAGATGATTTGCAAAAACTGCTCACATATATTGCTTTTCATACTAACAATCTAAATAAGGAAGATACTGATCCCAGTTTTGAGTTGGAGAAGTTAGATGGTTATATTGATTATGTTAATCCATGTGACGAAAGTACTTGGGATGTTCTTGATGAAGAGCATTTCTTCGACAAAGTATGGAAACATTTGAGGTTTTCGTTCCGTGCAGACCGTGGTATGCCATTAAAGGGAACTGTAAAGCCTACAGATGAAAGTATATTAAAGTGGACAAGACAATGGACAGATAAAAACGGCAAAACCGTTTATAAAGGAGCTTTACATATACGGATTAGCAAGTATAATACGGCTATCAATGATACTCCATTTGAAGAATTATTCACGATAAAACATCAAGAGGAGATTAAAGAAGTTAGCCTTAATCAGGGTGAGAAAGACGAGTATTTGTTGAAACTGTTTCTTGTTGAATGTCGAAAGTATAATAGGTCTGTGCCAATTGGTAATCAGGTTCAGATTGTAAAAACTGTAGAAAATTCTAGCCGAGAAGAAATAGGCTATCCTGATAAGGTTTTGAATTGGAATATTATTAGCTCTGGACTATTGGTTTATATCTGTCGAAAAATTAATGCGGGTAAGTCGGGACCATTTGATAAAGCTGATGTTTTTATCAATGGGATTGGTGTGTCAGTGAAATCCCAGAGAGGGGCTGCTCCGTCAATTATCAATCAGACTTCCCGAGATAGAGTATTAAGAGTCATGAAAGCCATTAATAATTCCATTTTGCCTTTAGATCATATAGTGGATCGTTATTGGGATTTTCGATTAAATGGTGGAACAGAGGATGTGAGCGGAGTGGGTTCAGCTAATCCATTTACCACTGATGAAGAGGGAAATAGTAATTTGTCCATTATGAAGCCACTATTGAACTATTTCACATTTAAAGGTACGGGGACGAAAGATTCATCGGCTCCTGCCTCTTTTGTGCTTTCAGCAGGCAATCCAGAAGATACAACAACTTGGGTTTATTATTCTGAAACGGACTTTGTGGATACTGTATGGGAAAAGCTTGTGTTTTCAATTAGAGCGAAGGGGCTTCCTTTAAAAATCACTGAGGAGATGAAACCTTGGATAAGAGAGGTTGATGGAAAGAAAATAGGTACTCTTAATGTGAGGGTAAGAAAATAAGTAAATGGCGAAAGCAAGACCTGTGCTGACTTTTACAACAAGGCAACGGAACTTTGTCTTAAAGTCGATGAGTTCATTCGAGAAATGCAATACTGAGCGAACAAGATTTGCTCTGTGATGCAATACTTTGCGTCTCAACGAGCAACCAATTCAATCGCCCTGTCATATCCAGCCAATCCCATTCCAGAAAAACACCCCCTGCATGCCTCAGCAGTAAACGAATGCCGACGGTAAGGCTCGCGTTTGCTGATGTCGGAAATGTGTACTTCCACGACAGGTATGCCAATGGCGCGGATGCAGTCGGCCAAGGCAATGGAGGTGTGGGCGTAGGCTCCAGGATTCATCACTAAGGCATCGTATTGTCCGTCAGCCTCTTGCAGCTTGTCGATGAGGCAGCCTTCGTGGTTTGATTGGTAATAGGAAAGCTCATGCTGTGGAAATTTTGCTTTCAGCTGCAGCAAGTATTCCTCAAAAGAAACATGGCCATAGATTTCTGGCTCACGTTTGCCGAGCAGGTTCAAGTTGGGACCGTTGATGATGAGGATTTTCATCTGTGGAAATTTTTGCAAAAATAGTATTTTTGGACGTGCCAATAGATTTTTTTGTAGGGAAAGTTGGTGCGTATCAAAAAATTTTTATATCTTTGTCCCCCAAAGATATTGGCCATGAAAATCATCACATTAGGGAAGACCAACCTAAAGGTCAACAAGAACGGTTTCGGTGCGTTACCGATACAAAGAGTCAACGAGAAAGAGGCAGTCTATTTGTTGCATAAGGCTTTTGACAACGGTATTAATTTCTATGACACGGCACGGTTTTATACTGACAGCGAGGAAAAGATTGGTGCTGCCTTCGCTGACCGCCGTAGCAAGGTCATTATCGCCTCGAAGACGGCTGCCACCACGATGGAGGACTTCTGGAAAGACCTTCATACAACCTTGCGCAACCTCAAGACAGACTATCTCGACCTCTACCAGTTCCACAATCCCGACTATTGTCCGCGTCCAGGTGACAAGGCTGGGCTTTACGATGCAATGAAGGTGGCCAAACGCCAAGGCAAGATTCGATTCATCGGTATCAGCAACCACCGCCAAAGTGTGGCGCTTGACGCCATCGAGAAGGACTATTACGACACGCTGCAATATCCGTTCTCGTACCTTTCTTCGGAAGCTGACCAGAAGATTGTGGAGGCTTGCTTCAAGCACAACATGGGATTCATCTGCATGAAATCCCTCGCAGGAGGTCTCATCACCGATTCTGCTTTGGCTTATGCTTTCCTCAACCAGTTCGACCACGCACTGCCCATTTGGGGCATTCAACGCGAAAGCGAGTTGGATGAGTTCCTTTCCTATCAAGATCACGAACCAGAGCTGACATCCGCCGCATGGCGCAAAATTGAGAAGGAACGCATTGATTTGGCGGGTGAGTTTTGTCGTGGTTGCGGCTACTGCATGCCATGTCCCGCTGGCATCCAAATCAATGATTGCGCTCGCATGAGCCTCTTCCTGCGCCGCGCACCCTTGAGCGTCTATCTCACAGAGGAATGGGCTGAGAAGATGAAGAAAATCGAGAAATGTAAGCATTGCAATGCGTGTCGCGACAAATGCCCTTATTCGCTCAACACACCCGAACTGCTCCAAAAGAATTATGCCGACTTCAAGGAGTTCTGGGCGAAACGCAAAGCGGGCGAATTATGATTTTTTTCTTTGATTGGTACGTTTTTTGCTAATTCTTGCGTTTTGTAATTAGCAAAAACGAAACAAAATGGCAAGAACATTGAATTTCAGAAGGATAGTCCTGTTTGTCGCTTTACCGTTTCTCATGTTGGTGAGGACAACGACGGCATTGGCACAAAATGTTATTGTAAATGGCGATTTTGAAGCTTATAATATATATGGTGCAATAACAGCTCCGTCATACACGGATTATCAGCGAGTGAATGCGAATTACGTGGTTGAATCTGGTCATTATGTAATCAATACTACAACCAGTGGCCATGGAGGAGGACAGGGCTGGCCCATGCCCTCTAATCCACATGGGAAGTTCATGATAATAAACGGCTATGGAGGAAGCACCAATCCAACAAAGGTAGTATGGAGGCAAACAGTTAACGTTACAACACAAACCAATTATACGTTTTCATATCGATATGTTAACCTGAACAGGGTCATTTATGGGCAGATTAGGCCTTCCAA
>Ga0310690_10005193_pt1 | contig 17843 bp, 16 predicted proteins | sample AusTroGonzalo_MG_2_FD_207661 | JGI IMG/M metagenome (GOLD analysis project Ga0310690, IMG submission 207661) | Bovine rumen microbial communities from tropical cattle in Woodstock, Queensland, Australia - Gonzalo_04 (v2) (version 2) | ecosystem: Host-associated > Mammals > Digestive system >...
TGATGAGCGTATCGAATCCGCCAGCGGGAACTATCCCGAGGGCGCTGTACTATGTGTTCACGCTGTCTCCTGAGGAGATGTCGAGCTACGGATATGAAAGTCTATTCCTAGGTTCGCCGAATCCGATGATAGCGCTGGTGGGTACGTTGGTGATCTTCGTGATCGTGGCGTATCTGGAATCCACACGTATCGAGCTGCCGTTGTCCCATGGCAATGCCAGGGGAGCAAGGGGCCGCTACCCGATCAAACTCATGTATGCGAGCAACATCCCGGTCATCCTGATGTCCGCGTTGCTGGCTATCGTGAGCATGGTCGCGCTGCTGCTGTATAACAGCGGAATACCCTTCATAGGGCATAACGGCGTGATCGGGTACTTCGAGGACGGATCCACCTATGCGGCGGGAGGTATCGCATGGTACCTGTCGGCGCCTCAAGGACTGACCTCGTGGCTGATGCCGATACTGGATCCTGCAGGATACGGGAACGGGCACGGAGCGATACAGAATCTGGCTCATATGCTGATCTACTTGACCGTCATGATCATGGGATCGATTATGTTCGCCAAGTTCTGGGTCGAGACGACCAACCTCGGACCTGAAGCGGTCGCGAAGCAGATACAGAAGAGCGGTATGCAGATGCCGGGATTCCGCCGTGACCCCCGCGTGCTGAAGCGTGTGCTGGAGAGATATATCCCCACAATCACGATCATGTCGGGAGCGCTGGTCGGAGCTCTGGCGGCTTGCGCCGACATGATAGGAACGACAGGAAACGCTAGCGGAACAGGAGTCCTGCTGACAGTGGGAATCATCATACACCTGTACGAGGCCATCGGCCGCGAGCAGATGATGGAGATGAACCCCGTCATGAGAGGATTCTTCGGCGGAGAGTGAGCATATGGCGAACCCAGGGAGCCCGAGTAGAATGCAAGAGGCCACAAGCAGAGGCCCCGGAATGAATAACAAGACCATGATCGGGGTAATGGCATCCATGATGATCATGATGGTCGTCATGATGTTCAGAGGCCAGATAGGATCTGCTTTGGACTTTGTGTTCAGGTTCGTAGCTTTCGATGGGAAGTACCCTGTGCTGACGCTCGTGATCGCCGGTCTGATCGCGTTCACCATCTCCAACATCATCAGGACCTACATGACCGACCCGGTCAAGATGGCCCGCAACCAGCACATACAGTCGGAGTTCAACAAGGAGTTCCGCCAGGCAAGGATCGAGAACAATCTGTTCAAGATGAAGAAGCTGGAAGAGATGCAGCCCAAGATCATGGAGATGAGCATGGAGTCGAGCATGAGTCAGATGAAGACCATGCCGATCACCATGCTCATCGTGATCCCCGTGTACGCATGGATCTACTTCTTCATCGACCCCAGCATCAGCCCCTACTTCCCGGACGGTCTCACGGTTCTCATGCCGTGGGGCGAGATGGACCCCAACATGAGGCTGATGGGATTCATGCCGATGTGGATCATCCTGTACACCCTGATCAGTATGCCTATCGGGCAGATCGAGACCAGGCTGATACGCTACTTCCTCCTGAAGAAGCGCCTCGCAGTCCTCGATCAAGAGAGGGCGGTTGGAGCAGAATGAGAATAACCATAAGCGGTCCTCCCGGCTCCGGGAAGACGACCGCCTGCAGCAAGCTTTCCGAGAAGCTCGGTGTCGAAGCAGTTGTCTTCGGCAAGATCTTCCGGGAGCTTGCTGCAGAAAAACACTTAACCCTCGTGGAGCTGGGCGCGCTTGCCGAGAAGGACCCGAGCATCGACAAGATGATCGATTCCCGCCTCGTCGAGACCGCCCGCGCCAATGAGAACATAATTCTTGAGTCCAGGCTTTCGGCCTACATGCTGCATCGCAACGGCATCCCCGCGTTCAAGATCTATCTCGATGCGAGCCCCGAGGTAAGGGTCGCACGCATCGGGATCCGCGAAGGGGACACCCTGGAGCATGCGATGTCCGAGACCGTCGACAGGCAGAAGTCGGAGGCTAAGAGGTACAAGATGTACTACGACATAGACATCGAGGACCTCAGCATCTACGACCTCGTGATCAACACCGACGATCTTGATCCGGATCAGGTGCTGGAGACCATCCTGGAAGCGGTCGGTGCCTGAGATGCTGGTGAAGGATCCGGATGCCATCCCCGACAAGTGGGGAAAGAGGCCTTCGGACCGTTCCGTGGGTGAGCTGCTCCAGGGCGGCGTCATAATCCTCGACAAGCCTTCAGGCCCAACATCGCACCAGGCTACCGCATGGGCGCGGGATGCGCTGAAGGTGGACCGCATCGGCCACGGCGGCACGTTGGATCCGTATGTGAGCGGCGTCCTCCCGATAACCACCGGGAAGGCCGTGAGGCTCACGGATGTCGTCCTTTCCTCGGACAAGGAGTATGTCTGCCTCATGCACCTTCATGCGGACAGGGACGAGAAGAGGGTAAGGGATGTGATGTCCCGCTTCGTCGGGCGCATCTATCAGGTCCCCCCGGTCAGGTCGTCCGTGAAGAGGCAGGTGCGCATCAGGCACATTGCCGAGCTGGAGATCCTCGACATCGAGGGCCGTGACATCCTGTTCAGGGTGTCCTGCGATGCGGGGACCTACGTAAGGACCATGTGCACCGATATCGGCGACATGCTGGGATGCGGTGCCAACATGAAGGAGCTCAGGCGCACCAGGTCCGGCAGGATGGACGAGTCCAGGGCCGCCACGCTGCAGGAGCTCAGGGACGCCTATGTTTTCTGGCAGCAGTTCGGCAAGGAGGAGCCCCTCAGGAGGCTGATCCAGCCCATGGAGGTCCTCATCCAGCCTCTGCCGAAGGTCGTCATCAAGGCGACGGCCGTCGATGCCGTCTGCCATGGGGCGGACCTCAACGTCTCCGGCGTGCATATGCTGGACGAGGACATCAGGAAGAACGCCCTGGTGGCGATGATCACAGCCAGGGGCGAGCTCGTCGCCCTGGGCAGGATGGCCATGTCCTCCCAGAAGGTCATGGAGACATCCAAGGGGAAGGCGGTGGACACCGAGAGGGTGTTCATGGACCCCGGTCATTATCCGCGCATGTGGAAGTACTCGACCGACCTGCCAGACATGTCCGAGCCGGTCCTTCCCGAGTGATTTATACCTACATCCCCATCTACGGATGGTTCAATGTCCCTATTCAGCAAGAAGGAGACGGTATACGGTCCGGAGACCGTATCCGTAGGAGATTTCGATCCCACCGTGGACGGATGCTACCGCAACGTCGTCACAATACCGTTAGATGTGAAGCCCAGGCGCATGCTCAGGGTCAGGGTCCATTCGGAGGTCCCGATAGACGTGGTGGTGGCCAAGGACGACCGTTCCGCAGCCGGCCACAAGGAGCAGGTCACGGACATAGTCCTGGGGCCGTACCCCACCGAGAGGATGGAGAGCATGGGGATCATTCTGGGAATCTTCAGAGGGGATAAGGCCAAGGTCGAGGTCGAGGCTTGGATTGATAAGTCATGAGGCATCAGACGAAGGAAAGGCCCGTCAGGGACCGCGGCATGACGCTCGTCGACGAATCGCAGCACACAGCCGGGGTCATAGCTCTGGGGATGTTCATCGTCTGCCTTGCGTTCTATGTCGTCCTTCCTATGTACGCCGACCTCACCGGATACGAGTCATTCAACCTCCTTCTGGTCCCGCTGATGTTCCTGGGGGTGTACGGATACCTCAGGGGTGGCAGGTGGTATCTCGTCATAGTCTCCGTAGCCGCCATCGCGGCGGTGGCGTACCTGTTCCCCGACTACATGACGGAGACCGTCCTCCTGGCGATGGGCATCGAAGGCATCGCCGTGGGTGCGGACATCATCGGGAGGTCGGTGTTCTACCGGGTCCTCCGTATTATAGAATATATCAATATACGCGAGAAGCCCCGCGTCAAGGACCGCGCCGTGAGGTTCATTTTCAACATCCCCCGCGGATTGGACACCCGTTACATCTCCATGGATTCGGGGATCAGCAGGAAGGGAATAGCCTGGGGCGAGATGCTAAGAAGGTACCTCATGGCGCTGTTCTTCTCCATGTTCGCATGGATCTTCATGATGGCGAACCCCGATTACGACACTTTCAACCACGGGTCCGTGGATGCGATCCTGATCGTGATGGCGTACTTCGTCATTGTCGTCCAATCGGTGTCGGCTTTCGAGACCCTCAGGGTCAGGGCCGGGCCGGAGAACGGGGCCCTCATGCTGTATGACGGCCTGGTGTCCACCATGGTCCGCATGATCCTCCCCATGGCCGTGGCGACGGTGCTCATAGCCGTGATCCAATGGAGCGGGACGTACGTCCTGACCAACGTGGCGTTCACAGCGATCGTCTTGCTGGCACTGACGATATTGGCATCCGAGGCGTATTACGTGTCGATGGAGAACCCCACCGTATCCGAGATACTCGCCAAGCGCAGGGAGTTCCTGACCGTGGACCTCTCCGGAGGCCTTGACGGGGAAGAGAAGAGGAAGGTCCCGCCCGGAACGCCCAGGCGGGATTTCGATTCGTGCTTCGAGAGGAGCGATCGCAGGTAACGGCTCTCGAGGGCCTTGTTGGGCCTTCCGGGGGCGTCGAGTCCCTGGATGATCGGTTTGAAAACGGCTCCGGAAGACATGCCGGGGGTCTTCCTGAGGCCGATGATCTCGGGCTCCTCCCAGTTGGTGATGACGACCTGGTACTTCGGGAACGTCCCCTCCACCTCGATGCAGGGGGACTCTGATGTCTTCAGGATGTCCAGGGCGACGTCGGCCAGGATCTGGATCTCCTCGGGGGTGATCTCCTTGTCCAGGCGGATGAAGAATGTGTGCTCCTCGGTGGTTCCGTTCATCAGGTGCGTGACCTCGGATGCCGAGACTATCTCCTTGAACTTCTGGGACTTCTCGTCGTCGCCTGCCATCTCCAGCATGCGGGACTTCCATGTTTCCGGGATGTCGATGTAAATGACTTCCTTCCCGAGTATCTTCCACATGCCCGTGGAATCGGGGTGCGGTAGTTAATGGTTGCTCCTGAAAAACTGTTATTCCTATGGTATTGCAGATATCCATTCGGCAATCTTGTTCTATCTGAGTCAATAGGAAAGGATGGAGGTGGATAAACTCAATATCCACCTCAGGTTTGATGATCCAAGCTGCAATTATGACACGATCCTCCGTCGAGATGTCGAGTTTTACGGCTGCGGATCCAGGCTAATGGTCATTGTTCAGTCTCCTCAGATGTAATTCTTGAGTTCCAAAACTCCTGAGGTACTGACATTATTCCCGGTAATTTGGATCACCTCGAATCTATAGGCAAGCTGGGGGATCAATGAGAATTGGATCATGTTGGACCCCTTCTCGAAATACATGGTTTTGAGAAGTACTGGCTCACCATCCACTGTGGTGAACAGTTTCAGTTTGGTTTCGTCAGCATCCAGATTGGATTCGGGGTCGACGATGACCATATAGTCTCCAGATTTGGCCACGCACACTGTGCCCACATCCATCCCACGCCACATCGGGCCGGATAACTTGTTGATCCTGTCCGCGACGTTAGGATCGAAGTCAGACATGGGTCTGCAGAGCAGAATGTTGCGCTCCTCCCTGAGTCTGTCATGAAGGACACTAAGCGTTCTCGCATCGGTGTCGAGCTTTTCTAGAGTAACAATCTGTTGCTTAACTACTGAATCATCATTTCCAGACGTTCCGTTTATTCTGAGATCATCTAGTTGCTGTTGCAGTTCTACGAGGTCCTTACTTACATTATCTATGTCATTAAGAACGTCACGGATTTTTTCGGTATGGGCTGTCCAGAATGCATCGATCTCATCTTGAGAAACATCCGTGGATATGCACATGGAGAACAGTCTATGAAGGAAGGCAGGGATGCTGCCTTGTCTAGAGTCTGTGTATGCTCCCACGTAGTTGTAGATCGATTGCCTCGATTTACCGAGGACATTCCCAATATCTGTAACCTTGAGGTTCCTGTTCTTCAATGCTTCGAAGACATCATCTTTCGTGTCCTGAGTCATGATTAGAAGATTCGAGACATAGTATATATATTTTTGTAAATAATTTGTCAATATGTAAATTAAAATTGTTATAGGAATCATTATTAATTTTACAATAGCAGATTTGAAAGTGATGATGTCTAATGAATCATCTAGCAATTCTACCAAGAAATAAGCATAATAGATGCAATAACAACAGTTAATTATCCGAGGTTATACAAATTAACCATAATTATCCTTGTCAAAAAATTGTTTATTATGTAAAATTTAAAGCATTATATAAATCAAATTATAGACTCTATTACTGGCAAGAAAGCTAAATGGATAGCTTTCACCAAAGGTGATCAGATCATAACTACGACTGGTACTGTTTTAGCTTTGGTATTTGCTGTCATATCGCTGGACAAGTATGATTGTTGAAAGCTTTATTCGATACTTTTCGTATCTCAATGAAATATTGGAAGCGGTCTTCTATCTATTATTAAAAAAACTTTAAGAGCGCGTGCGCGTACGGTGGCACGGTAGTTCAGATGCCAGAGGAATTCAAGGTCACACCATGGGAGGTCACGGGGGACATCGATTACGACCGTCTCCAGAAGGACTTCGGAACCACGCCCATCGACGAGAAGCTGACCGAGAGGCTCTCCGGATACGGCGACCTGCACCCGATGATCAAGCGCGGGATATTCTACACGCACAGGGACATGATGCCTCTCCTCGACGAGTACGACAAGGGGAACAGGTTCGTCCTGTACACCGGCAGGGGCCCTTCTGGGAACACGCATCTCGGGCACATGATGCCTTGGATCTTCAACAAGTGGGTGCAGGACACCTTCAAGGTGGACATGCTCTTCCAGATGACCGACGACGAGAAGTTCCTGTTCAAGGACCTGACCTTGGACGACACCACGGCCATGGCCTACGAGAACGCCCTGGACTTCATCGCCCTGGGGTTCGATCCCAAGAGGACCAGGATCATCCTGAACACCAAGAACATCGACAGATTGTATCCGATAGCGCTGAAAGTGTCCAAGAAGGTCACATTCTCCACCGCCAAGGCGGTGTTCGGATTCGACAACTCCACCAACATCGGCTCCATATTCTACACCACCCTGCAGTCCGTCCCGGCTTTCCTGCCCTCGGTGGACTCCGGGAAGAAGGTGCCGGTGCTGATCCCCTGCGGCATAGACCAGGACCCCCACTTCAGGGTCACCAGGGATGTCGCCCCCGGACTCGGGTTCCCCAAGCCCTCCATGCTGTACTGCAAGATGATGCCCGGCCTCAACGGAGGGGACAAGATGTCCTCGTCCGACGAGAACGCCACCATATACACCACCGACACCCCCAAGCAGGTGAAGAAGAAGGTGGGCCGCGCGTTCACGGGCGGGTGCGTATCGGTGGAGGAGCAGAGGGCCAACGGAGGGAATCCGGAGGTATGTGCGGTGTTCAAGTACAATTACTACATGTTCGAGCACGACGACGCGAAGCTCAACGAGATGGCCGAGAAGTGCCGCAAGGGGGAGATCCTCTGCGGCGAGTGCAAGATGTGCCTGATCGAGAAGATCAACGATTTCCTCGAGGAGCATCAGGACAAGAGGGAGAAGGCCCGCGACGTCATCGCCGACATGACTTATGACGGTTTCGAATGGTGATCCTATGGTTGACCCGATTATACTGGAAGGACTCAGTTACAACGAGAAGAGGCTGCTCCTGGCCCTGGATTCCAAAGGAGGGAGCGCATCCCCCGGGGAGCTCATCGCCGACGGCAGCTTCGACATCGAGCTGGAGGTCATGGGAGCTGCTTCATGGCTGGAATCCAAGGGGCTGGCGAAGCTGGACGAGAGCGTCGCCAAGTTCTACGCCCTCGAGGAGAGATCCGCCGTGGAGCAGGGGCTCCCGGAGAGGATCGCCATCACACTGATCTCCGAGGCCGGCGGAAGGATGCCCATGTCCGAGCTGGCCGAGAGGATGCAGGGCGGGGACAAGATCGCCGTCGGATGGCTGAAGAGGAAGAAGCTGGCCGACATCGTCAGGGAGGGTGATTCCAACATTCTCGTCCTCGCCGATGCGGGCAAGGCCGCCCTCGGTTCCGAGATGCCCGACGAGGCCCTCCTGAAGAGGATGGCCGCAGGGGACATCCCCGAGGCAGAGGCCGATCCGAAGCTGATCAAGGACCTCAAGGGCCGCCAGGGCATGATCTCCGAGAAGATCGTCACCTCCAGGAAGGTCTCGCTCACCCCCGAGGGTACCGAGGCCGCCAGGTCCGGCATCGAGCTCAAGAAGCAGATCACCGAGATCACCGACAGGATCATCCAGAGCGGGGAGTGGAAGGACGCCGAGTTCAGGCGCTACGACATCAACACCTTCGCTCCCGCTATCATACCCGCCAAGAAGCACCCGCTCTCCAGGCTGGGCTCGCAGGTCCGCAGGCTGTTCACCGACATGGGATTCACGGAGATGTCCTCCGAGTACGTCCAGCCCGCGTTCTGGAACCTCGACGTCCTGTACACGCCTCAGGACCATCCCGCAAGGGACCTCCAGGACACGTTCTATCTGGAGCACCCCGCTAGCATCAAGATCGAGGATGAGGCTCTGGTCGAGCAGGTCAGGCAGATCCACGAGAACGGAGGGGACACCGGCTCCACCGGATGGGGAGGAACCTGGTCCAGGGAGAGGGCGGAGGCCGCCCTTCTGAGGACGCACAGCACCGTCAGCTCCATCAAGTACATCGCCGAGCACCCCGACGCGCCCAGGAAGGCGTTCTCCATCTCCAGGATCTTCAGGAACGAGTCCATCGATGCCACCCATCTCCCCGAGTTCACTCAGATCGAGGGTATCGTCATCGACGAGAACGCCGACTTCAACATGCTCATCTCCATAATCAGGGAGTTCTACGCCAGGATGGGATTCGACCAGATCCGTATCCGTCCCGCCTACTTCCCCTATACCGAGCCCTCGCTGGAGCTGGAGGTCTTCTTCCACGGCAAGTGGATGGAGCTCGGAGGAGCAGGAATATTCAGGCCGGAGGTCGTCGCCCCGTTCGGCGTCAAGGTGCCTGTGCTGGCATGGGGATTCGGTTTCGAGAGGCTCGCCATGCTGAAGTGGGACATCAAGGACATCAGGGAGCTGTACATCTCGGATCTTGACTACCTCAAGGGCAACCCCATCCTCTAATCCGAGGCTGTCCATCAGTTCGGAGATCCCGCTCCTGCGGTCATCGTTCAGGCACGCCTCCGCGGCCAACGATATCCTCAGGGCGGCGAAATCCTTCATCCCGAGATCTATCAGGGCTATCGATTCCAAGCGATATACCTCGTCCAGTCCGAAGAGGCAGCCCTCGTCCACCATATGGTCCCTGGCGAAGCCGAGATATTCCAGGGCCATGTCGGGGTGGCCGGCCGCGATGCAGCTCTTCCCGAGGGTGATCCCGCTCATGGCGTCCCCGCTATAGCCTTCCAGGGCCTCGCGGAATGCCGTGTCGATGTCGCCTTCGCGGACCATTATCTCGGACCTGAGCCTGCGTTCCGTGTCGGAATCGAGACATTTTGAGGATTCCAAGAGCGATTTGGCATCGGATACTAGGTTCCGGGAGAGGGCCATATGTATGGCGGTCTGATGCAGAACAGGGTCCTGGATATCGATGCAGAGGTCCTTCGCCATGTCGTATATGCGATCGTCATGGGATTCGATGAGACGGAACCTATGGGAAATGATGAAGCGGCAGGCCTCCCTCCGGCGGCCCCCGCGGAACAGATGCTCCAGCCTCTCGTCGTCATCCGGCAGGTTGTCGGTGAACCAATCCGCCGCAAGGCAGTGCCATCTGCGGAGATCTTCATCGGTGGCCATTGTTAGGAATCTCCTCTTGGACTCCTCCTTCATGCTCACCTTCCCGGATACGTCGAACCTCAGGAGCCCACCGAGGTCCGTCGGGACGTCCCTGCGGGTCAGTGGATGTCCCATGACGGATATCCAGCCCACGATATCCTTATCATGCTGGCACATCTCCGACATGGACCTGAGGTCGAGGGCGTCGAACCCGAATCTGATGACCAGGTCCGGATCGAGGTTGTCCCTTCCGATGCTGTCGCGTATCCTCTCGGCCTCCCTGTGGCCGGAGTCGGTGAGGAAGTAGGCTATCCGCTTGGCGCCGCTCCCTTTACCGGTAATATGGACCCTCCTGCTCTCCACCATCCCTGCCTCCTCGAGCCTCCCGGCTAGCAGGGAGGCGTAGCTCCTGGTTATCCCGACGGCGGATGCCAGCCCGTTCTGGGTCATTCCGAACGGTACAGCGAACGAAAGATCCGGGTGGTATTCCGAATACCCGTCAAGGTACAGGATTGCGAGGCTGCGTTTGGACAGAGGGTCCATGGATGTCGGATGCATGGGAGGGTTATAACGGCCCCCAGTCGCTCCTCCGACCATGGAATGTGGACCCGTTCGGTTTTATCGTATGAACGCTTGGCGGGACGCATGAAGAGGCTTCTGGTGTGCAGCGAACCCGATCTGCCTTCGGTCAACATGAGGAAGCACCTCCTCGCCATGGGCGGATGGGAGGATGCCGGTTCCTGCGGCGAGCTGAGGTTCATGTCCAAGGGCGACGACATGATGGTCTCCATCCCGGACATGCACATACGCCATGAGCGCCTCGATTCCGAGGTCAGGGATTTCGGGTTCTCCCCCGACGAGGTCATAGTAATGTCGAAGCATTCGGCCAAGAGCGGACAGCCCGCCCTGACAGCGCATCCCATCGGGAACTACCATGAGAACCAGTTCGGAGGGAGGGAGAGGGCCCTGGTCAAGGCCGCTCCCGCGGCCATGACCGACGCCCTCAGGAGGATCCTCTCGTACAATGATATGGATGGAACGCAGACCTGCTTCGAGGTCACCCATCACGGTCCGTGGATGGACCGCCCCACGTTCTATATCGAGATAGGGAGCGACGAATCCAACTGGGGGAACGACCATGCGGCGGAGGTGCTGGCACACGTCATTGCAGATCTCGATCCGGATTACGACGCCCCTAGGATGGTAGGTGTCGGCGGAGGGCATTACGCTCCGAGATTCACGGAGGTCGCCGCCAAGTTCAGGGTGTCCTTCGGGCACATGCTCCCGGTCTACCAGATGGAAGGGCGCGACGACGAGGACATAATCAGGATGGTTCGCGACGCCTGCGAGGCCACAGAGACCAGGACCGTCTACGTCCATCGCAAGTCCATGAAGAAGCCGGAGGAGCGCCGCATCACTGAGCTGATACAATCCGCCGGCTTCGAGACTGTGACCTCTGCGGACCTGGAGCCGCTCAGTGGGAATCCACGAAGGTGCCCGAGAACGGCTGTCCGAGGATGGCCTTTTTGAGCTCCTCGATGTTCCTGCCGTCGACCATCATTATGTCGATATGGCTCTCCGTGGCGATCTGTACGCCCATGGGGTCGAAGACGCTTGATTTCGAGGCTCCGTGCTCCTTGTAGACGATGTCCCCGAGCTCCTTGACGGTCATCCTCTCGATCCTCTTGGCATTGGGGTTCTTGCGCGGGTCGTCGGTGTAAACCGCATCCACGGAGGTGGCGTTGACGATCCTGTCGGCCTTGAACTCCCTGGCTATCATGGCGGAGACCGCATCGGTGGTGTGGCCCGGCTCCGTGCCGCCCATGACGGTGATCTTCCCGGGCTTGCAGGCGGCAGCGAACTGCTCAACGGTCTCGGGGACCTTCTCTGGCATTTCCCCGAGGGCAAGAGCCAGCAGCTGGGCGTTCATGCGCGTGGCCTCTATTCCCAGGATGTCTTGGTCGTACATGCTGCCTCCCAGGGAGGCGGACACGTCGGCGTAGTATCTGGCGGTCTTACCGCCGCCCACGACCACGGACAGCTCTACCTTCCCGGATGCCTCCTTGAGCATCGAGGCCAGCTTGGAGATGAATTCGGCATCCCTGTCGCCGGGGATCAGAATAGAACCGCCTATCGAAACCACTACCTTGTCCGTCAGACTCACCTTCCAGAGCATGGAAGTCGTCTGATATAACCCTTTACGGCCAACTCACTGCCCTGAGACCAGCATCCGCGCGCGCATGACCTATAAATAGTACGTTGCAGTCGCCGGGTCTAGGTGGAACCTATGGGTGAGAGCAACTCAGTGGACAAGGCGAAATACGACTTCAAGAAGGACATGCAGGAGATCACCTCCTACAAGGGAAGGGGAACGGAGCTCATCTCCGTCTACGTTCCCGAGAACAAGCAGATCTCCGAAGTCATGGCGTACCTCAGGAACGAGCAGTCTCAGGCTTCCAACATAAAGTCCAAGACCACCATGAAGAACGTCCTGAACGCCATCGAATCCATCGCTGCTCGACTCAAAACGTACAAGGCACCCCCGGCCAACGGAGTGGTGATTTTCTGCGGGGAGGTTCCCCGCGCAGGCGACCAGACCAAGATGGTCCAGTACGTGATCAATCCGCCGGAGCCCATCACAGCGTTCCTGTACAGGTGCGACTCCACCTTCTTCACCGAGCCGCTGGAGGCCATGCTCCTGGACAAGAGGAGCTACGGTCTGATCACGATCGACAGGTCCGAGGCCACCCTGGGCATACTGAGCGGGAGCCGCATCCAGGTGCTGAAGCACTTCGACTCGCTGGTCCCCAGCAAGCACCACCAGGGAGGTCAGTCCTCGGTCCGTTTCGAGAGGCTGATCGAGATCGCCGCGCACGAGTTTTTCAAGAAGGTGGCGGACAACGCCACAGAGGTGTTCCTGAACCGTCCCGAGCTGATCGGCATACTGGTGGGCGGTCCCGGAGCGACCAAGGACTTCTTCGTCAAGGAGGAGTACCTGCACCACGAGCTGAGGAAGAAGGTAGTCTCCCCGCTGGTGGACACCGGATACACGGACGAGGCCGGCCTCAGGGAGCTGGTGGAGAATGCCAAGGACATCATCGTCGACATCCGTCTCACGGAGGAGAAGGTCTACATGCAGAGGCTCTTCACCGAGATCAGGAAGGCCGACGGAGGCCTCTCCTGCTACGGAGAGGACGAGGTCAGGAACGCCACGGACATGGGTGCCGTGGACATCCTGCTGCTGTCGGAGTCCCTCAGCAAGAGGCGCGTGACAGTCCAATGCCCCGCAGGCCACACCTGCGAGCTGACCGTGAAGGACGCCGACGAGAAGATCCAATGCCCCGAGTGCGGGGCCAACGCGACGGTCGTCAAGGACGAGGACCTTATCGACGACTTCTTCCTGAGAGCGGATGCGTTCAACACCCGCGTGCAGATCATTTCCCCCGATTCCGAGGAGGGCGACATGCTGATGAAGGCCTTCGGAGGGATCGCGGCACTATTGAGATACAAGGTGAACCGAGAATGTCAGTGATGGCAGATTTCGAATCCGAGATACGCCAGCGCGTATCAGAGGCCCTGAAGGGCATGGGTGCCGAGGGCACCGAGTTCATTGTCGACATGAACACCAGCGGGGACGCCGATGCGGCGGTGCCCTGCTTCACCATGGCCAAGGCCCTGAGGAAGTCCCCCATGGCCATAGCCGACGACCTGGCGTCCAGGATATCCCCGTCGGGGACCATCTCTTCGGTCTCGTCGCTGAACGGGTACCTGAACTTCAGGATCGACCCCAGGTGCATGGTCGGAGGGATCCTCGACGAGATCCTGGAGAGGGGACGGGACTACGGGTCCATGCCCCCCACCGGCCTGAGGGTCAACGTGGAGCACACCTCCACCAACCCCACCGGGCCCATCCATGTTGGACGCGCCAGGAACCCCATCATCGGGGACACCCTCGCCAGATGCCTGAAGAAGTGCGGGCACGACGTCACCACCGAGTACTACGTCAACGACGTCGGAAAGCAGGTCGTCGTCCTCACCTGGGGAGTCAACAACGTCACCGACCAGGAGGCCGAGGAGGAGAGGGAGGAGCACGCCCGCACCATCGGCCAGAACGAGAAGGAGAGGGACAAGACCGATCATCGTCTGGTGGCAAACTACCGTGTGGCCAACAAGAGGATGGAAGCCGAGCAGGACGTCAAGGACGAGATCTCCGAGATGCTCAGGGGATTCGAGGCCGGCGATGCCAAGGTAATCGACTCCGTGAGGCACACCGCCGAGATCATGCTCAGCGGACTGAAGGAGACGCTCTCCGCGATAAACGTCGAGCTCGACAGGTACACCTGGGAGTCCGGTTACATCGCCGACGGCTCCGCCGCCAAGGTGGTCGAATCCCTGAAGGCGTCCAAGTACGCCGGGGAGACCGAGGACGGCGCATGGTACGTCGATCTCAAGGACTTCGGCATCCAGGGGAAGAACACCAAGTTCACATTCACCAGGTCCGACGGGACCACCCTGTACACCACCCGCGACCTCGCATACCACATCGACAAGTTCACCCGCGCCGACAGGGTCATAGACGTTCTGGGAGAGGACCAGAAGCTCGGATCCAAGCAGCTCTGCTCCGCGTTGGAGATCATGGGCTACGAGACCCTCCCGGAGCCTCTGTTCTACGCGTTCGTGTCCCTTCCCGAGGGGAAGATGTCCACCAGGAAGGGAGTGGTCGTCTATCTCGACGACCTGATCGACGAGTCCGTCGCCCGCGCATACCAGGAGATCAAGTCCAGGCGCAGCGACATGTCCGAGGAGAGGATGCAGGAGATCGCCCGCATCGTCGGTATCGGAGCCGTCAGATACAACATCGTCCGCGTGCAGCCCGAGAAGCAGTTCGTGTTCAAGTGGGAGGAGGCCCTCAGCTTCGACGGTAACTCCGGACCCTACCTGCAGTACGTCCACGCCAGGGCGTGCAGCATGCTGAAGAAGGCCGGGGAGTACAAGCGCGACACCGACCCGGCCAAGCTGGACGACCCGTTCGAGGTCAACCTCGTGAAGGTCCTCGCCAAGTACCCCGACGTGCTGAAGGCCGCAGGGGACCAGAGGAAGGTCCACATGCTCCCGGCCTACGGGCACGAGGTGGCCGTGGCGTTCAACCAGTTCTACGCCGCCGTGTCCGTCCTTGATTCCAAGGACCGCAAGGATGCGAGGCTCACCCTGGTCGAATGCGCCAGGACGGTCATGGCCGACGTGCTGGACTGTCTGGGCATGGGAGCTCCGGAGGAGATGTGAGATGGAGATCCGCCCCGTCCGCCTGAAGGATGTGGAGGCCGTCCGCGAGCTGGAGATCTCCTGCATCCGCGAGTACTTCGCAGCTACGCTGGAGAACAAGTGGGAGGACCTCCCCCAGGAGTGGAAGGACAACCTGGGCGCGAGCAGCCGCAACCACTTCAAGGCGTACCTCGACAGCGGGCTCAGCCTGGTCGCCGAGGAGGACGGGGAGATAGTGGGATTCATCTTCGCCCAGATGCTGCACCACGTGTTCGACGAGGAGAACGTGGTGTGGATAGAGAACATGGGCGTCCACCCCTACATGAGGAGGAACGCCATCGGATACAAGCTGCTGAGGGAGTGCGCCCGCATCGGGCGCGAGAAGGGCGCCACCGTCGTCCACAGCATGATACAGGACGACAACGTCCCTTCGATACTCCTCCACAAGAAGCTCGGTTTCTTCATGGACAGGCGCGAGGTCGCGCTGCTGGACCTGAGGGACGAGAAATTGAAACTCTGATCGGAGGAAATCGTCCAGGGTGCGGTTCTCGCTCCGGACGGGCCTCCCTTCCTTATCGACGAGTATAACGTTCTTGCAGTTTCCGCAGTCCGTGCATCCGTTGGTGCACGTGGGCATGTAGGTGCATGCGAAGCACCTGTCCTTGTTGAACACGGGGCTGTACAGCTCCTTCTCCGATAGAAGATGACCGTCGTACGGGCTGTACAGATCGTATTGCTCCTTGCCGAAGAAATGCGACAGATCGAGGGAGTACGCGATCCTCGCCTGGGAGACGAACCCTCCCGGATCCCGGGACACCCCGTCCTTGACGAAGTTGGATCCGACGGAGTTTATCGCGAAGTTCACACGGTATCTCTCGCAGTCCCTGCTGATCCTCTCCATCCACTCGTACATGCACGGGCGGGTGCCCCCGAACGTTTCTCCCCCAAGGTCGACGTGCTCAATCTGACCGGATTCCAGAGCGGGAGTGATATCGATAGGCCCTATCAGGGGAGCGAGGTTCATCCCCTTGTGCTTGGCAGGGAGATCCCGGAGGTACGGCCATCTCTCGTCGAAGGCCCTCTGGTTCTCGCAGCTTATGTTCAAGGAGACGTTGTCGTACCCGTCGCCCCAGTCCTCCGGAAGGCAGTCCCTGATCCGATGGGCCCTCTTTGTCAGTATATAGAATATGATATCCGGGCGCTTGCGGATGATGCTCCACATCTCCGGGCGCCATTCGTCGGCATCCTCGATGAAGGTGTCCGAGGCCATGTTGACGCGGAGGCTGAAGCCCGAGGGTACCTTGTACCTCCCGTAGCGGTCCTTGGCCAGGGGGAGGCCGATGTCCTTGATCCTGGTAACTTCGCCGGATCTCTCGGGGACTCCCCTCTTCCCGTCCAGGAAGTAGACGTAGCAGTTGTCGCAGCCCTCGCTGAATTTCCTGCAGCCATGCCAGAGGTTCCACATCTTGGGGTTGCTCATGATACGGACCTCATAACGGATAGAAAGGCGGTTAAGTCGTTTGGAAGGGCTTGGGAGGGGGGCTGCGCCCCCTCACTCATTGCCCTTGTATCTCTTCCTCTCGGTGGCGGAGGCCTTGGGCTTGAATCCCTTCTTCTCGCTCTTGGCGGCCATCTCCGCCTTCCTCTCGGCCTCGAGCTGCTCGAAGGTCATGGTGTTCTCCTTGTCCTTCTTGAGGGAGACCTCACGGGACCTCAGGTAGATCACGGCACCGATGATAGCGACCGCGGCGATGATGACGGCGAAGGTCACCCAGTTGGAGAAGATGTTGTAGCTGACATCGACATCCACCTGCTTGCTGTAGTAGTTCAGCGATGCACCGGATCCGAGGTCGGGCATGAGCTCGATGTTCAGGATGTGGTTGCCGGTGGACTTGTACGAGGACAGATCGATGACGATATCGGATTCTCCCCTGGGGACAGTCTGCTTCTCGTTGTAGACGACCTCCTTGTCGTAGTTGTCGATGACCTTGATGTTCAGGCCGAAATCGAAGGAGTTGTAGGTCACCGGGATGGTGATCTTCCCGCCGCTCATGTTGTCGAAGCTGCCGACCACGGGGTTCCCGAGGGTGGCGGTGGAATCCGCCGCGTCGGATTCCGCCATGGGGACGACGCACACCACCGCCAGCATGGCGATGGCGATCACAGTTGCTGCTCTCAATGCTTTCATGTTATGAACCTCAGGTGATGATCTCCTCGATGCGCTCCTGCTCGATGGCCCTGCGGATCTCCATGGAGAGCCTCCTTCCGGAGGACATCTCCTGCCTCCAGAGGGTGTTCCCGTAGGGGTGTCCGACGGACATGTGCACGTTGGTGCCGCCTCCGATACGGGGCGCCACATCGTAGATGTAGAAGTTCAGGTCCTTGTCCACGCAGGTCTGCAGGCAGAAGGGCCCGATGATTCCGGGGTTGTAGTATTTCTTGGAGGCCTCGACGTACTTCTCGGCCATCTCGAAGGCCTTGTCCAGGAGGGACTCCCTCAGGGTTGCGGAGTTGTGGCCGCACACGGTGTACTCGGGGATGATGCCGTCGTTCTCCAGCTCCACCTGCTGCTTCCCGGGGAGCCTGCAGTAACCGTCCAGGGAGGACTCGAACCTCCAGTCGACTCCCAGGAGCTCGATCTTGGAGCCCTTCTCCTCCAGCGGGGAGTAGAAGAAGTCCAGGTTGAACACGGGGCCGATGATATACTGCTCCATCCTGGCGTGCTTCAGGAAATCCTCCTCGATGACGCCCTGCT
>Ga0310690_10005194_pt1 | contig 17841 bp, 12 predicted proteins | sample AusTroGonzalo_MG_2_FD_207661 | JGI IMG/M metagenome (GOLD analysis project Ga0310690, IMG submission 207661) | Bovine rumen microbial communities from tropical cattle in Woodstock, Queensland, Australia - Gonzalo_04 (v2) (version 2) | ecosystem: Host-associated > Mammals > Digestive system >...
CGCCTGCGCCTCCTGACCGGTGTAGAGGTGCGCCGGACCGGTGTAGAGGTAATCGACTCCGTTGTAGTGCTTCGCGGTACGGACGCTGAAAAGCATCGTCTCGAACTCGCGGATGAACTGCATGTCGCGGTAGATCCCGAGCAGATCCGCCTTGCTGTAGAGCTTCTTCTCTTCGGCGAAGCTCTTCTTGTACTGGTTGAGTTCGATCTTGCCGAGATCGATCACACCGGGTTTCCGGACCGCCTTGGGGTCGATGAACTGACACTTGGGCATACGAAAAATTCCTTATGTATGTTGAATTTAGGGTTGCTGATTCAGAGCTGCGACAGGACCGCGTCGCGGAGGACTTCGCCGACCGTCGGGTGCGGGAAGACCACCTTCGCCAGCGCCGCCGCGTTGAGCTTGCGCTCGATCGCGATCGCCATCCCGTAGATGATCTCGCTCGACGGCATGCCGATCATGCAGGCGCCGATCACCGCGCCGCTCGCGGCGTCGAAGATCATCTTCATGAAGCCCTTGCCGCCGTCGTTTTCGGCGAGGTAGCGTCCGCTGAAGGCGAGCGGCAGCTTGACGACCTTGACCTTGAGTCCCTTCGCCTTGGCGGTCTCCTCGGTCTCGCCGACGCTGGAGACTTCGGGGTTGGTGTAGATCACCGCCGGGATCGCGGCGTAGCTCATGCGGTCCGCCTCGCCGGCGATCACGTTGACCGCGACTTCGGCTTCACGGTAGGCGGTGTGGGCGAGCATCGACTTGCCGTTCACGTCGCCGACGGCGAAGACGCCGGGGACGTTGGTCTTCATCTCGTCGTCGGTCGGGATCGCTCCGCGTTCGGAGAAGACGCCGATCGATTCGAGGTTGAGGTCCTTGGTGTTGGCGCGGCGGCCGATCGCGACGAGGATCTTATCCGCCTTGAGGGTGCTTTTGCCGCCCTTCGCATCCTCGACTTCGAGGGTCGAGCCCTTGACCGCGGTCGCCTTGGTCGAAAGCATGAACTTCACGCCGCGGGAGGCGTAGATCTCCTTGAGCATCTGCGACATGTCGAGGTCGGTGGGACCGCCGATGCGGTCGAGCATCTCGACCACGGTGACTTCGGTGCCGATCGAGTTGAAGTAGCTCGCCATTTCGAGCCCGATCACGCCGCCGCCGAGCACGATGAGCTTCTTCGGCGCCTTGGTGAGGGCGAGGATCTCGCGGTTGGTGAGGGCATCGCCGGAGGCGACCGCCTCGCGGAGTCCGGGGATCGGCGGGACCGCCGCGACCGAACCGGCGGCGATGATGAGCTTCTTCCCTTCGTAGCGTTCGCCGCCCGCTTCGACGGCGAAACCGCTCTCGGTCTTGCCGGCGATCTTCGCGGGAGCGCTGACGACCTTGACCTTGGCGCCCTTCATCTGCGCGCCGACGCCGGAGACCAGCGTCTTGACGATCTGGTCCTTGCGGGCGATCACCGCCGCATGGTCGATCTTCGCGCCGGTGCATTTGACGCCGTAGTGGGCGGCGCCGCCGTTGGCGTAGTCGTAGAGTTTCGCCGAATAGAGCAGCGTCTTGGTCGGGATGCAGCCTTCGTTGAGGCAGGTTCCGCCGAGGGCGCGTTCCTCGAAGAGGACGACGCTGAGTTTCTTGTGACCGGCGCGTTCCGCGGCGCGGTATCCGGCGGGACCTCCGCCGATGATCATCACATCATAAAGCATAGTCGTATTTCCTTACGTCTGAATGTCTCCGGTCTTCCGGCCGGGACCGGTTCACATCGCCATCAGAAACTCGAAGTTCTCCAGCCGTTCGGCGAGCGCCTTGAGGAAGCGCGCCGCCGGAGCGCCGTCGACCACGCGGTGGTCGAAGGTGAGCGAAAGTCCCATCGCCGGATAGAATTCGACTTCGTCGCCGTCGACTTCACGCGCCCGCTGCACGACGCCGCAGACGCCAAGGATCGCGGTCTGGGGCGGATTGATGATCGGGGTGAAGCTCTCGATGCCGAGCGAACCGAGGCTGGTGACGGTGAAGCTGCCGCCGGCGAGTTCCGCCGCGGGGAGCGAACCGTCTTTGCAGCCCGCCGCCTTCGCCTTGACCTGGCGGGAGATCTCGCGCAGGCTCAGCGTATCGGCGTCGCGGAGCACCGGAACCATCAGACCGCGCGGAGTGTCGACGGCGACGCCGAGCTGCGCGTGGGTGAAACGGCGCATCTTGTCGCCGATGAAGTTCGCATTGATGTCGGGGAATTCGGGCAGGGTGCGGGCGACCGCGTACATGATGAAGTCGTTGATCGTCACCTTCTCGAGACCGAAGCCCTCGCTCGCCTTCATCCGCTTGCGGAGCTCGAGGATGTTGGTGGCGTCGAAGGTGCGGTTCAAGGTCAGCTGCGCCATGTTGGCGAGCGAATCGTGCATGTTGGCGGCGATCACCTTGCGGATGCGGCTGATCGGCTGATCCTCGTAGGCGGCGGCGGGCGCGGCGGCGGCAGGAGCCGCGGCAGCCGGAGCGGCGGCGGCGGGAGCCGGAGCAGCGGGACCGGCGGCGGCAAGCGCCTTCACGTCGCGCTCGATGATGCGTCCCTCGGGACCGGTGGGAGCCGCCTGCGCGATATCGAGCCCGAGATCGCGGGCGAGCGCCTTGGCGCGCGGACTGGCGTCGATATGACCGTCGGCGGAAACGGGAGCGGCGGCGGCAGGAGCCGCGGCAGCCGGAGCGGCGGCGGCAGGAGCCGGAGCAGCGGCGGCGGCGGCGGGTTCTTCCGCGGCGGGGGCGGGAGCGGCGGCAGGGGCGCCGGCGGGGGTCTCGAAGGCTTCTCCGGGCTTGCCGATCACGCCGACGGGAGCGCCGACGGAAACCTCTTCTCCGGCGGGAACGAAGATCTTGAGCAGTGTGCCGTCGACGTCGGCGAGACATTCGAAGCTCGACTTGCCGGTTTCGAGCGAGAAGAGCGCCTGACCGCTCTTGACCGCGTCGCCTTCCTTGACCAGCCATTCGGCCAGCAGCGCGCTTTCCTCGGAGACGCCCATCTGGGGCATCAGGACCATGGTAGCCATAGATGAATTCCTTTCTTTTTTTTCGAGGTCCGTTGCGACCTTCTTCCGTTTATGAAACCGAGTTTCGAATTCCGAGATCCTGTTTTTCCGCTCCGCCGTTTCAGCGCGGCTCCGGCGGCGCGACCTTGATCTTCTCCTGCCAGCGGCGGCGCACCTCCGCCGGGATCCCCTCGTCGGTGATGCAGAGATCGACCTCCTCCGGCGAGGCGAAGCTGAAGGGAAGCAGCGCGCCGATCTTGCTGGAGTCGATCATCATCACCACGCGGCGGGCGCGGGCGATCACTTCGCGTTTGAGGAGGCAGTCAAGCTGATTGCCGACGGAGAACCCCGCCCGTTCGTCGAATCCCGAAGCGCACATGAAGGCGGTGTCGATGTTGAGCGCCGCAAGCTGGGAGGCGACCGCCGGATCGGTGACCGAAATGGTGTTGCGCGACAGCGTTCCCCCGAGCAGCACGATCGAAGGATTCTTCTTCTGGGTGGCGACTTCGAGGGCGATGTTGGGAGCGCTGGTCACGACCACCAGCCGGTAGTCGGGAAGCGCGCGGGCGAAGGACATCGCGGTGGTCCCGGCGTCGATGAAGATCCCCTTGCCGGGTTCGACGAGTTCGGCGGCGGCGCGGGCGATCGCCTGCTTGAGCGGATGGTTGCGGAATTCGCGTTCGCTGTAGATATCCTCGCCGAGGAAGCCGTAGTGCGACGGGATCAGCCGCGCACCGCCCCGGGTCAGGATCACCACCTTCTCGGCGGCGAGAAAATCGAGGTCGCGGCGCAGAGTCATTTCGGACCATTCGGTGAATTCGGCGGCCAGCTGGCCGATCGTGACCTCGCCGCGGCTCTCGATGTAACGGCGGATCGCTTCACGACGTTCTTTCATCGCGCTGCTCCTGAATCTTTCCCGATATCACGGTCCGAATGGAAAAATAGCGGTTCCCTTATCCGACGACAATAAATATAACCCTCTCGCGGAAATTTGCAACACCATTTTGTGATTTTTTTTCATATTTGCGCGATTTTTCGACACCCCGCCCGCCATTCGGAGGGGTGACGTCCGCTCCGCCCGCGGTCAGGGACGGAGCGGCGGCAGCCCGAGTCCGCGGCGGCGGGCGGAGAAAAAGCTCCACCACACCGGATCGGCGGCGATCTTCCGCAGCAGGGAGGTCGGCGAGACGCCGATCCGGAGTGCGGCGGCGCGGTGATCGAAGCCGCATTCCACGAGGCAGTCGGTCAGCCGGGCGGCGAGCAGCGGATAGAGCGGATGGCGGATCGAGGTCGAAAAGGGCACTTCGAGCGGCGGAGCGGGCGTTTCGCGCACTTCGAGGGCGAGACGCATCCGGAGTTTGGCAAGGGCGTTGCGGCGGTTGCCAAGCTGGCTTCGCTCGGTGCAGTCCTCGGCGGAGAGTCCGAATTCGGCGAGGCGGGCGCGGGCGGCGCTGCTGGTCTTGTTGCGCTTCTGACCGCCCGGACCGGTCCCTTTGAAGAACTCCCACTCGCAGAGCGCCGACAGCGCGGCGTCGTCGAGGCGCAGCAGATCGTCGCGGCGGCTCATGACGCCCCTCCTCCGGCGGCGGGAGCGGCGAACTCCGCCAGCATGAGTTCGCGGGGACAGCAGAAGCGGAGGGGGAGCGATCCCTCGCCCAGACCGCGCCCGACGATCAGCCGCGCCCCGCTCTCGCGGTTCACGAAACAGCCGGAATCGAAACGCCGGCCGTAAAGGCTGTGGGACCAGAGCGCGCCGACGAGGGGGATCCGCCACTGTCCGCCGTGGGTGTGCCCCGTGAAGGCGAGGTGGAAGGCGCATCCGCGCCCTTCGGCGATGATCGCGGTGTCGGGGCGGTGGGTGAGGAGGATCCGGAGTTTTCCCGCCTCCCAGTCCTCTCCGGCAGGCAGCGCGAGTTCGCCCCGGGCGGGATCCTCGGCGCCGTAGAGATCGAGCCACGGCAGCCGGAACCGCTCGTTGAGCAGGAGTTCGACGCCGCCCGCGAGGAAGACGGAGCGCCATTCCCGCTTCGGGATCCACGTCTTCCCCTGCTCCCAGTTGCCGGTCACCGCGCAGCGGAAGGGAGCGAGCGCGGCGAAGCGTTCCAGCAGCGGAGGGATCTCGTCGAGCGTTTCCGCGTCGAAGACCGTGTCGCCGCCGAAAAGGATGAGATCGGGCGAGAAGTCCCGGATCGCGCCGAGGATCGCCTCGAGCCGCGGCGCAGGGAAGGAGGAGGCGCGGTAATGGAGATCGCTCACGAAGGCGATCCGCTTTCCCGCCGCGGCGGGAAACGGGGGCGCGAAGCGGCAGCGCACGACCGACACTCCGTTTTCCGCGCGTTCCCGGCGGAGGACGCCGCGGAGCCGCCGCCACCGTCCCGCTGGGGGAAGTCCGGCAAAGCGGAGTTCCGCGAAGGAGCGGTCCGCCGACGCGAAGAAGGCGTCGGCGCGTTCCCGATCCTCCCGGAGAAGCGATGTTCCGTCGCCGCCGATCGTCGTACTCCCGGGGATCCGAGTCACTCGCGGTCGAGTTCGGCGACGATCTCCGCGGGGAGCGGACGCACGGCGACCAGCTTCGCGCGGCGGTTGCCGGGCGCGTCGAATTCGTCGCCGACGCGCTTGTTGAGCACGGCGGCGCCGAGGCGGGCGCGGTAGGAGAGGAAATGACGCGCCGGATCGCCGTCCCATGCGCCGAGGAGCCAGTAGGTCTCCTGCTTGCCGTCGCTGTAGGCGAGTTCGATCTCGGAGCCGATCACCGCAGCGTCATCGACCTTGACCTCCGCCATCGTGACCGTCTGGAAACGCTCCAGCTCCCGCTCCAGCTCGTTGCGGCGGCGGGTCAGCTCGTTGCGGCGCTCCTTGGCGGCGTCGAACTCCGCGTTTTCGCGGAAGTCGCCGTGGGCGCGGGCGACCTTGAGCGCCTCGCGGTTCTCCGGGATCTGGACATTGATGATGTCGTCGAGTTCCGCCTTCATGCGGGACTGCGAACGGAGGCTGGAGAGGTGCGCGCTCACCTCCGGCGCGCCGGGCTGCTCTCCGCCGGCGGAATCGAGGATCTTGCGGCCCGCGCCGTGTTCGAGGTGGCTCAGGAATTCCGGCGAGATCCGGGCGAGCTTGACGATCAGGCTCTGGCGTTCGCCCGCGCTCAGGAAGAGGGCGCTCGACAGCACGGTCGTCAGCGCTTCGACGCTCCCCGCCGAGACGATGAGCGCTCCCTGAAAATCGGCGTTGTCCATCAGGAGCTGGCGGAGTTCGCGGCGCGCGGCGCCCCACTCCTTCGGCGGATCCTCGGTGGCGAGGGTGCGGAGCACGTTGTCGGCGGTGAGCAGACCGACCAGTTCGGTGCCCGCCAATTTCTTATGGTTCTTCCAAGTCCAGACCATCACGTCGGCGCCGCAGCCGCGGCCGCTGGCGAGCGCGCGGAAAAGCGCTTCGGGAGCGATGCGGGGCGCGAGGCAGTTGAGCGCCTTGAGCGGCAGCCTCACGGCGAGGGCGGCGAGGTATTCCTGACCGCTGACGGCGGTGCCGAAGCGGACCAGCGATTCCATCACCTTGACGGGGAGCGCGCCCCAGACCGCGAGATCCGCGTAGGTCGCGCGGGCGGGAACGGCGGGCCAGAAGGGCAGTTTCCCGGCGACGATCCCCTGAAGCCGGGGAAGATCCGCCTCGGAAGTGCGTTCGGCGATCCCCGCCACGACCTGTGCGAGCAGCTTGGTCTCGCGGGCGGCGGTTTCGGGGCGCATCCGCCGGAAGAACGCCTCCAGCCCGAGGAAATCGTTTTCCGTGTAGGCGGGCGGCTCACCCGCCGCCTTCTCCGCGGCGAGCAGCACGTCGATCTCCTTGAGGCTGCGCCCCGCGGAGGAGACCCTGCCTCCGGCGGCGGGCGCGGCGGGCGCGGCGGCGGATTCCTGCTGTTTCCAGTAACTTTCGAAACGGCTGCCGTCGAGGGCGGCGGCACATCCGGTACGCGCCATTTCGCGCATCACTTCGGCGGGGACCGGCTCCAGCGCGTGACGTTCGACCATCGCGCGGAAGAGCGGGGAGGCGAGCGGAGACGCCCCCGCCAGCACGAGGCGCGAAAGTTCGGTGCCGGGCGAGAGCATCACGACGTTGCCGAGCACGCTTTCGAGGGGCAGACTGGCGGAGCTCCCGCGGCCGCTGAAGGAGGAGACCGGCAGCGTGCCGTTGATGCCGTCCACCGTTCCGGCGACGCCCCAGCGAGCGGAATCGGGCAGGTAGATCACAGTGCCGTTTTTGATGAGCATCAGGCGCTTCAGACGGAGTGCGACTTCGGGAGCGGGGCGCTTCGTGTCGCGGACGCCGAGCGCGCGGAGCACCGGCGGATAGGCGAGGTAGGGAGGCAGCGACCGCTTGACCGCTCCGGCGAGCAGTTTGCGGTAGAGGGCGTTGTCGCACCCGCCGAGGGCAGCGACGCCGAGCACGAATCCGGCGATCTCGGGAGAGATCTCGCCGCTCCACGGCTTCGCCTCCCAGAGCAGTTCCAGCCTGGCGGCGTCATCGGCGGGAAGCGGATTTCCCGCTTCCGCGAGCCGGGCGAGGAGCGCCTTGCAGTTGGCGGCGGAGGGGTTTTCCGAAGTTTTGAGGATCAGATCTTCGAGGGGGAGAGTATCCATGAATGACTCCTGCGAACGAGTTCCTGTGTTGATTTCCGTGCTTCCGATTAATATATCCCCGCAAGAATTTCTTTGCAAGAATATTTCGCCCTTCCCGTTTCCGAATTTCCGGCGGAAAAAGCCGGAGTATGGGGAATCCGCACTTGATAATGCCGCCGGGAAGTGTTATTTTTTATCGGCGGCACGGACCGCCCGACGAAAACCGTCATCCCATTTTCACAGGAGAACGATACCGAAATGAAAAAGAAACCGCAGATCATCCGCGTCGGCATCTGGGGGCTCGGCCGCGCCGGGCAGACGATGCACCTCCCGGAACTGGCGGCATTCCCGGAGAATTACCTCGCGGTCGCCGGATGCGACAAGGACCCCGAACGCCGCAAGGCGGCGCGTGGTTCCTTCCCCTCGCTGCGCGTCTATGCGAATGCGAGAGATCTGCTCGCCGATCCCGCAGTCGACATGATCGCGGTCGCCACCCGTTCGCCGGATCATGTGCGCCATGCGATCCGGGCGCTCGAAGCGGGCAAATACGTCGTCTGCGAAAAGCCGGTCGCGGCATCGGTCCGGGAGGTCCTGAAGCTCAAGGAGGCGGGGGAGCGTTTTCCCGGGAAACTTTTCATCCGCCACAACCGCCGCTTCGAAGCCGCCTTCAGCCATGTGCGGGAGATCATCGCCGGCGGCAAGCTCGGCTTCGTCTACGAGATCAAACTGCGCCGCCACAGCTATCAGTGGCGGACCGACTGGCAGACGATCCGCAAAGGGATGGGGGGTCAGCTGCTCAACTGGGGACCGCACCTCATCGACCACGCGCTGCAGTTCCTCGAAGCGCCGGTGGAGTCGCAGTGGAGCGATCTCAAGCTGATCGCCGCCTACGGCGACGCCGAGGACCACTTCAAGCTGCTGCTGCGCGGGACCAACGGGCGCATCGTCGACGTCGAGGTCTCGGGCGGCGTGCCGCTGCCCGAAAACGTCTACTGCGTCCACGGCACCCGCGGCACGCTGATCTCCGCCGACGAAAAGACGATCAAGATGCGTTATCTGCGCACCGACAAGGCGATCCCGGAGTACGAGGCGAGCACCGCCAATCCGCCTCTTCGCGGCGGCTTCGGCAAGGCGATCCCCGCCGACTGGTGGATCGACGAGGAGCTCCCCGTCGCGCCCGCGTCGGGCGATTCGGCGGGCAAGTGCTATCTCCGCATCTGGGAGGCGATCATGGGGATCAGACCCTATGAAGTCACCGTCGATCAGGCGATCGAGGTGGTCCGCGTCTCCGAGAAGGCCCGCCGCACGAAGATCGACGACATGAAGCACCGGCGGTGACGCCCGGCGGCGCCCCTTTTTTCCGGAAGAACCGAAAGTTTTCACATAAGGAACCCCGATCCATGGTCAAAACCGACATGAAAGTAGCGATCACGCTCTTCAACTTCCGCGATTACTGCCTCAACGACGAGGATTTCTCCCGTACCCTCGACCGTCTGGCGGAGATCGGCTACCGTTACATCCAGGTCTCCGCGGTGAAGCTGCCGCCGGAGCTGATCCGCAAGCGTCTCGACGAGCGCGGTCTCAAGTGCGTCGCCTGCCACGACGGTCTCGACCTCATCAAGGATGCGCCGAAACTCGCGGACCGGCTCGACATCCTCGGCTGCGACTACACCGCGCTCGGCTCCGCCCCGCTGTCGATGCACACCCCCGCCGGATTCAGCGACCTCGCGGCGACGATGAACCGTCAGGGCGAAGCGCTGCTCGCGCGCGGCAAGCGTCTCGGCTACCACAACCACCGTTTCGAGTTCGACCGCAAGGGGACCGACAAGACCTTGCTCCGCCGGTTCTTCGACGAGACCGATCCGCGTTTCGTCGCCTCGGAGCTCGACGTCTACTGGGTCGCCTCCGGCGGCGGCAGTCCCGCCCGCTGGATCCGCGATCTCAAGGGGAGGATCCCGGTGATCCACTTCAAGGACTTCACCGTCGTTCAGGATGCGCAGTGCTACTGCGAGATCGGCGAAGGCAACCTCGACTGGGAGGATATCCTCGCCGCCTGCCGCGAATCCGGGGTCGGCTGCTGCTCGGTCGAGCTGGACAACCCCTTCATGGACCACGACATCTTCGACTCGGCGCGTACCTCCTTCAACAATCTGAAGGCAATGGGCGTCGGCGACTGAAGCGCGCGTCGGCGCGTTTCCCCGGAGCGACGCGATGCTCTGTCCGCGCTGCCATCGCACGCTGGAACGGCACTTCTACCGGGACAAGCTCCACTTCAGCTGTCCCGGATGCTCCGGCAAGGTGCTGACCTTCGCCGGATTGCGGAGCCTCTGCGGCGATCCGGAGCTGCTCCGCGCCCTCTGGCGGCTCTCGGGCGAGGAGCCTGCCCGCGAGGGGGTCCTCTGTCCGGAGTGCGGCGAAGCGATGACGCGGGTCCGGCTGCCCCTCTTGCCGGAGGGTCCCGAACTGGAACTCGACGTCTGCCGCAAGTCGCGCTGCCAGCTGGTGTGGTTCGACGCGGGGGAATTCGAGGCGCTGCCCGAAGCCATTCCGCCGCAGGCGAAGGAGGAACTCCCGCCCGAAGCGCGCGAAAAGCTCGCCGTTCTCGCGGCGGGCCGGGTGGCGGAACGCGCCGCCGGCGAAATGCCGCCGACGCCGGTCTGCCTGCTCGCCTTCTTCGGGATCCCCGCCAAGGGTTCCGGCTGGAGCGGGAGGTTCCCGTGGATCACCGCCGCGGTGTCGCTGCTCTCGGTCGCGGTCTTTCTGCTGACCCGGCGCGATCTTCCCGGAGCCTTCCGGGAGTGGGGACTCATCCCGGCGGATCCGTGGCGGCACGGCGGAGCGACCTGGTTCACTTCGATGGTCCTCCACAGCGGCTGGGGTCATCTCGTCGGCAACCTCGCCTTTTTCGCCGTCTTCGGCGACAGCGTCGAGGCGGCGCTGAAGAAGCACCGGTATCTGCTGCTCATCCTCGGCGGCGGCCTCGCGGCGGGCGCGGTGCATTGCCTCTGGGGACGGGGTCCCGCGCTGCCCTGCGGCGGCGCGAGCGGATTCGTTTCGGCGGTGCTCGGATGTTTCGCGGTGCTCTTCCCCCGCGAACCGCTGACGGTCTTTTTCCGCTGGCATCCGGTGACGCTTCCGGCGTGGCTCTACATCGGGGGGTGGTTCCTGCTGCAGCTGATCGCCGCCCGCGCCTCCTCCCCGCTGACCGGGGGGACCGCCTTCATGGCGCATGTCGGAGGAGCCGCCGCCGGAGCGCTGGCGGGCGCGGTGCTGCTTCTGCGGCAGCGCGACGCGGAATTCCGGACGGAGGGATCCGGCTGACCCTCCCGGAGTTCAGCTTTCCGGATATCCCCGCAGGCGGAGCCACGACTCCGGACCGCGGCCGTCGCGGATCTCCAGGATCAGCGGCGCCGGAGCCATTTGTCGGCTTCTGAGCGCGAGGAAGAGAGAGCCCAGCGAAACCAGCCTCCCGAAGGGTTCGACGAGAGCCTGATGGTTCCGCATTTTCCCGTTTTCGCCGCATGTCACCTGATGCAGATGGCAGCCGTTGATCCGGGAGCCGCAGCGGGCGAACCAGCTGCTGATCGGACAGCGGTTGTTGAAGGGCGCGTTGTTCCGGGCGTGCCCCAGATCGAAATGGATCCCCGCCGTCGCGCCCCGCCCGGTCAGCATGTCGGCGAAGGTGAGCACCTCGTCGGGCGTATAGCCGAAGCCGCGGGCGTCGTCGTCCTTTTCGCCGGGACGCATATGGAGATTCTCGACGCCGATCAGGATCCCCGCGTCGGCGAGCGGCTTCAGGATCCGCGCCGCCGCGTCGGCGACGGCGTCGGCGACCGCCGGATCGGAAAAGACGCCGACGGAGATCCGCGGAACGTGGACCGTGACTCGCTGCGCCTGAAGCTCCCGTGCGGCACGGGCGGCGGCGCGGAACGCCTCCAGTCCGGTGACGGCGCCCTTTTCCCAGCCGAGATCGGGGAAGTGGATCGACAGGCATCTGCCGCCGGAGCGCCGCCATTCGTCCAGCCGGGAGCGAAATACGGCGGAGCGTTCCGGATCCGTCGCGGCGTAGCGCCACTCGAAGACCGGGACCTTCTCCCGCGCGGCGAACTCCAGGGTTCCCTCCGGATCGGACATGCCGGAGAGCCCGAGCCAGTTCTCCAGCAGCGCCGCCCGTTCGCCGGGAGTCCAGCAGGCGGGGTCGGCGTCGCGGCAGGAAACATCGCGGCGGATCCAGCCGCCGTCGCGCCGCCGGGAGAAGAAGGCGACCGCAGGCGGACCGCCGATCGTCTTGTCGGGATCGAGACCGCGCACCAGTTCGCAGCGGATCCCGGACCAGCGGAAGCTCCGGTCGCAGTGCAGATGACCGCAGACCAGCATCCCGACGATGCCGGAGCGGATCGCGGCGGCGAGCAGCCAGCGGTCCTCCTCCGGGAGATTCGCGGGAGGATAATGCGTGACCGCCAGCAGATTCCCTGCGGAGTTTTCGGCGATCATCCGGGCGAGAAGGGCGCGGGCGGCGGCGCTGAATCCGCCGGCGGAACTGTCGAGCAGGAGCAGATCGCCGCTGCGGCAGGAGCTTTGCAGCAGCGCGGCGACCTCGGCGGCGGAAGCGGGGGAACGCAGTTCGGAATTCCCCGGCGTGAAGAAGAAACGCCCCGGCAGCCGCCGGAATGCCGCCCGCAGCCGCCGCGCCGCCGCCGGAGTGCCGAGGGCGGTCATATCTCCCGCCGACACCACCGCCTCCGGCTTGCGGGCGGCGATCTCCGCCGCCGCCCACTTCCAGACCGTCTCCTTCACCGTGCCGCCGTCGTCCTGCAGATGGAGGTCCGCCAGGACCGCCGCGGTGAAGACGCGCTCGCGGGAGCGGCGGGGGGAAGGCGGAGGCGCGGCAAGATCGAACTCCATCCCGTCCTCCGCCAGCTCGAAGGGGAACGGGGGAGAGCCCAGCGCCCGGTACAGTTCCCCGGCATGCCCGTCCCAGCGGGCGGAAATGTGGACCCCGATGAAGCGGGTGACGGGGATCTTGCGGAAAATCGGGACCGCGCGTTCCGGCGCATAATGCTGACACTCCATGACGCAGACCGCCGGGCGGTCGAACGCCGCGACGGGAAAATCGTGCAGATCCCGGCTCAGATCGCCGGTGAAGACGATCCGGACCCCCTCCGTTTCGGCGAGGAACGCCCAGGTGGGAAAGAGGACTCCCTCTTCGGCGGGGATGTGTTCCGTCCGGAAGGCGGTCACCTTCAGATTGCCGTCGTCGAAGATCACGCCGTCGCGGATCTCCGCGAGCGAGAGAAGCCCCTCCTGCCACGGACGGTGGGTCGACGCCATGAAGGCGAGCAACCCGTCGGTGCAGCTCTTCTCCGGCAAAAAGAAGTCGGTACGCTGCCCCGGCTCCGGACGCTTCACCAGCGATTTGATCAGTCCGGGCAGACCGCCGATGTGATCTTCGTGCGTATGGCTGACGAAGACGGCTTTGAGTCCGGCGAAGGGGATCCCCTTGCGGATCATCAGCGCGTTGACCGGCGCGCCCGCCTCGAAGAGATAATCCCCGCCGGAGGTCCGGAGCAGCGACGCCGAATTGAAGCGGCGAAGCCCCGGATCCCCGTGGCTGGTCCCCAGCGTGACCAGTTTCAGCATGTCACTTCCCCGCTCCCTCCGCCGGAGCCTCCTCCACGGTGAGATCGTCGAAGAAGACCTTGCCCTTGGAGGAATTCCCGGCGAACATCGAGATCTTCAGCGTGCATTCCTCCCACTCCGGAGCGACGACGACGACCTCGAGCCTGCGCCAGTCGGCGCCGCCGTCCCCCTCCTGACGGAGCGCCGCGGCGCAGTCGGGCGCGGAGCTCTGCTCCGGTCCGGAACACGATGCCGCCACTCCGACGACACAGGACGGATCGACGCCCGCGCACCGCGCGAACACGGTGACGCGATACATGCGTCCCGGCGCGACCTTGATGTTGCGCAGGAAGGTCATTTCCTTGAAGGAGCCCCGAAGATCCACGGCGGCGGCGCCGGAGTGCCCGATGCCTTCGATCCGGTCGTGGAAGAAGAGTCCCCGGCTGTTCTTCCGCTGCCATGTCGTGCCGCCGATCTTCTGCTCGAAGTCGAATTTCTTCACGACCGAGGATCTCCGCGCCTCGAAGAGGCGGCGCAGCTCCTGCTGCCGTGCTTCGTTCTGCGGAGCCTTCTTCGCGGCGGCGGCTGCCGCGGCTTCGGCGGCTGCCGCCTTTTCGATGATCCGCCGCGATTCCTCGCTGCCGTCCGCCGGAGGAGCCTCCTCCACGACGAGATCGTCGAAGAAGACCTTGCCCTTCTCGGACCTCGCGCCCAGCACGATCTTCATCCGGCAGCCATCGACCGTCGGAGCCGCGACGAGGACCGAGAGTTTGCGCCAGTCGGCGGAGTCTCCGTTCAGCTTCTCCTCCATGTTGTACTCGGATCCGAGCCACGTTTTGCCCGGGGCGGACCACGCGACGCGCAGACTGGCGACGCCTTCGGGACCGATCCCGGCGCTTCTGGTCTTTGCGGTGACGCGGTAGACGAAGCCGGGTTTGACCTTGAGACTCCACAAATACGCCATCCCCTTGAAGGAACCGGCGAGATCCATCGCGGCGGCGCCGGAATGCTCCGCTCCTTCGCCCGGGGCATGGAAGAAGGTCCCCTTGCTGACCTTGCGCTGCCATGTCGTGCCGCCGATCTTCCGGTCGAAGTCGAATTTCGACGCGACGCGGAAGTTCAGCTTCGGGAGCTGCCGCCGCAGCTCCTCGTTGCGGATGAAGGCGCGTATTTTCGGCTCCCGCTTCAGGAAACCCTGCCGGATCATCTCCGCCCGCGCTTTTCCGGCGGGGGAGGCGAGTTTCACCACTTCGTCCAGTTCCTTGCGGCGCGCGTCAAGCCACGCCGAAGTGACCGGCTGGAGATACCCGCTCGAACCGAGCGGCAGATACTGGCGGCGCAGGCGGAAGTCCTCCGTGCCGGGAACCAGCTTCTCCCAGTATTCGGAGCAGGCGCGGTAGTATTGTTCCAGCGGCGCGGCGGCGTCTCGCCCGACCGCGGCGACGCACCAGTCCTTGAGCAGGGCGTCCGCGGAGAGCGAGGGATCCCAGGTGAGTTTCAGGATCATCCACAGCATGGGGCCGGTATGCCAGCTGTTGGCGGGATACGCCTCGGCGTAATAGCAGCGGACCCCGTTCCCGGCGCCCCATTTCAACGCCTCCGGCAGCACCTTCAGACTGATCTTCGGGATCAGGAAGTCGCGGTGCGCGAGATAGTCGTACCAGCCGACCGCTCCGCAGGCGCGGCGCCACTCCGAAGTGAGCTTCTGATCCTCCGCTTTGAGGCGGGGATCCGCCCAGTAGGTCTTCTCGTAGGTCAGGAAGGGAACCAGCGGAGTGCTGCATCTCCAATTCGGCGGCGGCGTTCTGAGACTGTGGTACGCCAGAAAGCCGAAGCTCCTGCCCGGAGCCTGACAGCGGCGCGCGACTTCCTCCATGCACTCCAGATAGGAGCGCGAACGGATCTCGTGCCCCATCGGATCCTTCCCGAGATCGCCGTCCGTCTTCAGGCAGCGCCCGCAGCGGCAGAAGCAGCCGCCGTCGTTGACCCCCAGCGACACCGAATACTCATCCGGGTGTTTCTGAAAATACGCCTGGATCTCCTTGACGAAGGCATCCCGGATCCCCGGCGCGGTGAAGCAGTACTGCCAGTAGATGTTGTAGCCCTTCTCCGGCATGACCCGGGGACCGCCCTCTTTCCGGACCGGGAAGAACTCCGGATTGCTCGCGGTGTACCGCTCCGGCGGCAGCAGCCGCCACAGGTTGTGCTGGAACCACGGGCGGTCACGCAGCGTCTTGAAATCGCGGGAGAAGATGCCCCGGTTGCGCGCCGCCCATTCATAGTGGGGCTTCATCTTGTGATCGAAGGCGAAGGTCCGCATCCGGTAGACCGGCTCCATGACGACGGGACGGTCGGGAAAGACCGGCGGGGTCCGCGTTTCCGGGACAGCCTCCCCCTCTTCGCCGGGGAAGAGCCAGCGGACGCCGTAAAAACGCTCCAGGAATTCGCATGCGCCGTGGCGCACCGCCAGCGGCGAAGCGCCGATGATGACCGCCTGATCCGGCGCGGGGAATTCGATCCGGAAGGACTCCGGATCGGCCTTCGGATCGCGCCGGACTTCGAGCCGGATCCGCGGCTTGCCCTGCTCCGCCTGAAGCAGCGGCGCGGTCCCCGTCGCCTTGCGGAGACAACGCTTCAGGAGCTCCGCGGCTTCGGCGACGTATTTGTCCTCCTTGTCATCCCACCGGAGTCCGGCGGGCTCGCCCCCGAAAAGCGGCAGCGCAAAGAACAGCGCCGCCGCGGCGGCGACGCTCCGTTTCAGCGTATGCATCGCCACCCTCCGTCACTCGACCGCGTAATGGATCTTGTAAAGATCGTCGGTGTTCTCCGCGCAGGTGACTGCGCCTTTCCACAGCGCCGCGTGACCGTCGGCGTAGGCGATGTTCATCCCGCCGCCGCCGACCTTCCCGGGCGCATCGACGCGCCGCCCTCCCTTGCACTCGGGATGACGGTAGGCGACCCGGGCGTGGCTGGCATTCGAGATCGCATAGTTGTCTCCGGCGCCGTCGCCCGCCTCCAGAATGAAGAATTTCTCCGTCGGCCGTTTGACCCAGGTGATCGGCTGACCGACGAGATTGGAGTCGCCGCCCCATTTGTCGTTCTGCGCGAGCGAATTCGGCACGATGTACGAAATTCCGAGCTGCCCGCCCACGCCGCCCTTGAATGCCGGACCGTTGTCGGAGGGGCAGAGGAAGACCGGCAGTTTCGCATCGGTGTAGTACCCGCCGGCGGGATCCTTCAGTTCGCCGTAGCCGAGGTAATCGCCCAGCTTTTTGAACCAGGAGCTCCTGCCGCCGCTGCCGCGCCCGGGCAGATAGCGGAAGTCGTTGGTATACATCGAAACCGCGGTCCCCAAGCTCTTCAGATTGTTCATGCAGGAGGTGGAGCGCGCCCTCTCCTGCGCCGACTGCAATGCCGGCATCAGGATCGCCGCCAGAATGGCGATGATCGCGATCACCACCAGAAGCTCGATCAGAGTAAATTTTCTCGCGGGGGATTCGGGAAACTCACCATGGCTGTTTTTCATTTTTCCGCCTTTCCTTGATAAAGATATGGAACTCCGGGTTGCCTTCGTTTTCAGCGCAATCGACTTGCGGTTCTCCCGCTTTGCGGAAGGAGCCGCCGAAGACGGCGTCCGCAATCGGATTCTCTGGTGTAGAATGTAACGCCGGTCCCCCGCGTCGACCATCACAAAAGCATCTATTCATAGCACGAAAGTATCTTTCCCGTTCCGAAGGGTTGACAAAGCCGCTTCTCCTGCTATATTGGATGGCGTCGAACCGAGACGGGCGGAGTGTTCGAAATGCTGAGCAGCAAATTGATAAAGACTTATGCCGCAACGGAAAGATTCCCGTTGTCGATCTCCAGCATGTACCCGCAGGTCCCGACTCCCGCGCACCGGCACGACTTCGTCGAACTGTGCCTCGTCGCCTCGGGGAGCGGGGTCCACGAAGCGGGCGGAGACCGGACAATCGTTTCACGGGGCGACGTTTATGTGATCCCGCGGACCGCGTTCCATCAGTACGAGGAATGTTCGCCCGATTTCGACGTCGTCAACATTCTCTATGTGCCCGAGCTGATCCCCATGCCCAAGCTGGACATCACCCGGCTGCCCGGATACGAGGCGTTCTTCCTCTGCGGAGAGCCCGCGGAAAAACAGAAGATCACGCACTTCAAGCTCCCGGAAGAGGATTTCGCCGGGATCCTCGCCCTCGCCCGGGAGCTGGAAGAGGAGAACCGGACCCGGAGCCCCGGACACCTTTTCAACATGCTGGGGATCTTCATGCACCTGCTGGGCAGACTGGTCCGCCTCTGCTCCAGGGATCCCGCCGACGCCGACTCCTACACTCCCGGCGCCGCCGACGCCATCGCCTATCTCAACCGCAACTTTCTGGAGGAGGTGAGCATCTCGAAACTCTGTTCCGTCTCCTGCATGTCCAAGGCGGCGCTCCTGCGGAACTTCTTCCGCGACACCGGTACGACTCCGCGCCAGTACCAGCTCCAGCTGAAGATCGCCGAGGCGACGATGCTGCTGCGCACCACTGCGAAACCGCTGAACGAGATCGCCGCCCTGAGCGGTTTTTCGGACAGCAATTACTTCGGGCGGCAGTTCA
>Ga0310690_10005196_pt1 | contig 17835 bp, 18 predicted proteins | sample AusTroGonzalo_MG_2_FD_207661 | JGI IMG/M metagenome (GOLD analysis project Ga0310690, IMG submission 207661) | Bovine rumen microbial communities from tropical cattle in Woodstock, Queensland, Australia - Gonzalo_04 (v2) (version 2) | ecosystem: Host-associated > Mammals > Digestive system >...
GTATCAACCTAAAAATTTAATTAACATTATGTCGAAAAAAAGAATTACACTAACCTTGTTTTTTGACTTTTTCGCGGATTTTGTGAAACACCATTGCCGCGCATATTGCGACTGAAAAAACGATTATGCCGCTGCTTATCATTCCGCAGATAAAATCGTTAAGACATTCGCCTATTGATACATTCAGTTCCATTTTTGTTTATCGTTTTTAAAGTTATTTTATATATTTGCTTTTTTTTAAAAAGCCATTGGAGAATTGGTTGTATTCCATTAAAACAAGGATTAAGACTGTTTCAAAGTGTTGCCTGTAATGTCTTTTGCAAGAGTTTTCTCCTTTGGCTTTTTTCTTTTTTAAAAAACCGCCGGGGCCAAACAAATCTTACGATTTCCGGCGGTTTGGCATTTGGGTTTCCTAGGACCTCGAAATTTCTTTTTCTGTATAAAGTCCTTCGCGTTTTAGAATCATTTTGATTTGTTGTTGCGAGTAGGACTTTAATTCCTCGTTTTGACTGAGCAACTGACGGATAGCACCAGCAATTTGCCAGTTGCTTTTGTCTGAATATTGTTTTTTTAACTTTTCAAATTCGCTTTTTATAAAAGCGGTTGTTTGTTGCCTTAGTCTTGCCGACGGCGTTAAAAAAAATTCCTGACCGATAGTTTCGTTCATATACTTTTTATTTATATATTTGCGTTCTATTTGTAAAAATTCACGTAATATTTTATGTGATTTTTTACAGTGCAAATTTAGACACTTTGTCTAATAATGCAAAGAATTTAATGTTAATAAACGTTAATAATATAAACAAAATGGATAAGGTGTTGATTTTAGAGGAGTTACGAAAGTACAAAAAGTTTAAAACTCAAACTGAATTTGCTACTTTTTTGGGTATAACCCCACAAAGTATTTCAAAATGGTACAAAAGAAATACTTTTAATTTAAACATTTTGTCTACTAAATTCCCGGAAATAAATACAGAATGGTTGGTAACGGGTGAAGGCGAAATGTTAAAAGGACAAATCGTTTCTATATCAAATGTAAACGGCAATAATATTGGCTGTGGACATGATAACACTATTAATGATAGTGATACCTCGGTGCGTGAATTGTTGAACCAGTTGAAAGTTAAAGATAATCAAATATCAAAATCGCAAGACCAAATCTCCAAACAACAAGACCAAATAACTAAGCAACAAGAGCAGATCACCAAATCGCAGGAGCAAATCTCTAAATCACAGGAACAGATAGACCGTTTGATTTCACTGTTGGAAAAGAAGTGAAAAAGGGAAAGTCTGAATAAAATAATGGAAAAATGATAGGGAAAGTGATAGTAGGCGGTCTTTTGGCAAAACTTATTTATGAGTTATTGCCAAAAGAAGCAGCAACGATTAAAAACGACAAAATATTTGTTGACTTCCTCGTAGAAGAACCAAAACAAAATATTGGTGTCTTAAAAAGCATGATGACAAGGCGCGTCAACAAAATCATCAACGGGGTACGCAGTTTTAAGATAGGTAAAACAGGCAATCCTGACGGACGTATAACCAAATATTCTGAGTATGCGGCAATGTACTTGTTGTGCCGGAGTACTAATAAAGAACTCATTGACGAATTGGAAGGATACCTTAACGACAAGTATTGTGGTATGCCCGGCTGTGATAACGACAAAGGCGGCAGCGCGGGCAGTATGACCCAAAAATACGATGAATATTTTTTGTATGTAGTGGTGCAATAAAAATTATTAACTTATCGAAAAATGGGGCTTGGTGCTTATCCAAGGTGTGTTATCGAAGTTAACAGCCTCAACCTTAGCCCTTATTTTTAAGTACTTTACTACAAGTTCAAAGTTTTTTATATTTGTCTTAGCGTCTTGTTCTGAGAGAATATATTTTTCGTGTACCCTGCCGTGGTTGTCTTTGATTAACAGTACGGCAGCATATTGATAATGTGTAAGACACCAGTCCAAATATGCCCTGATGTTTTCCATACTTTCGTATTTTACTATATCGTTTGGGTGGCAATATGTCCTTTCATCAATATCGCAGTTTACGATTGTATATAAAAACTCTGATTCCTTGAAATGAGGTATCTGTGTAAAGAGGGCAAATTTTAAGCCCTTTTGGGGTATGTCATAAATATGGTGTTTCATACTTTAAGTTTTGTTCTCACTGCAAAATAACGGCAAAATAATTACACCGCCAAATTTTTGGGACAAACGGAAATATTTTGTTGTAAAAGAAGTGAAAAAAAGGTATATTTGCGGCATTAAATTTATAAAAAATATGGCAGTAAAGACAAACAATACAGACGGAATAACATTTCCGCTCAATGACGCACAGAAGGCTATTTTGGGCATTTTTAATGTCAAAATGACGAAATCCGAATTGAAAGAACTTCATCAAATTCTTTCAGAATTTATGTATGAACTTTCAATGAGGAAAATAGACAATTTGGAAAAACAGGGAAAATATCCTTCAGCAACTGAAATTTCAAAAATACACCACAAATGAGCATAGAGAAAATTGTATTGGATACTAATGCGCTGATACAAATGCTTAACAGAAAATCGCCTTATCATCATATACTTCAAAAGATTGTGAGAGGCGAGATCTCGCTTTGTGTTTCTAACGAAATTATTTTTGAGTATTCAGAAGTTATTGCCAACCATACCCAAAAATCGGTGGCAGAAACCGTGATTGCGTTCATACTCAACAATCCGGCAACAATAAAAATCAATGATTATGTGCGTTGGAACATTATTACAAGCGACCCTGACGACAATAAATTTGTGGACTGTGCAATTTGGGCAAACGCATTATTCCTTGTAAGCGACGACAACCATCTCCGCGTTTTGAAAAAGAAAACGCCTCCGCTTGTGCAACTCAAAACCTTGCAGGAATATCACGAACATTTGAAAAAGAAAAAGTAAGGGATATAAAAAAAGGGTCGTTATCACAACGCCCTTTAAAATAATTTGTAAATGATATTAGGAATGTGCCGCAAAGATATGAAAATCAATTCAAACGGCAAAATCTTTTTTTATTCAAACACTTGAAATTCCCGTCCGATTTCCTCAAAGCGGTTTTTGATTGTGGTTGCCACTCCCGGTTTCTTGAAAACGACGGTGATGTCGCCCTGATGTTGCTTTACAATCGAGCCGCGTATGCCGCCTTTGCCGTTGGCAAACGATATTGCAACTATTCCCATTTGCGGAAAAATGTCCTTTTTCATCTTCCATAACTCTTTTTCGTCAAGGTTCGACATCTGTATAGAATCAAAAAACGCAAAGTCGTAACGCCCGGACCTTAAAATCTTTTCAATCGCTTCGGGATTGTCGGAAGTGAAATTCAGTTCCAAACGCGGTGAAACTTTTTCGCCCGTCAATTCAAAAATACGCTTTGTGCGGCTTTGGTTCATCTCGTTTTCAAAGAAAATCACGCGCCCGAAATTGTTTGCCAAATAATTTGCAAACCGTATGCAGAAAGTTGTTTTTCCGTGTCCGGGAGGTGAAGATATAATCATGTAAAAATTCTTTTCAGGCTCGCCGAGAAAGTCCGCCCATTCGCCTTTGAAACCAAGACCGGGCGCAAACTCCTGTTTCATCAGGTCGGTTGCCGAAATTGAACCCAAAGAACCTAAGTTTCCGCCCCGGCGTTTGTCGCTGCAAAAACTTGAACTGTCGTACATCGTCGGCACTATGCCGCCGAATCCTATTGAAAATGCACTCATTTTTTTAGTTGTATATTAATTTCAGTAATTTTATTTCGTTGTTAAATAACGGGGATTTCATAAGACTTTTTAATTCCCGCTTACGTTGATTACATTGCTTTTTGATGTTTTTCCAATATCGTTGAATCATCGCTTCTTCGTGCGACCTCGGATAATAGCCGTGATAAGCGAATGTTTCAATCATATCGTTTGCCTTACAGATAATATCATCTAAATCAGAAATACTATTGGAAGTCAAAGGGTTTATTTTACAGTTGTAATAACTATACAATGCTCCCAGCCTATTGTTTTCAAACATTATATTGCAGTCAATAATATGGAATGTGCTGCTATCCTTAGATAGCCTAACAACATTACCAGCGTGCAGGTCTGAAATAATTATTCCGGGAAGATATACATTGAATTGACCATCAACAAAATCAACGTGTCCATTCGGAAACTTGCTTTGTAAAAAATTACGTATTGCTATACCATTGAAAGATTCTTTTGGATAATCTATCAGAGGTTGTTCAAGGATAAAGTAAAGGAAACCTTTAATTTTTGTAAGACCAATTACATTCAGATAAGTGTCTGAACTAAAAAGAAAATTATGAAGAATTATCTTTTCAACGCCTAAACTGAGTTCATAAAAATAATTCTTCATACCCCACACCTTTACAATTTTGTTTTCAGATGTGGTGTATATCATAGATTCTGTACCGTCTAATATTTCAGCACGTTGCCATGATTTACTTAGTGCGTATTTTTCTACGTCCTCAATCCAATAACCAGAACGTTTCGCCCATTCTGCTAACAGGCTTTCCCGGTAGTAACTGTGCGGGCGTTTATTAGCCGTTCCGCTACTTCCTGCGCAGATTTGGGCGGCGATAATAAGGCGGCTCTCACTTCGGGGTCTGTAATCACCTCTAACCATTGTTCCGTTGTAAACTCGTGAGAAGCGTTCTGCAATTTGCCTAAGTTTTCTGTCGGTGTCTGTTTCGATTCTGCCATTTTGTATGTCGTTTATGATGTTGTCTAATTGCAACAAAGTTACATCATTAAATCCATATTTCCAAATTTTTTCTTGGAAATTTTGGATAGAATTTTCGGGTATGCCTGAAAGCGGTTTGCCGTATATGATTTTCAGCAAGTTTATTTCGTTTTCAAGCAGCCGGGAATGTGGAATACAAAGCCGGTTCAAATCGAAATCCTCTTTGAATTTTATTGACTTCAACGTTGTATAACACGACCAACTGACACAAAAAAACTTGTTGTTCCGCTTTTGAAGATAAACACAATCCCGGCATGAAAAGTTCTTTTTCTTCATTCTGAATTTTGTTTTAAAAACCGGAGCGTTGCCAATACAACGCCCCGGAAAACATTTTACTTCCTTTTTGAAAATCCAATCGAAAAACCGCTCAACTCTTTTGCGGAAAGTTCAGGCTTTTTCGCCTTTTTCGAGACCGTGAAATCCTTGTCTTTTATCGCTTTTTTGCATTTTGAAACAAGTTCCGAATATTCGGGAATCGAAACCTTTTTCTCGTCTGAATTGGCAAATTTCAAAAGTTTGTCCTGAATTTCGCTGATAAGGTCGATGTTTGGCGTTGAATTGCCGTGCTTCTTTGAAAACCTCGCCTGAATGTCTTTTACAAACTCACGGACGCGCCAAGTCTCCTTTGATTGTCCGGCAAACGATTTTACGAAACTTTTAAGCGTTTTGAGCCAGTCGGGATTTTCGCCGAGTTGCTTTTTCTTTGGCTTTGCGGGCTTTTTCTCTTTCGGCTTTTTTTCTGTTTTGGGCTTGTCCGCTGCTTTGGGCTTTGCCGCAGGTTTGGGTTGCGGTTTGGGCTTGTCCTCTTTCGGTTTTTCGGGTTTGGGCGTTTCGGGTTTCGGCGCGGGCGTTTCCGTTTTGGCTGCCAATTCGTTCAATTTTTGCAAAAAGAGGTCAATAGTCTTTGTTGCCTGTTCGTTTTTGCCGTAATACTTTTTCCATTTTACAGCACTTGCAAATGCCTTGTCAAGAGTTTCAACTTTACCCTTAAATTTCGGAAACTCTTTCTCGAAATTGTCAAATGTAATTTTCATTTTACTGACTTTTTTAGTTGTTTGTTAATGTTTATAATTTTAATAAATCCAGTTCTAATTGTACCATTTCCATTTCCATCTCCATTTCCTCCTCCTCGGCGGTTTTTGAATTTTCCTGCGCTTTGGGATTGGAACACTGGGCAGCAACGTACAGAACCGAATCCTCCTCACTGCGTTTGATGTTGCCGAAAACGTCCTCAAACTGTTTTACTGTAAAGCCCGCTTTTTCAACCTTTTCGGTAAGGTCGATTTTCGTTGTCGAGACGTTTTGGGGCTTTGTGAAATCGTCGGTAATTTCACCGATTTTTTGTACGCTGTCCGCAAGGATTTTTCCCTCCGGCGTGTCGGGAAATTTCGCGGACTTGATTTTGTTTAATACTTCTTTGTTCATTTTTTATAAATGTATTTAGTTGTTTGAATTTTTATTTATATTCAAAATATACTTCGCAATCTTTTGACAACGAGGTTCTCATTGCTGATATGTGAAATGTAGCACGTAATACTCCACTCCAAAAATCTTCCCTTCCCAAAAGATTAATTGCTGTTTTGGCATCAATTTCGTTTTTGTGTATTTTCCCTTTTTCAATCACTTTAAAAAATTTCATACCTCTTTTTACAGCAACTTCCATAAAATCAAAATCGTCGTCGTTATGATAACCACCACTATAAAGCCTTATATGATTTTTTTCCGCTTCTGTTAAATGCAAATCATAAAGTCTTAACAATTTTATTTCGTTGTCAAAAAGGCGGTTTTCGACATTACTTTTAACAGGTGAACCCGCAGGACGACAAAATATTATATGCGAATCCCAATAATTTCCCAAATTTTGTTTGGTGATTTCGGAAATATCCATTACTTTTGCCGAAAACTCTTCGCCTATACCCCTAAGCGTGGTAGAGCCGTTGGAAACAGCGGTATTGGCTAAGAGTTTTTTGCTTTTTATACGTATGCTGTACTGAATCTTAGTGCCGTCGTTGATTTCTAAAACAGGAACAGAGAACTTACAGAGTTTTGCTCCAAATTTTACCGTAACCTCAAACGACAGAAGATTTATACCATTGATTTTTTTCTGTGATTGTTTTTCGCATTTTACACTGCCTATATATTTCATATTTCTAATTAATTCGGGCAAAAAGTGCATACCCAAAATCAAGTCTTTGGTAAAATATACAGGTTTTCCGTTTCTTAATCCCCAAAATGTTTCATCGAAACTTTCTTTTGTAACGCTAATCATAATACCTTTATCCTCATTAAAGAATTGATGATTCAAAAGGTTTTCTGTGTAGTATTCTTTGATTTTTGGTAAGGATATTTTCATATTTTTTGAATACAAACCTTCTGATTGTTCGGTTAAATCCAAATAGTCAACAGGTGTGGTTTCAAAATCCGTTCCTTGCAACGTTTTCCCGTATTTGAGTTTCAACAACTTGATTTCGTTGTCAAATAATCCACAATAACTGTTGAATTTAGGCGTGTTCAAACGATAAAAGAGAAAATTACTTTTCCAAAAGTCAATCTTCTTTAACAATTCACTAAACTTTTGACGGAATGTTTCATATTTCCTCTTAGACAATGGAAAACCTTGTGCGTCGATTTTATAATGCTTTCTACAAAAATACAAGTAAACATCTCCTATATCTTTGTGCCGCCAAACTGCGTAACCGTCTGCATTTCTGTCAAAAACAAAATCATTTGCCCAAAGAGCGCATTGCAGCCTCATATCGTAATTGTCGTATTCTGCGGCAGGGTCATATTCGTATAATAATCCACTTAAACCGCTGAATGATTTTGCAGTAAGTCTTAGTATGCAGTCAATTAAGTAAGTTTTGCCGTTTGTTGCTTTTACAAGGTTTCCTTCGTGCAAGTCGCTAACTTCAATACCGTCTTTTACGAAACACTCTTTTGTGCGGTCATAGTCGAAACCTTTTAAATTATCTTCTATGAATTTTAATATGTCTTTTTCGTCTGCCGGACTACCTTGTATAAATTTTTGATAGGTTATGATTTTTAAGCGTCCGCGCTGATTGGTAAATCCAATAATTTCAAGAGCGGTGTCGGGAAACAACAGATTATGGAGCATTACACGGTCGATTGATTTGTCAACCATACCAGCGTAATAGTTTGCCCCCATTATTTTTATAGCGGTGGTAAATTTGGCATCTCTGAATACAACAGATTCTCCCGTTTCTATATCAATGCGGATATAACCTTTTGATACGAAATAGGTTTCTGCATCATCAATCCAACAGCCTTCGTGCTTTGCCCATTGCTCTATGAGTTGTCCGCACCGTTCTGACCATTCAGACCTTTGGAGATAACTTGACGGAATAATTCTATTTGTTTCTCGCCCTCCTCCTGAGATAACGGCGGCAGCGAGGAAGATTCGTCCTCTATTCTCTTTAATATTTTGTCCGTAAGATAGTGAGTGTTTTCCATTTTGTATATCTTTTATTATGGTTTCTAACTGTTGCAAATATACGGAATTAAATCCGTCTTTCCAAATTTTTTCCTGAAAATTTTCGATTGAATTTTCGTCTGTTCCTTGCAGCGTTTTCCCGTATTTGAGTTTCAACAACTTGATTTCATTGTCGAAAAGTTTTGAAATTTTATCGCCGGGAATGTTCGCAGGGTTTACTTCAAGCGGCTGCCAGTTGGCGTTGTCGTTCAAAGTGCGGCTGCCGATAATCTTGTTAACTTCCGAACTCTCAACCTCTAACTGCAAACCCGATTTTTCCAAATAATCAAGAATTTTTGAAAATTTGTCGTCAAGATTGCCCGCTTTTATGTCAATACTGTAACAACGTCCTTTGTTGCAGCCTCTGCCGTCATCGCTGATTTTAAGCCAAAAATCAGTGAGCATAAACTCTTTGTAATTCTTGCTGGCATTTGGCGTTGAAAAGGTAATCCCCTGAATGTTACCGTTGCAGATCTCAACCATCATTTTGCAGCCCGCCGAAAAATCAATTATTTCGTTAAAATACGGATAATTAAGGTTGTGTATTTTGCTTTTCAGATATTTTTTCGCGTCTGAAATCCTGATTTTTGAAAAACTTTTGGTTACAATTCCGTCCGTCTGACTTTTCGGCAACAGTATGCCTTTTTCACGTCCGCCGTTTGAGAGCGTGAAGTTTACAAGTTTGACGTTGAACGCTTTACTGTTTTCTGCCTCAATCAAATTTTCAACCTGCGGATATGCCGCCAAAATGTTGCCTGTTACGATTCTGCGCATTTCGCGGCTCTTGGTGGATTCCTGAATAAGTTGCTGCCAGTTTTCCAAAACAGCGTTCTGAGGGTCGCCGTATGCCATAATCGCTCCTAATTCCGCAAAACCGTTGTCCGACAAGTTAAACTCAACATATTTCACACTTGACGCAACCGCAAAACATATTGTAATGTTGCTGAGCGTATAACGGTTCTTTGCCTTGCCGATTTTTGCGCCGAGACAAACCGCCCTCATATCGTCAAAAACAAAACATTCCCTCCCCGCGTAAAAATGTTTGATGATGTGTTTTCGCGAGATTTTTTTGTTGCAGTCAGCCTCAATTTTTACAAGCGTGGAATTGTGTTTCTTTTCCAATTCCGCAAGTTTTTCCGACTTTTTCTCCGGCTTCAAATCCTTGTTTTGGTCAACAGTCGTATATTTTACGGAATAATTTGCCGATTCCTCGATTGTTTTGTTCATTTTGAGTGTCAGGGCGTTGTGTTCCAACTCGTCAGCAAGTTCGGCGGCGGTTTCCTTCGGGTCTTGTCCGCCGTGTTCCGTCTTGAAATTCTGCAACATTCCCTCTACTTCCGTCCGCGAAAACGGTTTTACAAGTACGTCGCACTCGTAATTTCCGATGTATGAAGCCTCGGCAAAAACAGAGTTGCCTTCTGATTTTTGCGCCGTAAAAATACTTTTTGAGCCGATTAAAGTCGCATTGAGCGGTATCTCATTGACCTCCAAATCATATTCGCCGCGAAGTTTTAAGTTTTCGACAAGGCTGTTGTAACTCTCATAAACGGAGTTGTAAAAGTCTTCTTGGTCGGCGCATTTGAGCATTGCCACACGTCCCGAAACCTTTTTTGCCGCGCCTTCCACTTTTTCTGTGTCCTTCATTTTGTTTTTGTCCTCGTCAAAAAGGTTGAGCGGGTCGTTCATGCGGTCGTTGATTTCGGCGTTGTCTTTAAGATACTGGGTTACAGCCATGTCGCCGTATTTGTTCAGAAAGTCCGGCACGTCAATAATGCCTGTACTCTGTTTCTGCTTTGAAGTCGTGTTTGCGTCAAGGCTCAAAAGTTTTTTCTGCAACATCATCATATTGCGTTTTTCCGCCGGAATCGCGCTCATCAGGTAGTCGTATGACGGCGGAATGTTTTTTAACTGCCCTGTACGGTTGATACGTCCGCGTTTCTGAACCTCTTTTGAAATGTCAAGTTCGCACTCTGCAATAATCATACAGCGTGGTTTTACTTCATTTTCAGGGAGCGACGTGCCTTTGTTGGTGGCGTGAACGCTCAGACCCGTTGCGCCTGAGGTGTTGATAATCAAAACGTCGGTTTTGTTGTTTTGATACTTGATAACAGCAGTGTTTTTGCTTTCGGGTTTGCGTGTAAAAATCCGTCCGTTAGTAAAAGTATCATCGGTAAACTCAACGCGGTATTTTCTGCCCGTGATTTCGCCGAAACTGTAACCCGCCTTTTGAAGTTTTTGTTCGATAACGTCAATCGGAGAACAGTTAACGCCTGTTTTTGTACTCATAATTTCGGCTGAAAGGCGGTTAAATTCTTTCTGACCGTCTTCGGAAAGCATTTCGAGCGGAATATAATACGAGCCTTGACTCTTGCCGTCCTCGCCTTTAACAGAGTATTTGAGGGTGTTTTTAAGACCTCGCAAAAGTCCCTGCGAAAAGTCGGTGCGGATATAATTCCCGCTGTCAGCCTCAATGCCGCTTTCGTCCATAATATCTTGCAGCATAGCCTCTGAGGTGTGGCTAATGGCTATAACAACCTTTTTACCCTCTTTCAAACGTCTTATTGCATGGTCGGCAACGGCTTCGGCTTTTACTGATAACAACATTTGACCGACAATATTAAACACACGCGAAAAATATTCAGTATGATTGACGCCTAAATCTTGGTTATTTTGACTAACTTCTTCGCCGTATGCTGCTGAGGTTTCCGCAATAATCGACATCGCTTCTGATACGTATTTCTTTTCAAAATCAACAATTTTGAGCATTAAACCCGTGATGTTGTCGCTTAGGCTGCGGTGAAGTTGTTCAAGGTCCGGGACTTGATGTTTTTTGTTTCCTTCCTTGTCAAGATAAATATAGTTTACGTCGATTCCGTCGTAAGTTTTTTCACGTCTTACCATTTGCCCTTCCTTCACGAGCGACGATGAAATAATCTCCTGCAACGCTTCGCCGCCCTTGCTAATAGAACTGATTAAGTCAATATCAGAAAGTTGTGTTTCGCTAAGGCAACTTCTAAACGCATAAAGCGGCATATTTTCGGGACGTTTGGCGAAGGTTGCCGACAAAAAACACACGGCTGAGGCTACTTGAACCGCTTTTGAAATCATTACAAAAGTGTTTGAGCCTTTGAGTTCCGTTTTTTCCTTTCCATAAAAAGTCCGTGTAGACATAGAACTTCCGGCTGCATTGTGAACCTCGTCTAATATTAAAACACCGTTTTCTGCGGTATCAATCAGAAATTTGTAACGCTCCAATCCTTTACGGTCTTTGCTTGTTTGTTTTTCGGGGTCGGTTTGTGCGCGAAACTGACTGTAAGTTGTTAAAACATAGTTATAATCATAATCTAATTTTCCGTTTATGACCTTGTATTTTTTGCTGTCGGGAAGCGGCGCATAAATAGTTTTAATGATTTCGCCGTTTTCGTCAGTAAGGTTAATTTTAGCGTCCTTGTCGGTGCTGTCGGCAATTATAAACGGTACTAAATCAGCGCTGCCAGTATCGGAAAGGTCGCGGTAAATGTCCGCAAAAAGTTTTGGCTGTTCGGTGATAAAAACCGCTTTTTTGCCCTTGACGTAAGCATAACGGATAAGACTTGCCGCCATTCTGCCTTTTCCGATTCCTGTCTGGTCGCCGATGATGATTGCCTGATTGCGGGCTTCAATGTTGTAGATTGCGAGAGCCACGCTGTCAACCTGTTCTGCAAAAAGGTATTCTTCAATCTGTTTGCGGGTCCATTGCAGCCTTTCGCAGACAAAATCAACGGTTGAGCCGCCGACGGCGTTTTTAAGTTTCTGCATTGCGCTGGTGATGTCGTCTGCCATGCTGTCAGGGACGGAGGTTTCGATGGCGGGAAGTTCGTCGCTGACGGAGAAATACGGCGCACCGAGAGTGCCGGGAGTGATTTCCGCGATTTTGTCTTTTCCGCGAATTACAACCTCTGAGCCGTCAGCGGTTTTGCAATGCACCGCGACGACGTTCAGAAGGCTGTCCGTTTCGGCTTTTGTGCAGTAATACTGCCGTCCGCCGTAAGTAAAAAACTGGTGTTGTATCTCAATTAACTTCATTTTTAGTTGTTTATGTTTTTTTAAAAAAAAGTTGCTTTTTATTTGGTTTTAACCAAAATTATTTATATCTTTGTCGTACCTTAATTAGCGATGGATTATTACGTAACGGGCAGGCTCGACATAATAATCAACTAATTGGGACGGTTTCCGTTGCCGTCGTCAGAGTGCTTCGCTGCTGACCATATCAGAGCCTTATTCCTAATGATTTCAACTCGCCGCCATGTTGTATTTGTATGTGTTTCAAGTAGTTTTCGGATACATAAATGTCTGCGCATTTTAAATGAGCCTTTTTTGCTACGGAAGATTTTAGTCTGCCTACTTTTATGTACGGTTCGCGTATCTTCATGTTTTTAGTTGTTTATGTTTTTAAAAATGCCGTAAAGATAACGCTGGATTGTGCGGATTCCAAATTTTTGGGACAAATGGAATAAAAAAATCCGCACAAGCGGACTTGCGCGGATTTTTTTTACCTTTTTCAACGTCTTGAAACCAAACGTTGGAGCATTGCAATTAACGATTTCAATTCTGTTTCTGTTATCCGGGTGGCGGTTTGAGAATCGTTGCGCCGCATTTTGAGCGTGTAAAAACGCCATTCTTCCTCGTCGGAAGTGCGCTGACAACTAAAATCGCACCTTTCTTCAAAACACATACAGTAATCAATAGTTGTTGTTACCTCGTAGGGTACTGTTTGCGGGGTTGATGCCGCATTTTTCTTAACTCTTGTTGTATTCTTTGACATAATGTAATTAAATAAAAAAACGCTTTTTTCGACCCTCTGTCTAATGGCTACAACTAAATGCCACGCCGCAACCATTACAATTACGGCAAGGGGAAAAAAGCGCATAATATTATCTCTATCATGCAGTTGTATTTTTAGACATTGCAAAATTAGGTCAAAAAAACGAGATAAGCAAATTTATTTTCAAATTTTTCAATTACTATTGATAAAATCCCAAGTGGATTGTGTCAAGTAACCATTACGCATTTTATTGTTTCCTATTTCCACAATAATAAAACGACCTTTTGGGAGTTTCGCCCTTATTTTCTCTGACAAGTATTTGGGTTTGTAATTGGATTTGAAGTAGATACAATTTTGCATATCGTAACGCCAATCTACGATTTCAGGCAGATTGTCTATTACATCGGCAACTTTTTCCTGCGTTCCAAGTTGGTCTGAATATGTTATTATATATGTGTTCATAATCTTATTCCGGCTGTTTTTCGTCTAATACTTCTGATTCCGCTACTGGTTCTAATTGCTTTTTATGTTTTTTTGCCTCAATGTCCAAACGGCGTTTTTCAAGGCGGAATTTTTCACTTTGGAGATAGTCAGGTTTCTTTATCAAGCAATAAAAGAACCCTATTATTATGGTTAAAAACAATATGCCAAGCATTATGCAAAGTATTATTTCCAACACGAAGAAATCAAAACGGAAAGCGCACAGTGTTGCAGAAATTATTATGCCCAACAACCACAACAACGGAGAAAGTACAGTCCTCTTTCTACCTGTTACTCGTGCGTTTTGCTCCGTAAGTATTTTTATTATATCGTCCATTACTAAAATAGGTTATTTGTTGCTGCAAATATAAAAAATGTTTTTGTTACATACAAAAAACGAGATAAGCAAATTTATTTTCAAATTATTTCCCGTTTTTCAGTTTCAGAAGTTTTAATTCGTTGTCGAAAAGCGAAGAAAGTTTCTCTGTATGGTTTTGGTTTTCGATGAAAATTTCTTTATCCAAGAAATCTTTTAAACTTTTTTCGTCTAAGAAATTTATATGATAATACTCTGAATATGTGCTATAATCGAAGTAATATCCTTTGGCTTGAAGTTTTTTCCCGAATTTGATTAATCCCATTTTCGACGGTATTTTTTTATACACGACAACATACAGAGAATATAAATCCGCATTATAGTATTCGTTTAATTTTTCAGTACACGAGTCATCAACAAATTGAAATAAGTGTTCCCCAATATAACGATCCTTGTATGAAATGTTGTCAACCAAAGTGCCATAAGGATATTCTTTTACATATTTTTCGTATGTTTCATAGTTTTTTGGAGTGTATTTAAACTCAACCGTTTGCGAATCTAAACTTCCTGAAAGATTATTACGTTGATTGATATAAAAATTGTTGTCGAAGTTAAAAACATTTTGCGCAAAACAGTCTATAACAAAGCATTTTCCTTTGCAGTAAACAACATTTGAAGGTTTCAAGTCGGAAACAATGTAACTTCCTATTTTATAAGCGGAATCGGTTATTTTTTTAAATCCGAGTTTCAAAAAATGACTTTCAATTTCTTCCAATGTTGCGGGACGTCCTTTGATTGCATTTTGCCGTAAAATAGTGCAAAAATGTCCGTATTCGTCCAATCCGAAACCTAATATTGTGTATTCGGTTTCAGGAAACAAAACATTATGGTTAGTCAGTTCGTCAAAAAACTGTAAAAGATTGTTAGAAACATCGTTCTTTATCTTATAGACAAATGTCTCATTTTTTGACAGATAAACACGTGCTTCCTTGCCTTTCGCATGGAATTTTGCGCCAAGCCGACAGATACAGTCTATTGCTTTGTCGTGCCAACAGTATCGGTACTCGGCGAAGGCTTTAACGATTCCTGTATTCCTGCCAGTCGTGCTTGGTACTCCCGTTCCGCTTGCTCGAAAAGCCGCGCTTGTGCTTCGGCTTCCTCCCAAGAGGAAAACGACACTTCGCCGGATTCTATCATTTTCAGTTTCTCCGCCAAATCTTTCTTCGCATAATCGTTCATAACGTATGGTTCCATTTTTGATTAATTTTAAAATTTGACATAATTCGTTGTATGCTTTTTCGCTCCATTTACCTTCAAGTATTGCGCTTGTAAGTGAGGGTGTAAAGCAATAAACGGGGTCGCCGTTTAATTGGCTCAAAGTTACGGAATTAAATCCGCTTTTGCAAGTTTTTTCCTGAAAAATTTGCAGCAATTTTAATTCGTTGTCAAACAACGGCGAAAAATACACTTCTTCCTGTTGTTCTTTTTTTAAATACGGGCTGACACGTTCAAAAAGTTGCTCGTAAGTTTCAATTATCTTGTCTTTTACGGGGTCGAAAATGTAACGCGGTTTGTATTTGTCTTTGTCGAAACTGTGCCGTCCGTTTATCAAAATCAAAACAACCGGGTATGTCGTACCCTGTTTGCGGTAAATATAGTCGCCGCCGATGTAGATAACGTCCTCTACGTTGTACTGACCGTAAAGCCAGCCCAAAAATACTTTCCATTGTCCGAAAAGCATTTTTTTGTCAGTGCCTTTTACGGGTTTCCAATAGTTGTCGAAAAGTTTTCCGCCGACAATAACAGCCGCTTTGCCGCTGCCTTTCATTGAATCAAGAGCGAAGGCTGCCATTTTATAGTCGAGTGTGGCGAGCGTAAAACCGCAAATGGTTTTTTGTTCGGATTTGGGCAGGGATTTGAACGGCGGATTAGTGATAACGCCGTCGAAAGCAGATTCATAACCGTCGTTCCAATTAAAATCAGCCGCGTTTTTGTTCGTACATTTGCAAAATCCTTGTGTTTTAAGGTTTTCGTAGCGTACCTCGTCAAGTTCATTGACGTATGTCTGTTTTTGGGGCAGCGAAATTGTCAGCATACCGTTTCCGGCTGAGGGTTCTAAATACCATTTGTCCGCGCCTTCCTGTTTTACGTATTCGCTTGCCAAAAACGCCAACGGACACGGCGTTGAATACTGTTGAAAAAGTTTGCTTTTGGTGTCTGTCGGACGGATTACAGGCTGACTTTCGTAAAGGTCGAGCATGACGTTAAAACGGCTGCGCAAGGATTCTCCGTTTTGAGCAATAGCACGGGCTTGGTTTACGATGTCGAGTTCGCGGGACTGCATTTCAAAGTTGGAAATGCCGGAAAGATATAAATCAAATGCCATAATATACTTCTTTTTTTAGTTGTTCGTTTCTTTTTGGCAAAGATAACTGAGGATAAGGCGAAAAACAAATTTTCGGGACAAACGGGGTTATTTTTGTTTTTCGTTAAAACTAATCACACTTTTTAAAAATTCCGCGTTCATAGTCTCCGCAATCGCCCTGACATCTTTGTTGAGGCAATGACTGTCCCAGTACGGTTTTTCTCTGTCGATAAACGTATGGCTTGGGTTAACCCTTGGGTCAAGAATAAACAATTCCCTCAAATCTTCATAACATACGCCGTTTTGCTCTGCTAATTCAAAAAACTGACTGCAAAAACTAACCTTTGTCGCAAGCCAACAATTCTCCATGTATTTAGCCAAACACGCTGTATAAGGCTCTGTAATTCTGAAAACGTGTCGGGCATCGTAACATTTCTGCAACAACTGTTGAACCTTTATACAGTCATTTCTTTGTCCGCCCAAAATCGTAAAATCAAAATCAAAGTTGTTGCAATGCGGTGTATTGCCGTAATATTCAGGGGAAAACACGATTTTAAAGCCGTATGTTTTTGTCAGTTTTTCGGCTGTTCCGGGCAGGACTGTTGATTTTATAACAAATACGCCGTCGGTATTCAACCGACTTCCGTACTCAGACAAAACGTCCTCGATTGCGGATATATCGCAGGGATTTTCTCTGCTGATATACGGAGTATCTACACAGACAAAAATAAAATCGTATGTGTCGTGTTTACGTCTGTAATTTTCAGGCAGTTTGAAAAAATCAATATCGTACAAATCCGGCTCTAATGCCGCAATTTCCTTATGAAGATTTTTGCCTGTTATGCCGTAACCGATAATTAAAACGCTCTTATTTTTCATTTTTTTCTGTTTTGAAATTTAAATCAACATTGTATTTTTTCATAATGTCGTTTTTTTCTTTTTCATTAATTTGGTTGTAAAGAAAAAATGACCATAAATGCCTGACCGTAGACGGTTGAATAACACCGCGTTTTATTTTCAAAACAAACTCCTCAAAACTTTTATAATAATAGTGATGTAATGTAACTTCCTTTGGGTTTTTCAATGTTTTTAAGTCCTTGGTATTCAAAAATGTAGTGTGCGGTAACTGCGTCTGCACAAACTCCGTCTGAACAACACTTTTGCGGTACGACCATTGTTTTATCACGTCTTTATAAAAGTTTTCCTTCATCGTTTTGTCGTTTTTAAAGGCAAGTCCGTTAGAACCGTGCGTTACACCGTTAAAATAAATTAAGGCATAATCATTTTCACTATTTTTACATAACGTTTTCAACTCTCCTTCAAACACTTCATCAGTATCAACAAAAGCCGCCCATTTCGTTTCATGTCTGTAATCTTTCAAAAACTGATTGTAACAATCAATTTGCTTCGACTTTGTATCTTGAAAGATATTTACAGTACATTTGTTTAACAATTCGGGTGCATTTTTCTGTAAGAACATTTCGACAGGAATGTTGCTCAAATTGTCGTAGATATAAAAATGTTCAATACCTGCCTGAACATTGCTTTGTAAGTGTTCAAGCAAGTACTGATTTTCATTTTTAATCAACAAAACTTCTGATAAATAGTACATTACATCATTAG
>Ga0310690_10005197_pt1 | contig 17831 bp, 16 predicted proteins | sample AusTroGonzalo_MG_2_FD_207661 | JGI IMG/M metagenome (GOLD analysis project Ga0310690, IMG submission 207661) | Bovine rumen microbial communities from tropical cattle in Woodstock, Queensland, Australia - Gonzalo_04 (v2) (version 2) | ecosystem: Host-associated > Mammals > Digestive system >...
TATCGAGCGTGAGCGAGCTCGATGTGTAACATCAAGGTCGTGATTAAGTAATCATAAATTTCAAACGTCAAACATCAAATTTCAAAAATATGAAGAAGCATTATTATAAACCAACAACACGTGTAGTGAAGCTAAGGCGGTATAGAATCCTTTCCGGCAGTCCCTGGGTCAAGAGCTGCACCGGTACCCCCTATGAAATCTTCTGGGCTTCCGAAGGCATAGGCGACACCGAAGTCCTGAGATAAACACGTAACATTCTCTCATCGTCCCACCGACCTGATCCGAAAAACGAAAAGGCCGGTGGGACGATTTTGCTGTTGATTAAAAAAGATAAAGAAACATAGAAAGGTCGGTGGCTCTTATTCGGCAATAAGGTCTATGTATCTTTCTGTGATGTCGTTGTAGGCATCGATGCGGCGGTCGCGGAGGAAGGGCCACCAGCGGCGAACCTGTTCGGAGCGTTGCATGTCGATGTCGACGACGGCTTCCGCTTCCTCGTCAGTAGGCGCTTCGTAGAGTAGTTCGCCCTGCGGCCCGGCGACGAATGATGTACCCCAGAAGGGGACACCGTCTTCGGCGCCGACGCGGTTGACGGTGACGACGGGCAGTCCGTTGGCTACGGCGTGACCGCGTTGGACGGTCTGCCAGGCCATACGTTGGCGTTCCTGTTCGTCGGGGGTGTCGTTGGGGTCGTAGCCGATGGCGGTGGGGTAGATGAGCATCTCGGCTCCGGCCAGTGCCATGAGCCGTGCGGCCTCGGGGTACCACTGGTCCCAGCAGACGAGCACGCCGAGACGTCCGACGCTGGTGTCGATGGGTCGGAACCCCATGTCGCCGGGGGTGAAGTAAAACTTCTCGTAGTAGCCCGGATCGTCGGGGATGTGCATCTTGCGGTACTTGCCGGCTATGGTGCCGTCCTTTTCGAGTACCACTGCCGTGTTGTGGTACAGGCCGGTGGCGCGGCGCTCAAACAGCGAGGTGACGATGACGACCTGGAGTTCTTTAGCCAATGCACCATAGAACTTGGTCGAGGGTCCGGGGATGGGTTCGGCCTGGTCGAACGTGTCGACATTCTCCTGCTGGCAGAAGTAGAGCCCGTTGTGCAGTTCCTGCAGCACGATGAGCTCGGCGCCTTTTGCCGCCAAGCCCCTGATTTTCTCCGCCAGACGTCGTTTGTTGTCGTCGCGGTCGGCCGTGTTGTGCTGTTGTATGAAACCTATCTTCATCGCCCGAGGGAATTATTTCTTCAGGTCAAAACCGAGACGGATGCCGTCGTAGTTCTTGCTGAGGTCACTCACTTTCTGGGCGGTTTCGTTGCCGCTCATCGTTGCCAGCACCTGCAGCACGGTCAGCAGTTTCTTCGACTCGAAGAGCAGTGCGATGCCGCCGTATTCACGCTTGGCATAGCAGTTGACGCTGAGCAGCAAGCCCTTCAGCGTCAACTTGGCCGTAGACTCCTCGAACGTCCACGTGCCGCTCCAGCTCTTGCCGGCGATGGTGGCCTTGAAGGTCTTGTCCTCGTTGAACACGACGACGGTGTTCTGGGCCGTGATACCAGCCTTCTGGAAGTAAGGTGCCGTTTCCTGCTCAATCTTCGTAGCGGCAACCTCACCGCCGGCCTTTGCCAGCAGGTTCTCGCTGGTGAATGCTACGCCCGGACTGTCGTAGTGCCATGTGCCGATGAGTCCCTTCTCGGTCACCTTGTCCATGCCGATGACGCTGGTGAAAATGTTAGCTACTGTGCCGCCGCTGCCCATAGTCTGCAACAGCGTTCCGGCTCCACACGATGTCATGACGGCGCCCGTCAGTGCCATCAGGCACAGCGCCGCGAGGGTAATCTTAATCTTTTTCATCTTCATATTAATTGATAGTTAGTTCGTCTTTGTCGGGGGATTTCGTGATGTGAATCGTCGCGCCTGCCTCGATGTTGCCGTTGACGATGAGCTCCGAGATGCCGTCCTCAATGTACGTCTGGATGGCGCGCTTCAGCGGGCGGGCGCCGAACTGCACGTCGTAGCCCTTTTCGGCCACGAACTGCTTCGCCTCGTCCGAGAGTTCGATGGTGTAGCCCATGTCACCAATGCGTTGGTACAGGCCTTTCAGTTCGACGTCGATGATCTGCTTGATGGCGTTGAGGTCCAGCTGGTCGAAGGTGATGATTTCGTCCAGGCGGTTCAGGAATTCCGGCGAGAACTGCTTCGACAGCGCCTTCTGCACTATCTGGCGAGCGTGCTCCTTGTCCTTCTCGTCAAGAGCCAGCGCCGACGAACTGGTGTTGAATCCCACGCCGCGACCGAATTCCTTCAGCTGACGCGTGCCGGCGTTCGAGGTCATGATGATGACGGTATTACGGAAGTCCACGAAACGGCCGTTGCCATCGGTCAGACGACCCTCGTCCAATACCTGAAGCAGGAGGTTGAAGACGTTGCCATGGGCCTTCTCAATCTCGTCGAGCAGCACGATAGAGTAGGGGTGACGGCGCACGCGCTCGGTCAGCTGGCCGCCCTCCTCGTAACCGACGTATCCCGGAGGCGCACCGATGAGTCGCGACACGTTGAACGACTCCGTGTATTCGCTCATATCGATACGAATGAGTGCGTCTGACGAACCGAACATGAATTCTGCCAGTTTCTTGGCGAGATACGTCTTGCCGACGCCTGTGGGGCCGAGGAACATAAAGGCACCGATAGGGTGGTTGGGTTCCTTCAGTCCCACGCGGTTGCGCTGGATGGCGCGAACCATCTTTTCTATCGCCTTGTCCTGTGCGATGACGTGCTGTTTCAGTTCCTGCGCCATGCCCTTCAGACGGATGCCTTCCTCCTGTGCCATACGCTGTACGGGGACGCCAGTCATCATCGATACTACCGCTGCCACCTCTTCGGCGGTGACTTCCTGACGCACGTCCACCTCGCCGCTGAGCCACTTGTCGTTCAGCTCCTTCAGCTCGCTCTTCAGCACCATCTCGCGGTCGCGGTAGCTGGCTGCCAGCTCGTAGTTCTGGTCGCCCACGGCGTCACTCTTGTGAATGCGGATTTCTTCGAGCTCCTTTTCTTTCTCGGTAATCTCGGGCGGGATGTTGGCATTCTGCAGATGTACGCGCGAGCCCGTCTCGTCCATGGCGTCGAGGGCCTTGTCGGGCATGAAGCGGTCGTTGACATAGCGGGCTGTCAATTTGACACATGCTTCCAGCGCCTCGTCGGTGTATGTCACGTGGTGATGGTACTCGTAGCGGCCTTTGACATTCTTCAGAATCTGCAGCGTCTCCTCGTCGGTGGTCGGTTCGACGAGCACTTTCTGGAATCGGCGCTCCAAGGCTCCGTCCTTCTCGATGGAGTTGCGGTATTCGTCCAGCGTCGTGGCTCCGATGCACTGGATAGTGCCGCGCGCCAACGCCGGCTTCAGGATGTTTGCCGCATCCATCGTACCAGCTGCCGAACCCGCACCAATCATGGTGTGGATCTCGTCGATAAATATAATAATATCAGCATTTTGCTCCAGTTCCTTGACGAGCATCTTCATGCGTTCCTCGAACTGTCCGCGATACTTTGTACCGGCGACGACACCCGTCATGTCGAGTGTTACCAGACGCTTGTTGAAGAGCATCGGCGAGCAGTGGCGCGTGGCAATCATCTGTGCCAGTCCCTCGACAATGGCACTCTTTCCCACGCCCGGTTCGCCAATGAGTATCGGGTTGTTCTTCTTGCGGCGACCCAGGATTTCGATGACGCGCTGAATCTCGTCCTGACGGCCCACGCAGGGGTCGAGGGCTCCTTGTTGTGCCAGCTGTGTCAGGTCGGTGCCGAAATTGTCGAGCACCGGGGTCTTCGATTTAGGCTGCTTGGCTTGGGCGGTCGTCGTTTTTCCAGCGGCCGAACCGCTGGACGCACTACTGCCGCTGTTGGTGGGTTCCTCCTCTTCGTAGTCCTCCTCGGGCAGTCCTATGCCGTTTTTCACGCTGAGCATGTCGAGCGTGTCTTTGTAGTTCATGTTGTTCATTTCCAGAATTTGTTTTGCTCCATTGTTGGCGGCGTCGTGCAGAATAGCCAGCAGGACGTGCTGCTCCTCCACGTGGGGAGAATGTTGCAGACGAGCCTCGAGCACCGCCAACTTCAGGATGTTACTTGCGTTGTCGTTCAGCAATAATTGCTGGGCATATATGGGGTATCTGATATCGTCGTTACGTACGCGGGTTTCCAATGCACTCTTGATACTTGGCAGATTGATGTCCATGCGTTGGAACAGGTCGGCGACGGGGCCTTCCTTCATGCGCATCATGCCGAGCAACAGGTGTTCGGGAGCCACATGCTGGCTGGCCAGGCGTGCGGCTTCCTCGCGCGAGAATGCGAGAATCTCGGATACCTTGGGGGAAAATTGACTATTCACTATATCTAATTGTTAATCTGTTTGCTATTTGACGACTTACAAATTCCGTGCCAAAAACTTGTGGTGCGTAATATTGGCAGGCAGTTCCTCCAAGTAGTGCGTCACCATGATCATCGTCTTATTCCTTCGCTGGCAGAACGTCTCGATGACGTCCCTCGCCAACTGACGGTTCCAGAGGTCGAGTCCGTGCAGGGGCTCGTCGAGTATCAGTAGCTGCGGGTCCTTCACGAAGGCACGGGCCAGCAGCACCAGGCGCTGTTCGCCGCTCGACATCTGTAGGAACGGACGGTCGGCTAAGTGACTGATGCCGAATACGTTCATCCACCAACGGCATTTGTCGTAATCCTCCGCGTTAGGCACGGCGTACAATCCCACGGAGTCCATCAGTCCGCTGGCTACGATGCGTATCGCCGGCAGGTTACGTTTGTACGAGCGGTGCATCTCGGGCGACACGTAGCCGATATGTTTCTTGATGTCCCAGATGCTTTCGCCTGAACCGCGCGGACGGTCGAACAACGTGATGTCGCAGGCATAGCTTTGCGGATTGTCGGCACAAATCAGCGACAGGAGCGTCGACTTGCCACTGCCATTTTGTCCTGACAACGCCCAGCGCTCGCCGTTCATCACCGTCCAGTCGACATCCTTCAGGATGGTACGCTCGCCGTAGCGGATGGTGACGTGGTGCATGTCCACCACGCGCTGGCAGTCGTAATCGGTGTCGGTATATGGAAGCGACAGAATCGCTTCCCGCTGTGCTTCGGACAGTACGTGGGCGGGAGCAGGATCCGCTGGTGACTCATCGGGAATGGTGACGGGGCCATCGGGAGTGGGGGTAATCACTTCGTCGACGAAGTCCGGCAGGTCGTCGCTCTTGGCAATGACGAGCATGATGTCCATGTCGCGCTCGCGCGAGAGGGTGCGGAGCAGGTCCTTCAGCTGATCGCGAGTCTCGGCATCGAGGCCGATGAAGGGATTGTCCATGATGAGCAGCCGCGGATTGGCAAAGAGCGTCTTCGTCAACTGGAACTTGCGCAGTTCGCCACTCGACAGCGTAATGATCAGCTTGTCTAACAGCGCATCCATGTGGAACAGCGCGTACAGTTGCTCCTTCATCCGGCGGCGCTCGGGGGTGTCGTCACCGGCCAGCAGATAGGCACGTTCAAGCAATTCACCGGCGGTGGGCGTCTCGTGGTCTATGTCGTGTTGGTTCCAGCGCAACTGCAGGTAATACTGGCTGTCGACGTTCGGACCATACGAATCGGAGAACGCTATATAGCGCACCTTGTCCGACGCCAGCGTCTTGCGCAGCTGGTCGACATAAGCGGTCTTGCCGCTGCCGTTTCGTCCTATAATCGCTGTAACCTTCATTTCTTTACTTTGTCTTTGTTCTTGTTGACGAAGTCCTTCCAACCCTTGTAGTGTACCTGACTCTCAGGGCGGTTCATCTGCATGAAGTGACAGTATGCCGCGCCCAAGGCATCGGTCGCATCCATGAATTTCGTTAGCGCTTCCTTGTCGAACTTCAACAGCCGCTGCAACATGCCTGCCACCTGTTCCTTCGACGCGGCGCCGTTGCCCGTGATGGCCATCTTGATTTTCATCGGCGCATATTCGTGGACGGGGACGCCGTGGTGGATGGCTGCGGCGATGGCCGTACCCTGGGCGCGACCGAGTTTCAGCGTCGTCTGCACGTTTTTCTGCAGGAACGGGGCCTCGATGGCCATCTCGTCGGGCAGGTAGCCATCGATGATGCCGGTGACGCGCTCGAAGATGTGGCCGAGTTTCAGATAGCCGTCGCCGAATTTGCGCAGGTCTATCACGCCCATCGTCACCATTTCGGCCTTATTGTCCGTCACCTTGATGACGCCATAGCCCATGATGTTCGTGCCGGGGTCGATGCCGAGGATTACTTTCTCCATGGGGTCTGGGTTAATGGGGTTAGTGGACGGAGGAGACCCGCTGGAGAGCCTACGGGAGTAGTGACGAAAGGCTCCTGAATGGCGGGACTTTCGTTGCCGTATCGGTCGACGGCGGTGACGGCATAGTAGGGATGCTGCGAGCGAATCGCAGCACGCTGTATGTCTATCTGGCGCCATAGGTAGCGGGTGGCAATGAGGTTGGCGGGATCGTTGGTGTCAACAGGCGAGGTGGGCGAGGCGTATACATTATAAATAAGGTATGGGCCGTCGCTGCGGTCGGTAGCACCGCTCCAAGTGATGTGATCACCGAGGGCGGTGCGTGTGACGTCAAGCGTTGTCGGAGCCGTAGGGACAATGCTCTGTGCCCACGTCATCGGGGGAATGAGTGCTGGCTGGCGGTCGAACTGCCGGACGTAGTTGTAAACCCCCTTGACGTTGTCCAACAGAAACTTGGCACGGAAATAGCAGTGACCGATGCCGAGCTGGCGTGTGACGTTGAGCTGACGCTTGATTTCGGCTATCGACCAGTTGCGCTCCTTCGGATGGAGCATGTAGATACCCAGTCCGGAGACAATGGTGCGGCCGTAGCTCTGTTCCTGCCAATCAATGGCGAAGGGGTAGAAGTTGTTGCCCTGAAAGTACATCATCGGATACAGCTGGTCCATCAGTCCGTCGCGAAGCCATGCCTGAGCATCCTGTGCCACCTGTCGACGGGCATTCCATCCGCGGGAGGAATAGCGCGCGAGGTCGTCGTACTTTCCTATTGGCGAGCAGCTCATCTTTACCCACGGTTTGTAAGCCTTTACACGTTGGGCAATGGCGCGGACGATGCGGGTGATGTTAGCGGTCGACTTCGGTCCCTTCCATGTTTCAGGATAGCGGATGTAGTCGAGGTGGATGCCGTCGATATCGTAGCGGCTCGTAATCTCTTGGCAGATGTTTGTCAGATAGTCCGCCGTACCCACGAGTTCGGGATTCATATAGCCTTCGTCGCCAATTTTCTTTACCAGCGAGGGGTATCGCTTGCGCAGCTGCTGACAGCCGTAGGTAGTCCACTTGCCAACAGGGATAGTAACAACCCACGCGTGCAGTTCCATGCCGCGACGGTGACACTCGTCGATGGCGAATTGAAGGGCGTCGTAGCCCGGTGATCGTCCAGCCTTGCCGCTCATACATCCGTCCCAAGGTTCGAGTTCTGAGGGGTAGATGGTAGTAGCACGAACGCGGGTCTGGAGCAGGACGGTGTTGACACCGGCGCGATGAAGGCGGTCCAACATGTCCGTCAACTGCCGTTTCTGTTCGGTAATGCCCATGCCGTCGTGTGCGTAGCTGCGGGGCCAGTCGATGCCACCGATAGTGGTCAGCCAAACGGCGCGGACCTCGTACTTCGGACCCACAGGGAAACCAGTGGGAACATTGAAGGGGTCTGCACTCGTGCCGAGCACGCTGCAAATTATGATGAGAAATAATGCCAGTCTTTTCATCTGTTTATAGTGCTCCTTTGGTGGAGGGGAGTTCGTAGTGATAGACATCACGGCGGACGGCCATCTTCAAGGCGCGGGCAAGGGCTTTGAAGATGCCCTCGATTTTGTGGTGCTCGTTTTGGCCTTCGGCGCGGATGTTGAGGTTCATCTTGGCGGCGTCGCTGAGACTCTTGAAGAAATGTAGGAACATCTCGGTGGGCATCTCGCCAATGCGTTCACGAAGGAACTTGGCATCCCAGACGAGCCAGGGACGCCCGCCGAAGTCGAGGCAGACGCTGCACAGGCAGTCGTCCATGGGCAGGCAATAGCCGTAACGCTCGATACCACGTTTGTCGCCGAGTGCTTTCAAAAGGCATTCGCCAAGAGCAAGGGCGGTATCCTCAATAGTGTGGTGTTCGTCGACATACAGGTCACCGTTGCAATGAACGGTGAGGTCTATCTGTCCGTGTTTGCCGATTTGTTCAAGCATATGGTCAAAGAATCCCAGTCCGGTGTTGATGTCGCAACGGCCATTGCCGTCAAGGTCGACACGAACGAGGATGTCGGTTTCCTTGGTGGTGCGGCGTACCTCGGCAGTGCGCTCGCCACCGAAAGCAATCTGGACGGCGCGGGACCAACTCTCGGCGGCTGAATCGTCGCTGGCTATTTGGAGAAAGCGACAGCCGATGTTTTCAGCGAATCGGCGGTCAGTGTCGCGGTCGCCAATGACATACGAATTGGCAATGTCGTAGTCTGGATGGTTCATGTATTTCTCCACCATTCCGGTGTTGGGCTTGCGTGTAGGTGCATTGTCTTCGGGGAAATGGGGGTCGATGAGGATATCATCAAACTCTACGCCCTCGCCTCGTAATGTATCGAGGATGAAGTTCTGTACTGGCCAGAATGTGTCCTCGGGGAATGCCGAAGTACCCAGTCCGTCCTGATTGCTGACCATGACGAAGAGGTAATCAGTATGTTGGCGCAGAAAGGCCAGGCTACTAATTGCACGTGGTACGAACTGCAGTTTCTCGAAGGAGTCAATCTGTTCGTCCTCTGGTTCGCGGATAATGGTTCCGTCACGGTCTATGAACAATATCTTTTTCATATTATGGGGTTTCAATATTATTACGTTCCTGTTCGCGGGCTTCGATAGAGCCGTAAATGTAGTAGTTGTGAACCAGCAATACTTGGCTGACATAGAACTGGATGAAGCAGCAGAGGGTGACGGTAATGAAAGTGAGTGAAGTGATGTAGGAAGGCATGCCTAATGGGTCGCCAAAGAGCAGTCCCTGATGTGCTTGCTGGTTGGCAAAACTAAGGATATGCGAGGGCAGCATGACCACAAAGGATACCAACTGAATCAGCAACATACTGACAAAGAATACGAGGAAGAGCATTCCACAATGGCTTAATCCGCTAGCGTAGCTGCGGCTTAACGTTTTCCAGTAGCTGCAAGGTGCCTCCATCAGATATTTCATGAGCACGTGGTATAGTGGCAATGAGAACAGGACGACGATGAGGGTGTAAACAAGGAACGTCACCATAGTCGTCATGAGATGACGGAGAATGAACTGCGGACTGATGGTGTTGGCCAATATCATGGCACCCATAAACAGACAGAAAGGAATGAGGATGACCAAAGCGGTGAGAAATACACCCTTCAGCGAACGTCCCATCATGTGAGGACTGGCCGATAACCAATGGAGCGGGGTAGTGATAGCACCTGTTTCCTTGTGCTCTTTCAGTTTGCTGAGGATGGGTGCTGAAGCCAGCGATAGGGTTGCAAGCGCCAACAGCATTAGGAGCAGAATCTCCAGAATTGTAATGCTGTATTGCTTTATACTTTCAATACTAATTGCTTGATAGGCAATGATTTGTTGTGTGATACCAATATTGATTTCTGGCAATTTGATAGCTGTTAACGTGCCTAATGCGCCACAACTGAGGGCATAAAGCAATGCCATGTGCCACGAAGCCTTGAACAGCCGGCGGAAATGTCCGGTATACAATCGGAAGCCAGCGGACAGCACTCGGCGGTAACCGCGGGCTTTCATAAGAGTTAAATCGTCTTTTTTATCCATCTTTTTTATTTTTCGCCTGCAAAGATACAAATTAATTAAGAATTAAGAATTAAGATTTAAGATTTTTTCGTACCTTTGCGCCCGAATTATGAAAATAATCAAGTGGGGCTTTATCGGATGCGGTGAAGTGACGGAGAAAAAAAGTGGTCCTGCATTCTCTGAAGTAGAGGGCTCGAGTGTCGTTGCGGTAATGAGCCGTGACGGCCAAAAAGCACGCAGCTATGCCGAACGTCATGGTATTCCTCGTTGGTATACCGACCCCCAGGAGCTCATTGATGACGACGAAGTGAACGCCGTCTATATTGCTACACCGCCATCCAGTCATGCAACATTTGCCATTATGGCCATGAAGGCGGGCAAACCTGTGTATGTAGAGAAGCCGCTGGCTTCGAATTACGAGGATTGTGCGCGCATCAACCGTATCTCTGCAGAGACAGGGCAACCATGTTTTGTGGCCTATTATCGTCGCTACCTTCCTTATTTTGACAAGGTGCGCGAAATAGTGGAGCGCGGTGTCATTGGTAAGTTGGTCAGTGTGCAAGTGCGCTTTGCCGTTCCGCCCCGTGATTTGGACTATAGTAAGGGCGACCAGCTGCCTTGGCGCCTGCAGCCTGACATTGCCGGTGGTGGCTATTTCTACGATCTGGCACCTCATCAGCTCGATCTGTTGCAACACTGGTTTGGTGTCATCATCGAAGCACGCGGCATCCGTGCCAATCGTGGCGGATTATACAAGGCAGAGGACTCTGTGAGTGCTTGCTTTGAGTTTGAGAATGGCTTGCCAGGCTCTGGTTCGTGGTGTTTCGTGGCCCATGAGTCAGCCCGTGAAGACCGTATTGACCTTGTTGGCGACCGCGGTTCGGTGTCGTTTTCGGTGTTCGACTACCAGCCCATCCGTCTGCATACCATCTATGGTGAGGAAAATTTCGCCGTGCCAAATCCGCCATACGTTCAGTTTCCACTCATCAAGAATGTCATAGAACACCTGCAAGGCATTGCTGTCTGCGAGTGTACCAGCGTCTCGGCAACACCTGTCAACTGGGTATTGGACCGAATACTGGGAAAATTCTAAATGTAGTGACCATGAGAGCAGCCTTGACCATATTCCTTCTGATAGTAACGCTGAATATGACGGCAGAATCGTCGTCACATGACACGCTTACTGTCACTGACACCCCTGAAAAGGAAGGATGGTTTAAACGGATGCTGCGCAACTTTACCGAGATTGACACCAACTACGTCGAGCCTCAACACTATAACTGGGCACTGATGCTACAAGGCACATACAACTACGACATCTACCGACTCAGTTCTAAGGGTGACAACAAGCAGACGGTGACTTTCGCCCCTGCACCGACGTTTAAGGTAGGACCCTATTTCGGTTGGCGGTGGATATTTTTTGGCTATACCATTGACATCAACAACTTCAACGTCAGCAAAATAAAACAGGAGTTCGACTTCAGCTTTTATGCAGCACAGGTTGGTGTCGACTTGTACTATCGCCGCACGGGTAGTGACTATAAGATTCGCAACGTCAATCTGGGCAAGGATATTGACACTCACGAGATTGAGAATCTCAGCTTCGACGGACTGAGCGTAGGTATTACCGGGTTCAACGCCTATTACATCTTCAACCACAAACGGTTCTCTTATCCTGCAGCCTTCAATCAGAGTACAATGCAGAAAATCAGCTGTGGTTCATGGATGGCTGGATTAGGCTATATGCGTAATTCGCTGGAGTTTGACTACGACAAAATGCAGTCCATGGTAGACCATCGCCTGCAACAGCCTCTACAGTTAGACAGTGGACTGATGTTCAATAGTGTGAAATATTACAATCTGAACGCCTCGGTAGGTTATGCGTATAACTGGGTATTTGCCCGCAACTGTCTGTTCTGTTCCAGTCTGTCGTTGGCGCTGGCTTATAAGAAGACTCGAGGTGAGACTGCCGATGAAGATAAAACGGGGTTCGACTTCAACAATTTCAACATTGATGGTATCGGACGTTTTGGTATCGTTTGGAACAATAATACGTGGTATGCAGGAGCTTCTGCAATTATCCGTGCCTATAACTACCATACGTCACGATTTGCTGCCAACAACATATTCGGCAGTCTGAATATTTATGCAGGATTTAATTTCGGCCCGAGGAAAGGATATAAAAAGAAAAAGCTATGAAAAAGATATGTGTACTCTTTGCCATATGGACAATGGTTCTGGGTGCTGAAGCCCAGATGACCTATCAGCGCGCTGACAGCATCAAAATTTGTCAGGTGCTACGTCAAGCAGATAAGCAAGCCTCTACACTATGGTTCGCTCGCCAGTTTATAGGGGTACCTTATGTTGCACATACGCTGGAGGTCAACGATCACGAACAACTGGTGGTGAATACCCGCCAACTCGACTGTACCACACTGGTAGAGACGGTGACAGCACTGAAGCTGTGTAACGACCGAGGGCGGCGAACTTGGGCAGACTACGTGCGGATGCTCACCATGTTACGTTACCGTCAGGGTGTGTTGGATGGATATCCTTCACGATTGCATTACTTTTCCGACTGGATACGCGACAAGGTACAAATGCAATTGGTCAACGATATCCAGCAACCCAATCCTCCGTTCTCGGCAGTTCAGACTGTCAACGTCAGCTATATGTCAACGCATCCGGAAGCTTACAAAGCCCTGAAAGCCAATGCTGCCTTAGTCCCGCAAATACGTCAGCAGGAACAATCGTTGAGTGGGCTGAAAGCACGTTATATTCCCAAGTCGGCAGTTCGCAATACAAAACTGTTGCGCACTACTGTAAAGGACGGTGATATTATTGCCATTACCTGCAACAAAGCAGGACTGGACATTGCCCACTTAGGCTTTGCCGTCTGGCGTAAGGACGGTCTGCACTTGCTCAATGCCTCGATGCTACACAAAAAGGTCGTCGAGGAACCCATGACGCTCTATCGCTATCTACAGAAGCACAAGACATTCACAGGCATTCGGATATTGAGAATACAATAAATAAGGTATAATGACGTTATTATTATAATGACAAACGAAAACTAGCATATTATGGAATTACCCGATTTTATGAACTATGCCAACAAGTTCTCGAAGAAGGAGTTTGTTGAAAAAATAGCCCGCATTGCCAAAGGTGCCGGAGCTAAGTTGGTTTATGCAGCGTTGATTCTTTATTACACGTTGCAGAGTGACAAGGTCAGTGCTACGAACAAGGCAATGATTATCGGTGCGTTGGGTTATCTGATCAGTCCATTGGACGTTGTTCCTGATGCAATTCCTATTGCAGGCTTGGCTGATGATTTGGGGGTTCTGGTGTTTGTGCTCAAGAAGGTATGGACCGATATTGACCCCGACATCCAAGTCAAGGCCCGCAAACGGCTCTCAAAGTGGTTTGATGAGGACGAGATTGCCGAGATCAACGACCTCATGCCTACTGATAAAAAAGAGGATAATAGCAAATAAGGCATTGTCTGAGGGATGGTTAATGAATACCAAGTCCGCGTACAGCCTCATATAGCAGCTAACGAGCAGGCGCTTCGCAGTTGGTTGGCTGATGAGTATGGCTTTGATGTCCGTACGCTGACAGCCGTGCGCATTCTCCGGCGCAGCATAGATGCGCGCCAACGTACTGTTTTTGTCAATCTGAAGGTGCGTTGTTATATCAACGAACAGCCCAAGCAGGACGAGTATGTTGTCACAGATTATCCTGATGTCTCCACAGCACCGCAGGCTATTGTCGTTGGTGCTGGCCCTGGCGGATTGTTTGCTGCCCTCCGACTGATAGAACTGGGCATTCGTCCTATCGTGCTCGAACGTGGTAAGGATGTCCGCGAGCGCAAACGCGACTTGGCACAGATTGCCAAAACACAGCATGTCGATGCCGAGAGCAACTATTGCTTTGGCGAGGGTGGGGCAGGAGCCTATTCCGATGGTAAACTCTATACGCGTTCTAAAAAACGCGGTTCCATCGAGAAGATTCTCAATGTTTTCTGCCAGCATGGTGCGTCAACAAACATTTTGTCCGATGCCCATCCACATATCGGTACTGATAAGTTGCCGCGTGTCATTGAGGCCATGCGTAACACCATCATCAGTCGTGGCGGTGAGGTGCATTTCCAAACGAAGGTAACAAGCCTCATCCTTGATGGCAATCGAGTGATAGGCTGTTTGGCTTCCGATAAAGAGTTCCGTGGTCCTGTCATTCTCGCTACCGGCCACTCTGCCCGCGACGTCTATCGCTATCTGGCAGATGCCAAGATTGAAATCGAGGCCAAAGGTATTGCCATTGGGGTACGCTTGGAGCATCCCTCGGAACTGATAGACCAGATACAATATCATAACAAGCAGGGACGCGGAAAATATCTGCCTGCGGCGGAATATTCGTTCGTTACGCAAGTCGACGGACGCGGTGTCTATTCGTTCTGCATGTGTCCTGGCGGTTTCGTCATTCCAGCCGCTACCGACAAAGAACAGATTGTGGTCAACGGCATGAGTCCAAGCAATCGTGGCGGTCAGTGGTCGAACAGCGGTATGGTTGTCGAGATGCGTGCAGAGGATATCGAAGGTAATGACCCCTTGCGCGTGATGCATTTTCAAGAACAACTCGAACGTGACTGCTGGCAACAAGGGAATCGCAAGCAGACGGCACCGGCTCAGCGCATGGCAGACTTCGTGAACAATCGTCTTTCGTTTGATTTGCCTCGTTCCAGCTATGCTCCTGGACTCATCTCGTCGCCCCTGCATTTCTGGATGCCAAAATCCATCACTCATCGCTTGCAGGAGGGCTTCAAACAGTTTGGTCGTATGAGTCACGGATTCCTGACTAACGAAGCCGTAATGATTGGCGTCGAGACTCGCACCAGTGCTCCTGTCCGCATTCTTCGCAATACTGAAAGTCTGATGCATATCCGTCTGCAAGGACTTTTCCCTTGTGGCGAAGGAGCCGGATATGCCGGTGGTATCGTATCGGCAGGCGTCGATGGAGAACGCTGTGCAGAAGCCTTGTCGCTTTACATGAAAGGATGTTAGCAACTTATTGGTATTGAAATACTAAGCTGTACCAATCACCTTCATTTTTCGTTTGCTTCATTGTTAATTCTAAGCTATTGGCTTTCTCTTCCAATAGTTGACAGTCAGATTGATAGAATCCGCTGAGGATGAGTGTCGCTCCATGTTTCATCACGCTGACGAAACGTTCCATATCCTGTAAAAGAATATTACGGTTGATATTGGCCATTACGAGGTCGAATTCAGCAGCAAAACCGATGAGCACAGTAGCGTCGCCATGAAGTGGCTCCAAACGGTCATCGACGCGATTAATAACGGCATTATGGCGGGTGTTATCAACGCTCCATTCGTCAATGTCATAGGCCGTACATGTATCAGCACCAATTTTCAGCGCACAAATGCCAAGAATGCCAGTGCCACAACCGCAGTCGAGTACCTTCAGACCACTTAGATTCATGCCGAGCAGTGTTGCACATATCATACGTGTTGTCTCGTGAGTGCCAGTGCCAAAGGCCAGATGGGCATCAATTTCTATTTCGATGTCTGATGGCTGAAGGGCGATGTCTGAGGGGAGGTGGCGCCCGTCGTGAATCACCAACGTCCTACTGCTGCCATCAGCCATCTGACATCTTACCTCAATCGGTTCGAAACCCTCTTGTTCCCATTGCTCATTCCAGTCGCGGTCTTCGGCTTCTTCCACCTTATATATAATATGGGTGTCTTCGAGGGGGAAACCCTCGAGAGCGGACAACAATACAGATTCATTGAACAGCGTCTGTTGGACATAGCCCTTCAGGCCGTTTGTTGTTTCCTCAAACGTCTCGAATCCTGCATCCCCAGCTAATGCCGATAGCAGATCCTGAGCAACCTGCGAACAGGGCGTAATGGTGAATTCTACCTCGAAATATTTCATAGTTATGTTAAAATTAGACTGCAAAATTACAAAAAATAGGGAAAAACCTATCAGGTCTTAGGGTTTTTCCTTACTTTTGCATAGAAATTAATAGTAATTTTGCATCGTGAACAATTAAACATAGGAGATATGAAGATGAAAAAGCTGATCATGTCACTGCTCCTTCTGGGAGTGTTGCCCATCAATATGGTGGCTCAGGATGATATGTATTTCGTTCCATCCAAGGAGCAGAAAGCCAAGGATGCTTACGAATACGGTTTGCCTCGCGGCACCTATTATTCTGGTAGCTCACGCTCGGTTGACGACTACAACCGTCGCGTGATGGCTGGTGCCATTCCCACCGATTCGGCAGGTAACGATATCATTGATTTCTCTGCCGTTCGTGGTGTGTATCCTGACTCTACCGTGAATGCATCATCGGCTGATGACTATAAGCTGACACGTCAGTTGAGCCGTTTCGACGACTATACCCCCAGTCAGGCCTACTGGGAAGGCTATCGCGACGGACAATGGATGTCGCCTTGGTACGCAAGCCGCTGGTATAGTTGGTACGACTATGATCCCTGGTATTGGAACTACCCGTACTACTACGGCTACTATAACAGCTGGTATGGATGGTATAGCCCCTGGTATTACGGTTATCGTCCCTGGTACTACGGATATTACGGCTACTATGGTCCGCGCGGGTATGGTGGTGGCTATGCGCGTACATCTCCTCATCGCGGCCGTGTGACGACCTACGACAGCAATCGTGCTTTCGGACGTACTACCTCGCGTACAAGCAATGGTCGTACGACGTATAACGACAACCGTTCGTTCGGCTCCAGCCGCAGTTCGTCAGGTTCGTTTGGCGGTTCTCGCAGTTCTGGCAGCTTCGGCGGTGGCGGTAGCGTCGGTGGCGGCGGTGGTAGCCGTGGCGGTGGTGGCTACTCTTCTGGTGGACGCACCTTTGGAGGACGCCGTTAACAGTTAACAGATAATAGATTACAGTTAAGGAATACGACAATGAAGAAGATATTTGTTTTCGCTGCTCTAGCTGTGGCAGCCATGCAGTCACGTGCTCAGGATGCAGTCAACCTCGACACCTACATCGGTGCCCAGCTGACTACTGAGGACCTCAACGGAACAGCCCGTTATGTGGGCATGGGTGGAGCGATGGAGGCTCTGGGAGCTGACATCTCGACGATTGGCACCAATCCTGCCGCCATCGGTCTCTTCCGCCATAGTCAGGTGTCTGGCTCGTTCGGACTGGTGTCGCAGTCGGACGGAAAGTCCTTTGCCGACGGCTCCAAGACCAACGCATCGTTCGACCAGATGGGTTTTGTTATCGCAACTCACGTAGGTGTTTCCGATTTCATTAATTTCGGCTTCAATTACCATAAGAGCCGCAATTTCAACCATGTGCTTTCTGCTGCTGCCAATGCCATTAACGGCTCGTCGCAGAATCGCCAGACTTACATCAAGGGCATGAACGACCAACTTCTCGGCCGTTACAGTGTCAGTGTGGTTGACGAGCTCTGCCTGCGCATGATGGAAGACGGTTATGATCCCAAGACAGGTAACGTCAACTACACCTACATCGACGCTAAGGACTACGCGTTCAACCGTGCCCAGACAGGCTATATCGGTGAGTACGACTTCAACCTCAGCGGCAACGTCAACAACCGCATCTACTGGGGGTTGACGGTTGGTCTGAAGGGTGTCCACTACAATAGTTATACGGAATATGAAGAGTCACTGGTATCGTCAGACCCTGAGATCAATTATGTAAAGATGAAGGATAGCCACAAGATTTACGGTACGGGGTTCAACATCAAGGCCGGTATCATTGGCCGACCTATCGAGGAGTCGCCATTCCGTCTGGGTGTCAGCGTTTCTTCACCGACATTCTACAAGTTGACCACTGAAAACATCACGTCTCTTAACGACCAGTTAGGCATGGTAAAGGAAATGACCGACAAGGCGGATTTCCGCTTCAACACTCCTTGGGTGTTTGGTGTTTCAGCTGGACACATTATCGACAATTGCCTCGCGCTGGGTCTCAGCTACGAATA